>ERZ773062.216-NODE-216-length-37165-cov-16.988521_pt1 | contig 37165 bp, 26 predicted proteins | sample MGYA00580626_ERZ773062 | MGnify/ENA primary metagenome ERZ773062 (study PRJEB29015, sample SAMEA2738003) | human oral metagenome | biome: human oral; feature: human-associated habitat; material: dental | place: China | collected 2058 ... | reverse complement strand
GATTATAAAAAATACTATCATATGATATGGCATATATTTATTAATATTGCTGCTATTCTGCATCTAATAGGAATAGGATTTTTTCTATATAGAAAATAAAAATTAAATTTAAATATATAATAAATATGATATAATAATATATAGAAAAATTTCAGAAAGGAATAGTGAGTTTGAATAAATGATAGATAAAATTACTATAAAAGGAGCAAGGCAACATAATTTAAAAAATATAGATATAGAACTTCCTAAAAATGAATTCATTGTTATAACTGGAGTAAGTGGAAGTGGAAAATCTTCTCTTGCCTTTGATACGATTTATTCAGAGGGACAAAGAAGATATGTAGAAAGTCTTTCTGCTTATGCAAGACAATTTATAGGACAAATGAATAAACCAGAAGTTGATAGTATAGAAGGATTATCTCCTGCTATATCAATAGAACAAAAAACAACAAATAGAAACCCTCGTTCAACAGTTGGAACAATTACAGAAGTTTATGATTATCTAAGACTTTTATTTGCACATATAGGAACTGCACATTGTCCAATTTGTCATACAGCTGTTGAAAAACAAAGTGTAGATGAAATTGTTGAAAGTATAATGACAAAATTTGATGATGGAAGTAAAATTATTCTTCTTTCACCAGTTGTAAAAGATAAAAAAGGTACTCATAAAAATATCTTTTTAAATTTGTTTAAAAAAGGTTTTGTAAGAGCAAGAGTAAATGGTGAAGTACTATATTTAGAAGATGAAATTGAACTGGATAAAAATAAAAAACACAATATAGAAGTTGTTGTAGACAGACTAGTTTTAAAGAAAGATGATAAAGATTTTGAAAGTAGATTAACTCAATCAATAGAGGCTGCAATAGAACTATCAAATGGAAAACTTATAGTAAATGATGGTAAAAATGATTATCTATATAGTGAAAATTATTCTTGTCCTAATCATGAAGATGTAAGTATTCCTGAATTAAATCCAAGACTATTTTCATTCAATGCTCCTTATGGAGCTTGTCCTGAATGTAAAGGTTTAGGTAAAAAACTAGAAGTTGATGAAAATAAATTAATAGAAAATCCAGAATTATCGATAGAAGATGGAGGAATATATATTCCAGGAGCTATGGCAAGAAAAGGATATAGCTGGGAAATATTTAAAGCTATGGCAAAAGTAGCTAAAATTGATTTAACTAAACCTGTTAAAGATTTAAGTAAAAAAGAGTTAGATATAATATTCTATGGTTATGATGAAAAATTCAAATTTGACTATACAGGTGGAGAGTTTGATTTTCATGGCTATAAAGAATATGAAGGTGCGGTAAAAAACTTAGAAAGAAGATACTATGAATCTTTTTCAGAGGCTCAAAAAGAAGAAATTGAAAATAAGTACATGGTAGAAAGAATTTGTAAAGTTTGTAATGGAAAAAGATTGAAAGATGAAGTTTTAGCAGTAACTGTCAATGGAAAAAATATTATGGAAATCTGTGATATGAGTATAAAAAATTCCCTAGATTTCTTTATGAATATGAATTTAACAGAAAAACAAGAAAAAATTGCTAAGGAAATTCTAAAAGAAATAAGGGAAAGATTGACATTTATGACCAATGTTGGTTTAGATTATTTAACACTTTCAAGAGAAACTAAAACTTTATCAGGTGGAGAATCTCAAAGAATAAGACTTGCAACTCAAATAGGGTCAGGACTTACAGGTGTTCTATATGTTTTAGATGAGCCAAGTATAGGATTACACCAAAAAGATAATGATAAATTACTTGCAACTTTAAATAGACTTAAAGAATTAGGAAATACTTTAATAGTAGTTGAACATGACGAAGATACTATGATGCAAGCTGATAAAATATTGGATATAGGACCAGGAGCTGGAGAATTTGGTGGAGATATTGTAGCTTTTGGTAGTCCAAAAGAAATAATGAAAAATAAAAATTCTATTACAGGAAAATTTTTAAGTGGTAAGGAAGCAATTGAGGTACCTAAAAAAAGAAGAAAATGGGATAAGACAATTAAACTTTATGGAGCAAAAGGAAATAATCTTAAAAATATTGATGTAGAATTTCCTTTAGGAGTTATGACTGTAGTTACAGGAGTAAGTGGAAGTGGTAAATCAACTCTTGTAAATTCAACTCTATATCCAATACTTTTTAATCAACTTAACAAAGGAAAACTATACCCATTGGAATATGATAGAATAGAGGGTTTAGAAGAGTTGGAAAAGGTTATCAATATAGATCAAACTCCAATAGGAAGAACTCCAAGATCTAACCCTGCAACTTATACAAAACTTTTTGATGATATAAGAGATATTTTTGCTGAAACTCAAGATGCAAAACTTCATGGATTTAAGAAAGGTAGATTTTCATTTAATGTTAAAGGTGGAAGATGTGAAGCTTGTCAAGGTGCAGGAATATTAAAAATTGAAATGAATTTTTTACCTGATGTCTATGTTGAATGTGAAGTTTGTAAGGGAAAAAGATATAATAAAGAAACATTAGATGTGTACTATAAAGGTAAAAATATTTATGATGTCTTAGAAATGAGTGTACTTGAAGCTTATGAATTCTTTAAAAATATTCCATCTTTAGAAAGAAGATTAAAAGTTTTAATAGATGTAGGTTTGGACTATATAAAGCTAGGACAACCTGCTACAACTCTATCTGGTGGAGAAGCACAAAGAATAAAACTTGCAACTGAACTTTCTAAGATGAGCAAGGGAAACACTGTATATATCTTAGATGAACCCACAACAGGACTACATTTCCAAGATATCAAAAAGTTATTAGAGGTTTTAAATAGACTTTTAGAAAAAGGAAACACTGTTATAATAATTGAGCATAATCTTGATGTCATAAAAACAGCTGATCATATAATAGATATTGGAGTAGATGGTGGAGAAAATGGAGGAACTGTTGTTGCAACTGGAACACCTGAAGAAATAGCTAAATCTAAAAAAAGTTACACAGGAAAATATATTGCCAAGATTCTAAAAAAGAAAAAATAGGCTATTGCAAGATTAAAAATATAATCAAAAGTTTAAAAATAAGTGAGTTACGAATGTAGATTTTAGATGAAAAATCAAATAGAATGAGCCGAGTAATTGTCGGAGTGTCTGAGCAAAGCGAGTTTCCGAAATTACAGCGAATTCTTGATTTTTCATTGTTAAGAAATCTACTCAGTAACGAACTATTTTTTACTTTTTATTAATTTGCAACAGCCTATTTTATTATTTCTCCATTCTTTCAATAGCAGCTATCCTTTTTTCTAAGCTTGGGTGAGTAGCAAAAAGATTTGCAAAACCACCCATAGAAAAATTATTTGTAATTTTGAAAGCAGCAAATTCTCTATCACTAGCTTGAAGATTTACTCTTCCTTCACTGATTTCTTGTAAACGAATTAAAGCACTCTTCATATATGCAGGTTCTGTAATTTGAGCAGCTAATCTGTCAGCACCAAATTCTCTTCTTCTTGAATACCAACTTGCAACAATTCTACCTAAGAAGTTTAAAAAACCTCTAAGCCAATAAAAACTTGCTGTACTAGCTATAGCACTACCTACCCTATTATTCTTTCTATTATTTGAAAGTAAAATATTTACTATTAGGACAATCACTATAGAAAAAGCTGAAACAAAACCTTCTAGAATAGTTGAAGTAAGCATATCACCATTGACAACATGTGACATCTCATGAGCTAATACTCCTATAATTTCTGTTTCGTTCATATTATTTAAAAGTCCTTGGGAAACAGCAACCATAGCTGAATTTTTCGAAGCACCAGTTGCGAAGGCATTGATATCATTAGAAGGATAAACTCCTATTTCAGGTAGTTTTTGAAGATTTAATTTTTGACTAAATAGAGTTATAGTATCAACAACTAATTGTTCCTTCTCAGTTCTAGCCCCACCATTTCCTATCATTCTTATATTATATGCTCTTTTTACAGTTGATTTTGACATCATTAAAGATACAAAAGGTGCTCCAAAGGCAAAAGCAATAAGAAGAGGAGCAAAATTATATATTTCATCTCCAACAAATATATAAATTAGTAAGAATACAGCAAGGGCTCCCATTGTTGTCCAAGTAGCAACTTTAAACATATTTACATGAGGAGCATTTACAACTTTATTTTTTAATTCAGCCAAACCTTTCAAAAAATCATCTCCTTTTTATATTAATTCTAATAAACTTACATAAGATTTTTCTTCAATAGAAAAAGCCTTTTGATAAGAATTTTCAATTTTTTCTCTGTATAATCTTAAAAAGATAAAAGTCAGTGCCACTTTTTTACAAGCCAAATTTAAAACTTTTAATTCTTGATTTGTAATTTTCCTTTGTTTTGAATAATAGTTTAAAAAATCTCTTATAAAATTATTTTCAGTGAAAAAATCATATTTATTTATTTTAATCCAAAAATTTATGACTACAGCAAGGTCAAAAATAAATGGAGCATAATAGCTTTCATTAAAATCTAAAATAACTTTTAGATTATTGTTCTCATCAAACAAGACATTATCAGGGAAGATATCTCCATGTATAATTCCACTTTCAAGCTGAGAAAAATCATAATCTTTTATTTCAGAAGCTAAGTTTAGTAACTTTTCTTTATCTTGAAAATCAATATCTGATTGAAATATTTTATCATAAAAATAATCAAAGTCTAGTCTTGTTTTTCTATTATATTTTTTAGAATTGAAATCTTTTGTAAAAGCATGTAATTTTCCTAAGTAAGTTGCGATCTCTCTTATAATATGAGTATCAATTTTTTTGATAACTTTTCCCTCTACATAGTTAAAGAGAGCAAACTTTTTATTTTCAAAAACAGAAATATATTTACTATCTTTATTTTTGATAGCCTTACTCACAGGAATAAAACTTGCTATTTTATTTAATAATATTAATTCTTGTTCTTCTTCGTTTAAAGTTCTGTCAGCTTCAAAAATTCTAACTATATATTTAATATCTCCACAATCAATTTGAAAATTTGAATTCAAAATGCCATTACTGATATTTTTTATATCTAGAATTTTTATTTGATATAGTTCTTCAATAAATTTTTTTTCTTTATCTAAAATTTTTGTAAAAACTCCCATACTTCCTCATTTCTATAAAATTGGTGAAAAAAGTCTAAATACAGACTCCCTAAGTTTTGTAAAAATACTTCTTTTTGCAAAATCATTGAATGTTAATCTTTTAGAGATAGCAATATCTTTATAGTATTGTACTTTAAAAGTATTAGCAACTTCTTTATTATAGACATTTAAATTTATTTCAAAGTTTAAATAAAAACTTCTATAGTCTAAATTACATGTTCCCACTGAAATAACTTCTTCATCTATCAGTAGAGTTTTTGAGTGAATAAAGCCATTTTCATATCTATAAATATGTGCTCCTAATCTTAAAAGATCAGCAATATAGTACTGATTGACCCAATAAATTAGAGGGTGATCTGCCTTATTAGGTATCATAATCTTAACATCTATACCTGATAAAACAGCAGTTTTTAATGTATCCAGTAGCAAATCATCAGGAACAAAATAAGGTGTTTGTATAAATACAGATTTTTTAGCTTCTTGTATAAGCTTGATATGGTTATCTCTTATTACTGGAAACTCATAGTTAGGTCCTGAGCTAATGAGTTGCATATATATACTTTTTTCTTCTTCATATTTAAGAGTAGGTTCAACTGGTAATTTTTCATCTTTTAGAAATTTATCTTTAACTATACTCAAAGCAAAATAAAATTCTTTTTCAAAAGTTTCAACTACATCTCCAAAAACTTTTACAGAAGTGTCTCTCCAATAACCTATTTTACCTTTACCTAGATATTCATCTCCTATATTCATACCACCAATAAAAGCCACTTTGTTATCTATTATTGTAAGTTTTCTGTGATCTCTATAGTTTATTCTAATATTAAATAGAGGGATATAAGTTCTAAAGAAGAAATGTAATCTCACTCCCGTATTCTTAAAATATCTTTTTAGTTTAAAATTGGAAATATTCACTCCATCTATAATAAGATTTACTTCTAAGCCCTCTTTAGCTTTTTCTATCAAAAGGTCAGCAATTTCTTTTCCAATATTATCAAACTTAAAAATAAAATATTCCATATTAATAACTTCTCTAGCATTTCTAATTTCTTTTTTTAAGTTTAAAAAAAATTCTTCTCCTGTAAAATAAGGTTCAATATTGTTATTAGCACTTATATGATTATCTGTACTCATTTCAAGATAGGTTATAAGGCCTTTCCATCTTCTCAGTTCCTTTCTATCAGAGTTAGTAACATCTTTTCTACTTTTTAATTTTTTTAGTTTATATATTCTATTGGCTACTCTTTTTTTCTTGAAAGTAAGACCAAAAAATAGATAGAAAAAGAAACCAAAGTAAGGAAAAAGTGTTAATATAAAAATCCAAAAAATTGTGTATAATGGATTCTTTTTTTCCACCATAATGATAATGATAATAAAAAATAAATTTGCCACCCAAACATATTGTAAAAAAAGGTTTACAAAAGTTATTATTAAATCTTGAATATCTTGCATATATTTACCTCAAAAAAATAATATTTGATATATAATATCATTTTTTTAGATTTTCTCAAAAAAATAAAAAAAAATATTTTAAAATATGGATAAATATTTATATATATGATAAAATTATAAGGAATAGTATAGTCATGTGGGAGGACAGTTGTATGTTAAGTAACAATACGAAATTTAACCTTTTGTTAGGAGATAATTTTAATAAATTAGTTTCCTTACCAACAAAACAAGCAATAATAAGAAGTATCTTATCAGTAATAGATAGAGATTTTATTGTTTCAAGCAATAATTCATCTCTAGCTGAATTAGTTCAAAAATTATTAGATAAAGTTCTAAATGAGAAACAAGAGATTGTTGAGATCATCAGCAATGTTTTTTCTATGGAAAATAAGTATGACTTAAGTTTCTATAAAGAAATATTTGAAGCTGATATGTTTTCTTCAATAATATCTACAAATTATGATTATCTTTTAGAAGAAAATTTCTTGAGCACAATAAAAATAAACACTCCCTTTGACATGAATGATGATGAAAGTGGGAAAATAGCTTTTTATAAAATCTATGGAGATTATAAAGATAAAGATATAGATAAATTTGTTCTTTCTTCACAAGATATAAAAAGAATTAAAATGTTAGGATTCTATACTAAGTTTTGGGAAAAATTAAGAATTGAATTTAATAAGAGAGCAACAATAATTTTAGGAGCTAATTTAGAAGATAAAGAGTTCCTAGATATTTTAGATTTTATAATATCTAAAACAGATAGACTTCAAACAATTTACTTATATATAAATGATGATATTGATAAATATATGGTTGATAAAAATATTACTAATTTTATAAATAAGTATTCTATTGAAATTATAAAAGGAGAGCCTAGAGACTTTATTCCAAATCTAAAAGAAAAATTCTTTGATGAGAAAAAAAGTGGTGATGCTCTACAAAATTTTGCCTGATTGGTGAGGACGAAACAAGTCCTCACCAAATTGAAGAGCCTAAGTTAATTGAAAACTTTAAATTGTTTAATGAATTTAGAGTGATTGAAAAAGAAGAAGTGGTTGAGCTTGAGTCTGTAGAAAATAAACATCTTGAATTAGAGATAGATTCTGATGATTTTTTTGAAACAAGTTCTGAAATAAAATTTACAAGTATGTCTTTAAGTGAATTTCCTATAAAATATAGAAATTTTTCAAAAGACTTGGAACCCCTAAAAGCTAACTTTTTAGGAATGTTTGATGTAGATTTTGGTTTTACTAAGTTAGAAGGTGTTCTAGTTAAGATTTTAGATTTTTTAGATTTTAAACTTATAGAATTTAGAAAGAAAGATTTTAGAATTGCTATAGATGAAAGAGATAATTTATTTGAATATGAAATACACAAAGATATAAAAAATAAAAGATTAGAAGAAATATTTGACTTCTTTGCTAATTTCTTTAAAGCAACTACTATAAAATTTAAGATTGCCAATGATAAATATGAATATTATTTTCATAATAATATAGAGTATTATAAATTTATAACCTTAGGACAATTTTTAAATCAGTATACAAATTTAATTTCTAATCTAAAATTATATAGGTATAAGAATTTAACATCAGCTAAAAATACTTTTTTTGAGTTAGATTTACTTGATAAGTCAAGTTCTGAAGAAGAAGCAAATATTTGGATAAATGCAGAAATTAAATCAGATGTTGATGTAAATGCAGGGGATAGTTTAACAATAAGACGTTTTCATAAGATTAATTTTAATAAATTTCCTTATGATATAGAAGAAATAATCACTCTAGTCCATCCTCTTACTAAAGAAGAAGTAAAAGACAACATAATAAAATTAACAAGAAAATCTGTTAAGATAAAATTGAGAAGAGTTCATAAATAGGAGGTCTATGTTGTATGGATAAACTAATAAAAGAAGAGTTCTTTAAAGAATTTTCCATTAGTGAGGATTATTTTCTTTCCACCGGTTTAGATTGGAATGAATTAGAAAAAATATATGAAGATTATGTAAGTTTAGTCCCTCTTTTAGAAAAAGAAGCTGAATATGTAGTCTCTAAATTAATAGATGTACCATCTGTACACTCTGTAAGAAGAAGAGTAAAAAAACCTAGTCATCTAATTGAGAAAATAATTAGAAAAGGAAAAAAATATCAAGAAAGAAATATAAGTGTTGAAAATTATAAAGAAATAGTTACAGATTTAATAGGAATAAGAGTATTACATCTTTTTAAAGATGACTGGCAAACTATACACCATGAAATTTTAAATCTTTGGGATATAAAAGAAACACCTCAAGTTAATATCAGAAGAGGTGACTATAACCTATCTCAATTTAAAGAAACAATTAAAGATATAAATTGTGATGTAATAGTAAGGGAACATGGATATCGTTCAGTACATTACCTTGTTAGTATAGATATAACAAAAGTTTTAAATATATCTGTTGAAATACAAGTGAGAACAGTTTTTGAAGAAGCTTGGAGTGAAATAGATCATATTATGAGGTATCCTTATGATGTTGATAATCCAATAATAACTGAGTATCTAGGAATTTTCAATCGTATAGTTGGTTCAGCTGATGAAATGGGTACTTTCTTGAAGAAAGTTAAAGAAAATTTTGGAAATGCAAAAAATGTTGATGAAGTTCAAAGAGAATTAGATTTAAAATTTAAATAAAATAGGAGGCATATGCCTCCTATTTTATTTATTCTTGGTTTTTAATATCTTCTATAGCTGCAGTGAAAGCTTCTTTAAAACCTTCTGATGTAAAAGTTGCTCCTGCTACCATGTCGATTTTATCAAGTCTTTGTCTAGCTTTAATATCATCAACTAATTTTGTACAGCAAACACCACCAATGACATCAGTATCTTCATGTATAACTTGAATTTCAGTAACTCTAAGTGACTTATCTTTTTTCTTGTAAGCTTTAACTTTTAAAGTTATATCACCCGCATAACCGATACCAGTTCCTTCAGCTTCATAAATTTTTGGTTTAAAGATATCTTCAAAAGCAAAAGCTGCTAGGCCTAAAACAATAAAAACAATAACTAGCCATTCTCTAATTCCAAAATTTTTAAAATTCATTTATTACTCCTATTTTAACTTTGTTTTTCAATATCTTTAACAGCATTTCTAAGTGCTCTTCTGAAACCAGCTGAAGTAGAAGTTGCTCCAGAAACTCCATCTACTTTATTATAATTTTGTTTATCTTTTACTTGTTTAATTAATTGTTCTATTGCAACTCCACCAATTTTATCAGTTTCTTTATGTTGAGCAACAATATCTTTTATAACCACTTTACCATCTTTTTTAGTAGCTTTAACAGTTAAAACTATAGGTACACCATCTTCGTTGTATCCTCTTGCTTCAGCCTTAGCTTCATATATTTTATCCTCTGCAAAACTTCCTAAACTTAATACTGCAAAACAAATTGCTAAAAAACTTTTTTTCATAAATCTCCTCTCACTAATCTATTATCTAGATTATTTTCTTTCTTTTATTATTTATTCGATATAGCTTCAACACCTGGTAAAACTTTACCTTCTAAGAATTCTAAAGATGCTCCTCCACCAGTAGAAATATGTGTAAATTTATCTGCATATCCTAAAGTAATAGCAGCTGCAGCAGAGTCTCCTCCACCTATTATAGTAACAGCATCAGCAAGATTTGCTATTGATTCACATACACCTATTGTACCTTTAGCGAAATTAGACATTTCAAAAACTCCCATAGGTCCATTCCACACAACAGTCTTAGCAGTTTTTATATAACTATCAAATAGTTTAACAGTTTTTTCACCAATGTCAAGCCCCATTTTATTATCAGGGATATTATCTACATCTACAGTAGAAAATTCAGCATCATTATTGAATTCAGCTGCAACAACAGTGTCTACAGGTAGAACTATTTTTCCATTTGATTTAGTTAAAAGATCTTTTGCTAAATCTAATTTATCATCTTCAACTAATGAAGTTCCAATATTTTTTCCTTCTGCTTTTAAGAAAGTAAACATCATAGCTCCACCAATTAAGATTTTATCAGCCTTAGTTAATAAGTTTTCAATTACTCCTATTTTATCAGAAACCTTAGCTCCACCTAAAATAGCAATTAGAGGTCTCTTTGGATTATTTACAGCTTCACCTATAAATTTTAATTCTTTTTCAACTAGGAAACCAACAGCTGAATTTCCTGCACCAATATTTTCTGCAATTCCTACATTAGAAGCATGTGCTCTGTGAGCAGTTCCGAAAGCATCATTTACAAAAACATCTCCAAGTGATGCCCAGTATTTTCCTAATTCAGGATCGTTTTTAGATTCTTTTTTACCATCTAAATCTTCAAATCTTGTGTTTTCAAACATTAAAACTTCACCAGATTTTAAGTTATTGATAGCAGTTTCTAATTTTTCTCCTCTAGTTTCAGGAATGAAAGTAACATTCTTTCCTAAAAGTTCAGATAATTTTTCAGCTACGGCTTTTAAGCTCTTTGAAGCCTTATCTTCTTCAGTTTTTACTTTTCCTAAGTGAGAGAATAAAATAAGTTTAGCATTTTGTTCTAAAGCATATTTGATTGTAGGTAATGCTTGAACTATTCTGTTTTCATCAGTTATTTTTCCTTCTTTCATAGGAACATTGAAATCTACTCTCATAAGAACTTTTTTATCAGTTAAATTTAAGTCAGTTATAATTTTTTTCATCTTTGTTCTCCTTTTAAATTTTAAAGAGTATTTGGATATTTTATCTCTTCTAGTTCATTTTTAATAATTTCTATATCTTCATCTTCTATTTCATCATTAAGTTTATAAATCATTTCAAGACTTATAGGCTCAGCTTGATAAATTCTTTCTACAATATCTAGTGGAATCTCTTTTTCATAGTAATCTTCACAAAATTCAACATACTTTTCAGGATTTCCATCTAATAGATAAAGTATATCCTCTGAGCCATCTGGATCAATAGTTTCGCCCGTTTGCCATTCACTATCAGCAATAGTTCTCCAAATACAAAAAGTACTTTTTATACTTTTTATAGGTTCATTATAGATAAAATCATCAAATTGCTTAGGTAGACCCTTTGCAAGATTTTCTATCTTAGGGCTATTGTTTTCCCAATCAAAACACTCATTGTTTACACCACTTATAACAGCACCGTGTTTACTAAAGAGAATAAGCATTTCTTCTCCACAGCCATTTTTCATTTCAAAGACTTCCTCATCAACATCCCAAGATGGATTATATGAGTAATATCTTATTTTCCATTCCTGTTCCATTATTAGTTCGAGTGCTGAGATAGACTTACAAAGTTGTTTTAGTTTTTGAATATCAGGTAAGGTTGATAAATTCTGACTTGTTAGCATATTTCTCCTATTTTTAAAAAAGTGGAACATAAGTATGTTCCACTATTTAATTGCTAAATATTGTATTTTAAATTTTGCTATTTAATTATTTAGAAATTTCAACAAATTTCTTTAATGTTCTTATAAGTTGAGAAGTATAAGACATTTCATTATCATACCAAGCAACAGTTTTAACTAATTGTTTTCCACCAACTGATAAGACTTTAGTTTGAGTTGCATCAAATAATGATCCAAAACTAATTCCAATAACATCACTTGATACTAATTCTTCTTCAGTGTATCCAAATGATTCATTGCTTGCAGCTTTCATTGCAGCATTGATTTCCTCAACAGTAGTTTCTTTTTCTAAAACTGTTACAAGTTCAGTGATTGATCCAGTTATAACAGGTACTCTTTGAGCAGCTCCGTCTAATTTTCCTTTTAATTCAGGAATTACAAGACCTATAGCTTTTGCAGCTCCAGTTGTGTTAGGAACTATATTTTCAGCAGCAGCTCTTGCTCTTCTTAAGTCTCCTTTTTTATGAGGAGCATCTAAAGTATTTTGGTCATTAGTATAAGCGTGGATAGTAGTCATTAATCCTTCAACTATTCCAAATTTATCATTTAATACTTTTGCCATTGGAGCAAGACAGTTAGTTGTACAAGAAGCTCCTGATATTACTGTTTCACTTCCATCTAATATATTATCGTTTACATTGTAAACAACAGTTTTTAAATCTCCTGTAGCTGGTGCAGAAATAACAACTTTTTTAGCTCCTGCTTTGATGTGAGCTTCTGCTTTTTCTTTACTTGTAAAGAAACCAGTACATTCAAGAACAACGTCTATTCCTAATTCTCCCCAAGGTAATTCTTCAGGATTAGCTTTAGCGAAAACTTTTATGCTATCTCCATCTACTACAAAACCATCATCAGTAACTTCGATTGTTCCATCGAATCTTCCTTGTGCTGAATCATATTTAAAAAGATGTGCTAATGTTTTTGCATCTGTTAAGTCATTTATAGCAACAACATCGAAATCTTTATTTTTACTCATAACTCTTAATGCTAATCTTCCAATTCTTCCAAATCCATTAATTGCAACTTTTACTGCCATTTTAACCTCCTAAATTTTAACTTTCTATAAATTTATAAAAAAACCAATAATTAACCAAAATTAAATTAATTGTTTATATTTAAAATATATACTTTTTTTAAACAACTGTCAAATTTTAGTTGACAATATTTTTAACTTAAAAATGGTTATTTTTTTACCGTAACTCAAAAGTTAACCGTTATTATTTTAAAAGTTCTTTCATATCAAGAGGAATTTCAATTTCAACTTTTAGGTTTTCTAAAGTTTTTGGATTTTGAAATTCTAATTTATATGCATGTAGCATCTGTCTTTTTGCTAAATTCATATCTCCACCATAGAGCTCATCTCCTACCAAAGGGTGACCAATAAGGGATAAGTGAGCTCTTATTTGATGAGTTCTACCTGTATATAGTCTAGCTTCAAGAAAGGTAATATTTTTCTCACGATTTCTTTCTAAAACTTTTATATGAGTTTTTGCTGACTTTCCACCATTTTCTTCAGAAAGTTCAATTCTTCTTAAGTCATCTCCAATTTTTCCTATGGGAAGTTCTATAAAGAAATCATCTTCTTCTATTATTCCACTTACGATAACTTTATATGTCTTTTTAACTTCTGTTTTATCTTGTAAAAAAGCTTGAGTATATGCGTTTTTTGCAATTATTATAAGTCCAGATGTATTCATATCTAAACGATTATAAAATCTAGGCACTAAAGTTTTTCCTAAAGTTTTTTCAAAATAATTTACAACTGCATTTGCCAAAGTTTTATCTACTTTTTTTTGAGTAGGATGAACTATGATATACGGCTCTTTATTCACTATAAGTAAATTTTCATCTTCATAGGCTATATCTATTGGTATATCCATAGCCTTTATACCCGTACTTTTTTCTTTTTCAATTATAACTATTCTATTTAATTTCTTAATCTTCTTGGCATTATTTTTAATTCTTTTTCCATTTAGATAAATCTCTAAATTTCTAAGACCTCTACTAGAATAGCCCTTTGTTTCTTTTAAATAAGTTCCAATTTCATAACCATCGAACTCATGTTCCACTATATATTTTTTCATTCTATTCCTCAATCTACATTCAGATTTTTTATTAATTCAACAAGTTTATCCACATCTTCTTCTTTAGTTGCCCATGAAGTTACAAATCTTGATGATTGACTTTCTCCTATACCAAAAAATTCAACAGAAAAAATAACTTCTTTTTCTAATTCTTTTATTTGCTTTTGACTCAAGTCAACAAAAATCTGGTTAGTATATGAATCAGTTGCTAGTTTAATTCCTTTTTCAACAAAGGCATTTTTAATTTTTAAAGCCATCTTATTAGAATGAACTCCTATTCTATAGTATAGATCGTTTTTAAATAGAGTCGCAAATTGAACTCCTAATAGTCTTCCCTTTGCAAATAGTCCACCTTTTTGCTTGATAGAGAAATTAAATTCTTTCTTTATATCTTCATTTATAATAACTACAGCTTCACCAAATAATAGCCCACATTTTGTACCACCAATATAGAAAGCATCACAATATTTAGGGTAGTCTTCTAAGTTTATATCACATTTTTCTGAAGCAAGTGCTGATGCAAGTCTAGCTCCATCTAAAAACAGATAAAGATTATTATCTTTACAAGTTTTACTAATTGCTTCTAACTCATCTTTAGTGTAAACAGTTCCTATTTCAGTAGTATTTGAGATATAGACCATTTTAGGCTTAACCATATGATGATCTTCATGTTTTCTTAACTCATTTAATATCAATTCAGGTGTCAATTTTCCATCAACAGGCTCAACTTCAATTATCTTGTGACCTGTTGCTTCTATAGCTCCAGTTTCGTGTATAGAAATATGGCCTGTTTTTGAAGCTATAACAGCTTCATAAGGTTTTAGTGTATGAGAAATAACAGTTGTATTTGCTTGAGTTCCACCAACTAAAAAATAAATATCAGCATTAGGATAGTTAATATTTTCTTTAATTAAATTTTTAGCTTCCTCACAATATTCATCTTCACCATAACCTATTGTTTGTTCATAATTTGTCTTAACCAGTGCTTCTAAAACTTCAGGACAAGCTCCTTCACTATAATCATTTTTAAAACTTATCATAGCTATACCTCCTAAAAATTAAAACCTAATTGTCTATATGCCTCATATAAAATTATAACAGCCGAATTAGAAAGATTTAAAGATCTACCCATTGGTATCATTGGAATTGTTATACATCTTTCAGGATTTGTATTTAAAATTTCTTCAGGTATTCCCCTTGATTCTGGTCCAAACATGATAAAATCATTTTCCTCATATTTGACATCAGAATATTTTTGTTTAGTCTTTGTTGTAGCATAAAATAGTCTTATACCTTTATTAGCTTCTAAAAATTCTTCGAAAGATTCCCAAATTTTTAAATCTACTAAATGCCAGTAATCCATTCCAGCTCTTTTTACTTGTTTTTCATCAAGAGAAAAACCTAATGGCTTTATTAAATGTAAAGTTGAATTTGTTAATACACAACTTCTTCCAATATTTCCTGTGTTATATGGAATTTCAGGTTGATACAATACTATATTCATAATTTTCCCTTTCAAATTTATTTTATTTCATCTAAATGACTTGTGTTAGAAAAATCTGTGATTTCAAATTTTCCATCTTTATATTTTACTATAGTGTAGCTAGTATTTTTAGGTATTGCTTCATCACTTAAAGTAGAAATATCTTTTCCACTTATATAGTGTAGTAAAGTTTTTAAAGTTGCTCCATGACTTACAACTAAAACTCTTTCATAATTTTTATTCAATTCAACAAACTTATTTAAACCTTTGATAACTCTTTCTCTTACTTCAAGAAAACTTTCACCATTATATTCTCTTGGATCATATTCAATTTGATTGAAAAAGAAGTTTTTTACTTGTTCAGGATAAAGTTTTTTAAACTCTTCATGTCCCATACCTTCCATATCTCCCATTGAAATTTCAACAAAATCATCAAAAATTTCAACTTCTTGCTCTCTGTCACCTTTTATATAGTTTGCAGTATCGTTAGCTCTTTTTAAAGAAGTAGAATAAAATTTATCAAATTTAATATCTTTTAACTTTTTACCTAATAATTTTGCTTGAGTAATTCCTAACTCAGTAAGAGGGGAATCAGAAAGCCCTTGGAATCTTTTCTCAACATTCCAAATTGTTTGTCCATGTCTCACAAAATAAATCTCCATATGTTGAACACCTCCATTTAATTTGTTATAATATATATTAGATTATACAAAATTTTACAATATATGTAAAACTAAGTTTATAAATTGAGGTGAAAAATGAAATTTTTAGGAATAATACCAGCGAGATATTCTTCAACTAGACTTGAAGGAAAACCTTTAAAATTAATAGAAGGTCACACTATGATAGAATGGGTGTACAAAAGAGCCAAAAAATCAAATCTAGATTCATTGATAGTTGCAACAGATGATGAAAGGATATATAATGAAGTCTTAAATTTTGGTGGACAAGCAATAATGACAAGCACAGAACATACTAACGGAACATCAAGAATAGCAGAAGTTTGTGAAAAAATAAAAGACTATGATGTTATCATAAATATTCAAGGTGATGAGCCATTAATAGAATATGAAATGATAAATACTTTAATAGAAACATTTAAAGAAAGTAAAGATCTAAAAATGGCAACATTAAAACATAAATTAACTGATAAAGAAGAAATAGAAAATCCAAATAATGTAAAAGTAATTTGTGATAAAAATGACTATGCAATATATTTCTCAAGATCTGTAATTCCTTATCCAAGAAAAGCTGATAATATATCATATTTTAAACATATAGGAATCTATGGATATAAAAGAGACTTTGTCATAGATTATTCAAAGATGCCAGCAACAGCTTTAGAAGTAGCTGAATCTTTAGAACAACTTAGAGTTTTAGAAAATGGTTATAAAATAAAAGTTTTAGAAACAACTCATAGTTTAATTGGGGTAGACACTCAAGAGAACTTAGATCAAGTAATTAATTTTGTTAAGAAAAATAATATAAGAATATAAGGAGGAGTTGGGATATAAATATCTCACAAAAGACATGAATAAAAAAATATCTTTAATAATTGTATCGGCATTTATGTTATTAGCTTGTACAAATAATTCAGGGAAAAAGGTTAAACCAGTTAAGCCTAATGGAGACTATAAAGTAGGTACTGTAGTTGAAGGAAATACTGATAATACTAATATTGAAAGAGGAAAGAGAGAGAAAATAACTTTAGAAAATACTGTATTTAAAAAAATGGGATTACCTTTACCATATAATACTTTTGGAGCAGCTATACCTTACTTAGTTCCTGTTAATGACAACCATAAAGAAAGTTTCTCAGTTTTTGAAGAATATGATGAGAATAAAGCTTTAAAATACTTCAAAAACTTATCTTCAAGAGGACACGGGGACAACTCACCTTATTGGAGATGGAAAACAAGTATAAAGAAATCAGATTTATACAATAAAGTAGAAAGTAGAATAGTTTCTATCTATAAAACAAATCCTAGAAATGTTTTAACTCTTGTAAATGGTGAATGGCAACAGGCTCCTATAAGAAGTGTTGGAGATGTTAAAGATATAATAGTTGCAGCAAGAGGTGAGTCTGGAATAATAACTCACATGCTTGTTATAACTAGCAATGGAAAATACTTAGTAGCAAAAGAATTTAATGTAAGAAAACTTTTAGCAACTAACAATGCACTTTATGGTTCAAAAGGTGAAGAGGGTTCTTATTCTTCTAAACCAATTATGCCTAATGTAAGCTCTTTACCATCTGCATATCTAGCTTTAGAAGAAGATGGAGGATATATCCATATATATGGTGGTGGATATGGACATGGAGTTGGAATGTCTCAATTCGCAGCTGGAACTTTAGCTAAGAGTGGAGAAAGTTACAAAAATATCTTAAAAAGATACTATACTAATATAAAGCTTTCAACAGTTGAATCTGTTTTAGGTAATAACAAAGAAATTAAAGTTGGTATCACTACTAATGGAAGCCTAGAACATGGAAGACTAAATATTTTCTCGTCAGAAAATAAAGTTCAAATATACAATGAGGATTTTGATATAACTATTGGAGTAAATGAAAGAGTTGATATAAGAAATTCATCTGGTTCAGTAACTATAACTCTTGAAAATGGAAAAGAATATAAAACAAGAAATCCTTTAAATTTCTATGCTAAGGGAGAATATTTAACAATTAGTCCTGTTAGAAAAGCTCATACATCTTCTCCAAAATATAGAGGAATCTTAACTATAATCCCAAGAGGTTCAAGTTTAAGAGTAATAAATACAATTGATATTGAAAAATATCTATTACAAGTTGTTGCTAGTGAAATGCCAAGAAGCTTTGGAGTTGAAGCATTGAAGGTACAAGCTGTTGCAGCAAGAACTTATGCTGTTAGTGATATACAAAAAGGTAAGTATGCTAAAGATGGTTTCCATATAAAAGACACTGTTGAAAGTCAAGTATATAATAACCAAATAGAAAATGAAGATGCAACTCGTGCTATAGAAGAAACTGCTGGAGAAATTATGACTTATGATGGTATGCCTATAGATGCCAAATACTTCTCAACATCTTCTGGATTTACAAGCCATGCTTCTAATGTATGGTAATAGGAGAGGTCACTCTTTTTAAAAATTTCTCTTGACTTAAAAAAGAGGAAGTGATATTATGAAAGCAAGAAAAGTCTTATTAATTAAGGCTAATTGAATCGGGAATGACGGTAAGAATATCATTCACTCGTATGAAGACTGGATTATTCCAGTCTTTTACTTTTTGTAGGAGGAAAAATGGTAAAAATAGAAATTGTTTCTATTAAAAAGAAATTTTTTCAAATTTGTGATGACAGTGAATTATTACATAATGATGATTTAAAAAGACCTTATCTTATAATTTTAAAGCTAAAATATAGGGGTAAAAAAATAGATTTTGCTATTCCTTTTAGATCTAATATTCCTCCAAGTGCTAAAGAGTGGGAATTTTATCCTCTACCTCCAAATAGCACAACTAAAGAAACTTATCATCATGGATTACATTTTATAAAAATGTTTCCAATAAAGAAAGAATACAAAGAAAAGTTTCATACTTCAAAAAATGAGTTTTTTCAGAAAGTTATTGAAGCTAAAATAAAAAAAGATTTAAAATTAATAGTTGGAAAAGCACAAAATTATTTGGTAAAATATGAAGAGAAAATTATTAATGAACATTCAGTGAATATTGATAAAATAATAGAAATTTTAGGCTTTAAAGAATAATAGGAGAGTTAAATGGAAATTGAAAGTTTAGAATTTAAAACTGAAAAAGAATATAAGGAATTTTTAGACTATCTTTTTTCAATAAGAGATATTGAATATAGAGATTTTAATACAAAAATTATCGTACCTGTGGATTGTGAAATAATTGGAATAAGAACTCCAATTTTAAAAGATATGGCTAAAAAAATCTCTAAAACTTCTTCTGAAAATTTTTTAAATCTTTTTGAAAAATTATTTCTTAAAAAGAAAGTTAAGTATTATGAAGAAAAGGCTTTATATGGTTTTTTAATTGGCTATTCAAAGATGGAATTTCAAGATAGACTAAAAAGAATAGATTTCTTTATAAATATTATAGATAATTGGGCAGTCTGCGATATAGTTGACTCAAGCTTTAAGTTTGTAAATAAGAATAAAGAAGATTTCTATAAATATCTAAATTCTAAATTATCTGCAACAAATCCATGGGAACAAAGATTTATTTTTGTTATGTTACTCGCTTATTATGTAGAAGATAAATATTTGAAAGATATTTTTAAGATCTGTGAAAAAATAAAATCAGAAGAATATTATGTTAACATGGCTAAAGCTTGGTTACTGTCAGTTTGCTATGTTAAACATAGAGATGAAACTTATAAATTCTTAGAAAAGACTAAACTAGATGCTTGGACAGTCAATAAAGCTATTCAAAAAGTTAGGGAATCTCTGAGAGTTACAAAAGAAGAAAAAGGAAAAATACTGATTTTAAAAAGAAAATAATAAAAATAATGACTCTATCGTACAAGCAATTTAATTGTGGTTTACTAAAATAGAGTCGTTTTTATATTAATATCATTGACAAAATTGGTAAAAATGATAGAATTAAATATAAATATATAAAGATCTAAGAGAAGAGGGGGGACAGATTATATGGACAACAATTTATATAATGTAGAAAAAAATTTACGATCAATAGCTAAAAGATATGAAAATGTAAAATATTCAGTTGGACTTGCAGTACTTTTTTTAATGAAGGGGACAAGTGCATTTTCTACTGATAACAAGATACAAGAATTAGAAAAGCAAAAGGATATTTTAACAGACATCAAAAAAGAAAAGGCTGAAGTAAAAGAAACTAAGAAAATAGCAAAGGCTACACCAAAATTAAAAGCTTCATGGGCAAATGTACAATTTGGTGCTAACGATTTGTACAGCAATTTTTTTACTGCACCTAAAACTAAACTAGAAAAAACATCAATAGTAAAAAAAGAAAAGACTGTTTTAGTAGCTAGTGTAGATAATACTACAAGTTTACCTATGTTCGCTAAACTTTCATCAGATATAGAAGAAATATCAACTCCTACAACAGAAGAAATTAACACAAGCAAAGGAAATTTAAAAACTTCAATAGGAAATTTACAAGAAAAAATAAATAGTGCAAGAAAAGAAAACAGTAAAGAAGTAGAAGGTTTAAAACTAGAATTAGTTCAACTTATGGAACAAGGAAATCAAGTGGTAAAATCACCTTGGTCATCTTGGCAATTTGGAGTTAACTATTTTTATGATAGCTGGGGCTCTGCATATAAAGGTAGAGAAGATAAAGTTAAGAATATAGGGGTTATAGAAAGAGATACAGATATATTAACTAATTCAGTTTCAAAGTCTAGTAAAAAATATAGTGAATTAAATCTCACAAAAAGAGAAAACCCTTATAAGCTTATAAGTGTAAAAGAAGTAATTCCACCTGTAAAAGATTTTAAATTTAGTCCTGTCTTTAGTTTGAGAGAAGTAACTAGATTAGAAGCATTAAATTTAAGTATAGATACTATTTCTCCAGAAATTCCAGATACATTCAGATTCAGTATAAATACACCAACTATACCAACAATTAACCCTATACAAGTTAATATTGAAACAGTAGAATTAACAAACTATGGAAATGTTTGGAATAGAGGTATAGTAGGAAGACAAGATCCTGTGTATTTCAATAATCTTTATACTGTCCCTACAGGAACCTATACTTTAAATGATACTACTTTAGGACTAGATGGACAATATGCTCCAACAGTTATTGATATGTCTATTATTGGGCAAAGTGTTAAAGTTGAAAATGGAACTATTTTTAATGTAAATAAGGTTGGAGGAAGAGCTGTCTCAATAGATATTGACACAGGTTATGAAGACTGGGCAAATCACCCAGCAACAAGCTCTACATTTACAAATGAAGGAATAATCAATTTAAATGCTAAAAATACAGCAGGTATTGAAGCACAAACAGAGACAACTCCAGCACCTTATGGAACTAATCCTGCTACAGGTGGGCCATGGGTAGCCAAGAAAGAAATTTATGGTATAAATAATGGAGAGATTAATGGATATGCTGAAAAACAAGTGGCAATGACTTTTGTAAGAGAACAAGTGCCAGGTGAAGAAAAGCAATTTTTAACAAATGCTGCAAATGGAAGAATAACTATGAATGGTTCTAAGTCAATGGCATTTTCATTCAATGTAGATAACTTATATGCAGAAGCAAAAAATCAAGGGAAAATTATTTTAAATGGTATAAATAACTATGGGTTTGCTTTTGGTAAACAAATTTCAAATAATCACTTAAAGGAAAATTCAGTCATAAGCAATGAGGCTTCAGGAACAATAGAAGTAAATGGAGATAACTCAGGTGGATTTGCATTACAAGAAATGATAGATGCTACTAAAAATCCTTATATAAAAAATATTAACATCACTAATAAGGGTAAAATTAATATTAATTCTAAAGAATCTTTTGGTATATACTCAGAACAAATGACAGCAAAAAATACTGGTGAAATTAATATAATTGAAAATTCTACAAAATCTATTGGATTATATGCTACAAAGAAAAATACTGTTAATACTGAACTTATTAATGAAGGAAAAATTAATATAGAAACTAAAAATGATGCAAATATTGGTTTATTAACTGATAATGCAAAAGTTATAAATGCAACAGCTGGAGAAGTAAATGTACTAAAAGGAGAAAATATAGGAGCCCTAATATCTGGAACAGGTGAGGGAGAAAACCTTGGTAAAATTTCTTCAATAGCTGATGGTTCTATTGGAATTTTGACAAAAGATAGTGGAAAGTTTACCAATAGTGGAAAAATAATTATAAATGCTAAGGCTTCCTCTACAAATAAAGGAGCAATTGGAATACTAGCTAATACAGGTTCAAATTTTACTAACCCAACAGGTAAATTGGATATTAATGTAAGTGGAAGAAACTCTGTTGGAATTTACTCTAAAGGCACTGTAAAAGTTGGCGTGGGAAGTATTTCTGCAGCAGATAATGCTATAAACTTTTTTGCTGATACAAATGGAAATATAGAATTTGAAAGTGGTAAGGTTGTAAATTCTACAACAAAATCAGGTGCTTTATTATTCTATGATGGAAATTCAAATGGAAAAATAAAGTTAGTTGGTGATTTAAAGGCAACTATTGAGGGTGGAAACAGTGCTACTGAAAGGGGGTCTGCATTTTTCTACAGATCTTCATCAGCTCCTGTAAATGGTTCTGTAACAGGATATAATAATGCTATTTCTTATGGTTCATTTACTCCAGGTGAAGTGCAAACTTTTTTTGATAATCTATTTGGAACAGGTGCTACAGGAAGCAGTACTTTAAATAAATTAGAACTAACTATGAAACAAGGCTCAAGATTATTTATTTCACCTAATGTAAAAACAAAAATAAGCCAACTTGTAACAGGAGATTTATTCTCTGGAATCACTGGAGCTCCAGTAATATCTTCTAGCAGTAGTGATGATTATGTTAGAAATTTGTTATTAAAGAGTGAATTAGAAATTGACAGAGCTGTTAATCTTGACTCAGCAAATGAAACTTATAATAAGTTAGAAATATCAAATTCTTCTATAATTAATAATAGCACAATGAGTGGAACAAAAGATAAACAATATGCCATGGTTCAAGAAAATGATGAAATAAATAGAGGATATGTGACCCTTTTAAATAACCAAAATAAAGAAATTAATTTAGCTGGTAAAGAATCTCTTGCCATGTATGCTAAAAATGGATATATCATAAATAAAGGTAAGATAGAATTAAGTGGAGCTGGCTCTACAGCAATATATGGAAGAGATAATACACTTATTGAAAATACAAATACTAGTAAGATAAAATTAAATGGAGATAAGTCTATAGCTATCTACTACAATAATACTGATGTTATAATTCCAGGAGAAAACATAGAAAACTATGGTGAAATAGAGTTAAATGGAAATAAAAATATAGGAATAGCCTATAATTCAGTATCTATAGCTTCAACAAATCCAACTTTAGTAAAGAATTTTGGAGATATAAGGATAACAAATAAAGAATCTATAGGTATTCATGCTGAAGTTACACAAAATAATCCTTATGTTATTGAAAATCAAGGAAATATTACTATAGAAAATCAAAATCAAGATATTAAAAAACCAGCTGTTGGAATCCATACTAAAGATACTTTAGCTAAAATAATCAATGGAAACAATGGAAATATAAAAGTTTCAAAAAATAATATAGCTATTTTAGGAACATCTGTGGATAACCAAGGAAATATAGAAGTTGACACTGCTGGTACTGCCATATATTCTAATAATGGAACTGTAAATCTTTTAAGTGGAGATATTATATTAAAAGGTGGAAGTGAAAATAAAGAAACTAAGGGTGTAGTATTAAATGGAGCTAACCAAACATTAAATAGAACAGGTGGAAACATAAATTTAGAAGATCATTCTCATGTTTTTGTAAATACTGGTTCAGGAAATACTTTTAACTTGGCTGGTTCTGATATTGTTCTAAAGAATAATTCGATTTATGCATACTCTAATGATATAAATTCAAAGATATATAATAATACTAATTTGAAATTTGATGGAACTAGAGGACAAAACTTAGGTATATATTCAAATGGTCTTGTTGAAAACTATGCTAATATAGATTTAACAAAAGGTTATGGAAATATTGGTATATATTCATATGGACAAAAAGCAAAGAATACTGGAGTTATATCAGTTGGTGCATCTGATATAACTAATGACTTATACAATATAGGAATGGCATCTGGTTTCACGAGTGGACATTCTCCAAGAGATGCTAAAGATACGGTGATAACTCCTAGATATATTGGAGAAGTAGAAAATGCAGGAACAATTAATGTAAATGGTAAAGCTGGAATAGGTCTATTTTCTACTGGTAGAGGAAGTGTTGCAAGAAATACAGGAGATATAGTATTAAATAATGATAATACTATTGGAATATATGCAGATGAGGGAGCTACTGTGTATAACAGTGGAACTATAAGAACAGGTAGAGCTGGCCTAAAGGATGTGCAAGGTGTTGTATTAGGTGTAGGAAGTAAATTACATAATACTGGAAATATAATAATTGATGCTGCTAATGCAACAGGAGTAAAATTAAAAGGTGGAACAATTACACTTGAGGGTAATATCATTGTAACTGGAGCAGGCTCTGAAAGAATTGGTACTACAACTGTTGAAGATATGAGTTTAAATTTCTCAGGTCTTGACATAAAACATGATAAGAATACAGGAGATGTAAAGATCTATAAAGATAATAAGCTAGAAAAACCAGAGATAGTAAACTATAAAGAAATGGGACAACAACCAAGAAATGTAGATGCAAATTCTATTGGACTTTATTTTAATACTTCTGGTGAATTTAAACAAAATCCTATAAGAAACTTGGCAGTTCTAACTGATGAAGCAGACTTAATTATTGGGGCTGAGGCTGCAAAGAGAACTACAAGTAAATATATAGAAATAAATGATCCACAAATATTAAAACCATATAGAGAAACTATAATGTATAATTCTAGAATTAGAAAATGGAATACATATTCAGGTTCTTTAACTTGGATTGCAACTTCTGTTTTAGATTCATCATCTGCCCTTCCAGAAAAAGTATACTTGGCAAAAATTCCATATACAACTTTTGCTGGAAATGAAGCTAAACCAGTTGAAAAAACAGATACATATAATTTCTTAGATGGATTGGAACAAAGATATGGAGTTGAAGAATTAGGAACTAGGGAAAATAAATTATTCCAAAAATTAAATTCTATAGGAAACAATGAAGAAATTCTATTCTATCAAGCAGTTGATGAAATGATGGGACATCAATATGCTAATACTCAACAAAGAGTAGAGGCAACTGGTAATATTTTAGATAAAGAGTTTAACTATTTAAGAAGTGAATGGAATAATCCAACTAAAGATTCAAATAAAATTAAAACATTTGGAGCACAAGGTGAGTATAAGACAAATACAGAAGGAGTAATAGATTACAAGAATAATGCTTACGGAGTAGCCTATGTTCATGAAGATGAAACAGTAAGACTAGGAGAATCTCTAGGTTGGTATGCAGGTATGGTTCATAATACATTTAAATTTAAAGATAATGGAAACTCTAAAGAAGAACAATTACAAGGAAAACTTGGAATTTTCAAATCAGTTCCATTTGATGAAAATAATAGCTTGAATTGGACAATAGCAGGAGATATATCTGTAGGATATAACAAAGTGAACAGAAAATTCTTAGTAGTTGATGAAGTATTTAATGCAAAAGGAAGATATCATACTTATGGACTGGGATTAAAAAATGAATTATCAAAAGAATTTAGATTGAATGAAGGTTTCTCAGTAAGACCTTATGTTACTCTAGGTTTAGAGTATGGAAGAGTCTCTAAGATAAGAGAAAAATCTGGAGAAATGAGATTAGAAGTTAAAGCTAATGATTATTTCTCAGTAAAACCTGAAATAGGTACTGAACTTGCTTATAGACATCACTTTGCTGCAGGAGCATTTAAAGTTTCTGTTGGAGTAGCTTATGAAAATGAATTAGGAAGAGTAGCTAATGGTAAAAATAAAGCTAAAGTAACTAAAACTGATGCTGATTACTTCAATATTAGAGGAGAAAAAGAAGATAGAAGAGGAAATGTTAAAACTGACTTTAATGTTGGTTGGGATAACCAAAGAATAGGAGTAACTGCTAATGTAGGTTATGATACTAAAGGTGAAAACCTGAGAGGTGGAGTAGGATTAAGAGTAATATTCTAATCTACCAATAAAATATCAACACTAACCCTAGTGTATATAGATTATTATTTCCCTAAGAAGAAGACTGAGAAATCAGTCTTCTTTTTTGTATAAAATAAAAGATTTCTATAGTAATATTTTTTAATAAATATATTGATAACATTGACAAAATTTAACATTTTTGGTATAATAACATAAATTTACAAAAATAAATAGAATGAAAACATTGAATCAGAAACAATTCAAAAAAACAGGGAAATTAATTAAATAATTAAATTTTTAGGGGAGTTGAAAAATGAAAAATAATTTACCTGCGGTAGAAAAAAAATTACGATCAATAGCTAAAAGATATGAAAGTGTAAAATATTCAGTTGGGCTTGCAGTACTTTTTTTAATGAAGGGGACAAGTGCATTTTCTACTGATAACAAGATACAAGAATTAGAAAAGCAAAAGGATATTTTAACAGACATCAAAAAAGAAAAGGCTGAAGTAAAAGAAACTAAGAAAATAGCAAAGGCTACACCAAAATTAAAAGCTTCATGGGTAAGTATGCAATTTGAAGCTAACAATTTGTATAGTAATTTTTTTCCCATACCAAAAACTAAAATAGAAAAAACTTCAATAGTAAAAAATAAGAAAACTGTTTTAGTGGCTAGTGCAGACAATAGTGTAAGTTTGCCTATGTTTGCTAAACTTTCATCAGATATAGAAGAAATATCAACTCCTACAACAGAAGAAATTAACATAAGCAAAGAAAATTTAAGGACTTCAATAGGAGATTTACAAGAAAAAATAAATAGTGCAAGAAAAGAAAACATTAAAGAAGTAGAAGGTTTAAAACTAGAATTAGTTCAACTTATGGAACAAGGAGATCAAGTAGTAAAATCACCTTGGTCATCTTGGCAATTTGGAGCTAACTATATGTACAGTGATTGGAGAGGGGTGTATAAAGGAAGAGGAGATAAACTCTCAAATCAAGTTCTATCAAGAGATAGCTCAGGGAGTATGAATAGATTTTTAGTAAGTAGTTCAAGTTCAGCTTCATACGGTTCAACTGACCTATTTATAGTTCCAGAACCTGATGCTGAGATTAAGATAAGTGCTGGAATAAATCCTAAAATTATAAATAGACAGGCTCCAAGTTATACACCATCTGCACCAGAAGTAACATATCCAACTTTTGAGCCTAGATTTATTTTATCACCAGTTAAACCATCTGCACCAGCAGAATTAACCCCTACAACTTTTGATCCACCTGATATTAAATTTAAGGGGACAGGATTCCACCAATATTCTGATATTGGTATACCTAAACTAAGTGGTGCAAATGTAGTGATACAAAATTATGATAGCTACGATACTGTTAGTAACACTGATGGGACAACAAAAGGAATATTTAATATAGAAGTAGGAACACTTGCTGGAGGAGCTAAAGTTAGATGGTGGGGTTCTAATTTAGATGGAACAGCTAATCCAGATATTCAAATGAAAGCTGTTACTAATGTTCCTAATGTTGCGACTCCTGGACTAACTGGAGGGGGAAAAAACCCAAATGGGGCGGGGACATTCTATTTAGGTGATGGTAATGTTACAGCTAGAGGACTAAATGCATTTATCAATGAATTAAGAGACCATGATGCTATCATCTCTGGAAATTATGTTTTTACTAATAGAGGTGGTGAAAATAGAGGTGCTAATAGAATCTTTTTAAGTCATAATCCTGCTGGTGTTGGGGGAGGAGTAGGAACAAGTAGTTATGATGGACATAGTGGACAAAAAGTAAGAACAGCAACTTTTAATGGAAATCTAACATTACATGGGACACCAACTCCTTATACTGGAACTGGAGCTCATAGTGATGTAACAATAGGAGTAGAACATCAATATTGGACAAATACTGCAGGAACATATTCTATTTTTGATAATACAGGAAATATTACTTTAGCTTCTGGAAATAACTTAGTAGGAATATTGATAGATATAGAAAGAAACCATGCAGCAAATAATGCCTCTGCTCATAAGACAGTAAACAATGGACTAATAGAAATAACTGAGGCTCAAAATAGTATAGGTATTGACTATGGAGAATATGAAAACTGGGTTTTTAAATCAGAATTAACAGTGGGTAATATCATTGTTGGCGGAAAGAGAAACTATGGTTTAAGAATGTCAAATATCTATCCAACTAATCCAGCTTTTTTTGATAAGGGAACTACTATAAAATCTGGTGGAGTAGATAAAAAGGTTTTAGTCAAAGGGACAGAAAACGTTGGAGTATCTATTGCTAAATTTTTATCTTCAGCAAAAGATACAAACCCTATAGCTGGAATAGTAGAAGGTTTAAATATAGAAGTAGCTGGAGAAAAAAACCTAGGTTTCTTAAGACATAAATCTTATGTAAATAATACTGGAGATATGATATTCAATAACACTACAATGGGAACATTTACTTTTGGAAATGGTGCTAAAGATAGTACTTTAATTAGAACAGATAAACATGGAATACAAGTGAGAAAAGATATCAGTGCTATAGGAAAAGATGCTGATGGAAATGACTACACAGGAAGTGGAAATACTGTTTTACATGCAAATGGTCAAGATCAACATATCTATAATTACAATACTATAACAGTTGGAAAAGGTTTTACTCAAACTGTTGGTATGGCAGCTACAGGAACTGCAGCAGCTACAAAAGATAATATCTTAAATGAAGGTACTATAGCTTTACAAGGTAAGAAAAGCATAGGGATGTATACTGATAAATTTAGTCAAGGTAAGAGCACTGGTTCTATTAAATTATCAGGAATTGGAAACACTGATTCAAGTGGTAATGTAGGAGATGCTGAAAATATAGGTATTTCTAATAAAGGGAAATTTACTTTCTTAGGAGATATTGAAGTAAATGGTAAAAAATCTTCAGGAATATTTAATACAGGAATAACTACAATAGAAGTAGGAACTAATCCTACTGATAAAACAAATATTATTGCAACAAATGGAGCAACTGCTCTATATAGTAAAGGAGCAGGAAGTTCAATAAGTTCTAATGCTGGAGATAAATTAAATATAGCAGTAAATGGTGGAACAACAAAAGAAGGTCTTGCTGTTTATGCTGAAGATAAAGGTCAAATCACTTTACATAATGCAAATATCAATGTAGTTGGTGGTTCAGCAGGAGTAGCTGCATATGATACTAATACTAAAATTGATTTAACAGGTGCAACATTAAAATATGATGGAAATGGTTATGCTGCATATTCTGATGGAAATGGTCAAATCATTTTAAATAATGCTAATATAGAATTAAGAGGAAGCTCAACATTAATGAATGTTGGCTTAGCTATTCCAGCTATAAACAGACCTATAAAAACATCAGCAACTAATGTAACAGTATTTTCAAATGATGTTGTAGGAATAAATATAGATAATCTAGGAACTCAAAATGTTTCTAATTTAAGTAATATAAAAAATTCATTAGGAATTACCCTTAATCCTGGAACTGAAGGTGGACAAACTTTTAATAAATTTAAAGAGCTTGCAATAGATGATGGAATAATTAATTTTGATGTTGCAACAGATAGAAATGAAGGAGATTCAACAGCTGGTGGATTCTTCTTTAAGAAAGTTTTAGGTCAAAGATTAAAATTGAATGTGAATGAAAATTTAACTGCTAGACTAAGTTCTACTACTGCAAATGAATTCTATAATGGACAAGTTGTAGGGCTTGAAGCTAACTCAAGTGACAAAGCAACAACTAATACAGAAGCTCAAGTAAATATTGCTGCTGGAAAAATTGTGGATGTTGCAAGAACAGATGGAACAGATAAAGGTGGAGTAGGAATTTTTGTTAACTATGGACAAGTTAATAACAGAGGAACAATAAATGTTGAAAAAGATTCTGTTCCCAATAGTAATGCAGTTGGAGTATATGCAGTAAATGGTTCAGAAGTTACAAACAATGGTTCTATTAATGTAGGTGGAGAAAAATCTATTGGGCTATTAGGTATAGCATATAGAGTGGATATGGCAGGTAAAATTGTTGTTGATGAATTTGGAACAGGAGCTATAGGACAAGGAAAGGTAAATGTTGTAAATAAAGGTTCAGTTGACTTAGATGGTCAAGGAGCTATAGGAATGTTTGTTAAAAATAATAAGACAGGAACAACATTTACAAATTCTGTTGCATTAAATGATACAACAGGGCTTATTACTACTACTGGAACCAGATCTGTTGGTATGGCTGGAGAAACTTCAACTCTAACTAATAGAGGAATAATAAATGTAAATGGACAAGTAGGAACAGGTATCTTTGGTAGGTCTAACTCTAAAATTGAAAATGATGGAACGATAAATATAGCTTCTTCAAATTCTGTAACTGATACTAATATTGGTATCTTTACTGAGGATCAAGGTACAGAGATTTATAACAATAAAGATATAATAGGTGCAAATAACACTTACGGTATCTATGGTAAGACAATAAATATGGGTGCAAATGGAAAAGTTAAAGTTGGAGATAATTCAGTTGGTATTTATTCAAATGGACAATATGCAAGTTCTTCAAGTCCTAATGTAACTTTAGCTTCTGGAGGTTCAATAGAAGTTGGAAATAATCAATCTGTTGGGGTATTTCTAACAGGACAAAACCAAAATATATCAAGTCAAACTAATATAAAAATTGGAGATGATTCTTTTGGATATGTTATAAAAGGAATGGGAACTAAATTAACAACAAATGCACCTAATCCTGTAACTGTAGGAAATGATACAACATTTATATATTCAACTGACACAATAGGAAATATAGAAAATAGAACAAAATTGACTTCAACAGGAAATAAAAACTATGGAATATATGCAGCTGGGAATGTTACAAACCTTGCAGATATAGACTTTAGTTCAGGAATAGGAAATGTTGGTGTGTATAGTATTGCTGGAGGAAAAATAGTAAATGGTAGTTCTACAATTAATTCAATCATAAAAGTAGGCTCTACTGATAAACCTAATAAACTATATGGTATAGGTATGGTAGCAGGTTATACTGATGATATTGGAGCAGTTATTCAAACAGGAACTGTTGAAAACTATGGTACGATTAAAGTTGAAAAAGATAATGGTATAGGAATGTATGCCACAGGAAGTGGTTCAAAAGCTATAAATAAGGGAACTATTGAATTAAGTGGAAAAAATACTACTGGTATGCATTTAGATAACAATGCTGTTGGAGAAAACTATGGAACAATTAAAACAGTTCCTAATCCAACAAATGATGGAATAGTAGGAGTATCTGTACAAAATGGTGCTATAATCAAAAACTATGGTAACATAATAATAGATGGTGCTAACAATACAGGAATCTATTTATCAAAAGGTACAAGAGAGGGTACTATACCTACTGCAACAAATGGAGCAGTAGCTGTTAAAACAAAAGTTCAATCTGATACAAGTAAAAAAGTGGCAGGTATTGAAATTAAGGCACCTGGAAATGGAACTGCTACAGTTTCAAGAGATGGAAAATTTAAAACTCCAACTTTTGTAGATACAACAATAGCATCACCAATGGCTTCAAGAGTGACAGTTGGAACTACAGAGTTAGATTTAACTTCTACAGGACTAGGAAATTTACCTTCTGTTTCAATGGTATCAGAAATAGGAATGTATGTTGATACATCAGGAGTTAACTACACAAATCCTATCCAAGGTTTACAACATTTGACAGCTGTTAAAGATGTTAATTTAATCTTTGGTACTGAAGCCTCAAGATATACAACTAGTAAAGATATTAAAATTGGTGAAAATATCTTAAAACCATATAATGATGAAATAAGTAATTTAACTTCTGGAGGAACAGGAAAGAACTTTAATATTACTTCAGGAAGTTTAACTTGGATAGCAACTGGAACTCAAAATCAAGATGATACTTTTAATGCAGTATATCTATCTAAATTACCTTATACAGCTTTTGCAAAAGATAAGAATACATATAACTTTATGGATGGTTTAGAACAAAGATATGGAGTTGAAGGTATAAATTCTAGGGAAAAAGCTCTGTTTGATAAATTAAATGCAATAGGAAAAGGTGAACCAAGACTGTTCGCTCAAGCAGTAGATCAAATGAAAGGTAATCAATATGCTAATGCTCAACAAAGGGTAAAAGCAACTGGTAATATTTTAGATAAAGAGTTTAACTATTTAAGAAATGATTGGTCTAATCTAACTAAAGACTCTAATAAGATCAAAACTTTTGGAGCAAGAGGAGAATATAAAACTAACACAACTGGTATAGAAGATTACAAGAGTAATGCTTATGGAGTAGCTTATATTCATGAAGATGAAACTGTAAGACAAGGAGAATCTCTAGGCTGGTATGTAGGTATGGTTCATAACAAATTTAAGTTTAAAGATTTTGGAAATTCTAAAGAAGAAATGTTACAAGGTAAACTTGGAATCTTTAAATCAGTTCCATTTGATGAAAATAATAGCTTGAATTGGACAATATCAGGAGATGTATTTGCAGGATATAACAAAATGAACAGAAAATTCTTAGTAGTTGATGAAGTATTTAATGCAAAAGGAAAATATCATACATATGGATTAGGAATAAAGAATGAACTTGGAAAAGAATTTAGATTGAATGAAGGTTTCTCAGTAAGACCTTATGTTTCTCTAGGTTTAGAATATGGAAGAGTCTCTAAGATAAGAGAAAAATCTGGAGAAATGAGATTAGAAGTTAAAGCTAATGATTATTTCTCAGTAAAACCTGAAATAGGTACTGAACTTGCTTATAGACATCACTTTGCTGCAGGAGCATTTAAAGTTTCTGTTGGAGTAGCTTATGAGAACGAACTAGGAAGAGTAGCTAATGTTAAGAATAAAGCTAAAGTAGCTAACACCCCTGCTGATTGGTACAGTCTAAGAAATGAAAAAGAAGATAGAAGAGGAAATGTTAAAACAGACTTTAATGTTGGTTGGGATAACCAAAGAATAGGAGTAACTGCTAATGTGGGTTATGATACTAAAGGACATAGTACTAGAGCTGGAGTAGGACTAAGAGTTATATTCTAAAACATATATAGACTATTATTTTCCTAAGAAGAAGATTGAAAATCAGTCTTCTTCTTTTTTTGCTTCTCCTGAATCATATAATTTACCAGCATTTATTAGTATAATAATATAATCAGCATATCTTATAGCTAAGTTTATATCATGGAGTACAGCAACTATGTCTACCTTTTTTTGTTATTAAATTTTCAATATTTAGAGCTTTGAGAATTTCTGTAACTGCTTTTATATCTTCATTCTTTAGAAACAGGTTTATCAGCTGAAAGTTCATCAGCTATATTTTTTCACCTGTTATGTTTATTATAATTTCCCAACCAGATTTTCTTGTTGCAGTTAATCCAAAAACTTCTGAGTATCCAGATTTTTCATAATAAATAGTTGTTTTATTTTTTACCTCCTCATAGAATTTTTTATTTAGTTGTTTTATAATCTTCATCTGTATCTACTCTTGGTATAAAAACTTTTATATCTAATACAGGACTTCCATTAAGAGCATCTAAACCTAAGACAGTTATTTTATTTCCCTCAATTGAAAGTATTTTACAAACACATATAGCTATTGGATTTGGTCTATTAGGTGAACGAGTTGAAAAAACTCCTTTTTCTAAAGTTGCAAATGGAGGAGTAGATTTTAAAATAGTTCTATCTGCTCTGTCGCCCCAATATAAAACTATTATGCTTTTTAAAAGCTCAACTCCATCTAAAGCATCTGTATATTCTGGGAAAATTTCAATTATAGATTTTTTATCAGAATATTTTCCTTGACTTGGAACATTATCTTTATTTTCAAATACACTATGTATAATTCCTATTTTCTTTAAAAACATATTACTCTCCTCTCTTAAAAGTTTTTATAAAAAATAACTAGTTAGCAAAACAAATTTCATTATATTATAGCATTCACTTATTTTTTACGTCAAATTAAAACGTATTAAAATCTTCCTTAATTTTATTTTTTTGAATTATTTGTATTAATATAGAGATATTTTTTAAAATAAATAAACAAAATAATGAGATTTTTAAAGATATTATTAAAATATTTTAATAATATTATATTATTTTTTTATTTACTAAACTTTTCTAGTATACTTTTAAGATAAAAAGGTATATAATAAGAATGTAGTAAAATATTAGTTAAAATTTTAGAAAGGGGAATTTATGTTTACACAAGAAGTTGCATATAGCACAGCGTATTTAGCAGGGATTGCTTCGTTTTTTTCACCATGTATATTTCCAATTATTCCAGTATATATTTCAATTCTAAGTAATGGTGAGAAAAAATCAGTAAGTAAGACTCTAGCTTTTGTTTTAGGACTTTCTGTTACCTATATAGTTTTAGGTTTTGGAGCAGGGTTCATTGGAGAATTATTTCTTAATAGTAAGGTAAGAGTTATAGGAGGAATTTTAGTTGTAATTTTAGGACTTTTCCAAATGGATATTTTAAAATTAAAATTTTTGGAAAAAACTAAGGTTATGAACTATGAAGGAGAAGAACAAAGTTTACTCTCAACTTTCCTTTTAGGTTTAACTTTTAGTCTTGGTTGGACTCCTTGTGTTGGACCAATACTAGCTTCGATATTAATCTTAGCTGGTTCATCAGGAGATACAGCAAATAGTGTAATGTTAATGGTTCTATATCTATTGGGAATGGCAACACCATTTGTGATATTCTCATTAGCTTCAAAAACATTATTTAAGAAAATGTCTTTTATTAAAAAACATTTACCTCTTATTAAAAAAATAGGTGGTTTCTTAATTATAGTAATGGGATTTCTTTTAATTTTTGATAAACTTAATATATTTTTAACTGTTTAAGTAAATGTTGAAAGGAAGTTAAAATGAAAAAATTTATTTTACCTTTAATTTTTATATTTTTGATCGGAACATTTGTTTTTGCTAAAATGCTTAGTCGCAATGTAAGTAAGGAAACGGAGGCTGAGAAAGACTTGTTAGAGAGTATACAATTAGTAGATATGAATGGAAATGACTATACATTTTCAAGAGGAAAAAATATCTATATTAAATTTTGGGCTTCATGGTGTCCAACTTGTTTAGCAGGTCTAGAAGAATTAGACAGATTAGCAGGTGAAAATAATAGTAATTTTGAAGTAATAACTGTTGTTTTTCCAGGAATAAATGGAGAAAAAAATCCTGCTAAATTCAAAGAATGGTATGATAGTTTAGGTTACAAAAACATAAAAGTACTATATGATACAGATGGAAAGTTATTACAAATATTTAAAATAAGAGCTTTACCAACATCAGCAATTATATACAAAGATTTAAAAATAGATAATATAATTGTTGGTCATATAAGTAATGGACAAATTAAGGACTATTACGAAGGGAAAGGAGAAAATGAAGTTATGGAAGAAAGCAAAAATACTACTGTAAATAATGTTAATAAAGAAAATATAAAAGAAATATATTTAGCTGGTGGTTGCTTCTGGGGAGTGGAAGAATATTTTGCTAGAATAGATGGAGTTATAGACTCAGTTTCTGGTTATGCAAATGGTTCTTTTGACAATCCAACATATGAAAATGTTTGCAATAATTCAGGGCATGCTGAGACAGTTCATATAACTTATGATTCTTCAAAAGTATCTTTAGATACTCTATTAAAATATTATTTTAGAATAATAGATCCAACTTCTGTAAATAAGCAAGGAAATGATAGAGGAATTCAATACAGAACAGGTATCTATTATCAAAATGATGAAGATAAACAAATCGCTATAAATGCTATAAAGGAAGAACAAAAGAAATACTCTAGACCTATTGTAATTGAAGTTGAAAAGTTAAAAAGATTTGATAAAGCTGAAGAGGAACATCAAGATTACTTAAAGAAAAATCCTAATGGATATTGCCATATTAATTTAAATAAGGCAAGTGAAGCAATAATAGATGAAAAAAAGTATCAAAAGCCAAGTGATGAAGTTTTAAAAGCAAAATTGACTGATTTAGAATATCAAGTTACACAAAATGCAGCAACAGAAAGAGCTTTTACTCATGAATATGATAAGAAACAAGAAGATGGGATCTATGTGGATATAACAACAGGAGAGCCATTATTTAGTTCAAAGGATAAATATGATGCAGGTTGTGGTTGGCCAAGTTTCACTAAACCTATTGCAACAGAAGTAGTAAATTACAAACAAGATAATTCTTATGGTATGAATAGAGTTGAAGTAAGAAGTAGAGCTGGAAAAGCACATTTAGGACATGTTTTTGAAGATGGACCGAGAGCTGAAGGAGGACTTAGATATTGTATCAATGGAGCTTCATTGAGATTTATTCCTTATGATAAAATGGATGAAGAAGGCTATGGAGAATTTAAAAAATATGTAAAATAAGTTTAAAACAGATAGATTATTAGATTAGTCTATCTGTTTTTTATTTGACTTATTATATTTCTAATAATAGAATGATATAAATAAAAATAAGAAGGTGAATGAAATAAAAGAAATATAAAAAAATATAAAATTAGGACAAATAAGATGTAAAAAAAAAGAAAATTTCAATGATTTAATTAACTTTAAAATATATTTAGATGAAATTCAGTTATTGACAGTGAAAAATTATAGACTAGAACTTTAAACTATGCTGAAAAAGATAAAAAAGTAGAAAAAATTATCATTTCTATATATTGGAAAAGTGATATAATAAAATGAATGAGAAATTGACAAATTAGAATTTGTAGAGGTGAGAAAAATGTAATGGCAACATATTCAACTTAAATCGAAATAATATAAAATTA
>ERZ773062.213-NODE-213-length-37512-cov-12.920816_pt1 | contig 37512 bp, 36 predicted proteins | sample MGYA00580626_ERZ773062 | MGnify/ENA primary metagenome ERZ773062 (study PRJEB29015, sample SAMEA2738003) | human oral metagenome | biome: human oral; feature: human-associated habitat; material: dental | place: China | collected 2058 ... | reverse complement strand
GACGACGAAATCGAATTCTAACGAATTACCGATTTCTGTCCCACTCTCTTTTTTGCGCTCTTTTAAAGTTTGAGAGTAGCGAGGGATAATTGGACAGAATCCAAAAAAAACAGTAAAATAGAGGAATACCAATCTAAATGAAATTTGAGTAATAATCGTGGAAAAAAGAGACAATCATACAAAAACAGCTATTTGTGGTATTATCAATGTCACCCCTGATTCTTTTTCAGATGGGGGCCAGTTTTTTGCTGTTGAGGAGGCCTTGAAACAGGCTAGAAAATTGATAGCTGAAGGTGCCACTATTTTAGATATCGGTGGGGAATCCACTCGACCTGGAAGTAGCTATAGCTATGTTGAGATTGAAGAGGAAATCCAACGTGTGGTTCCAGTCATTAAAGCTATCCGTCAGGAAAGTGATGTTCTGATTTCAGTCGACACTTGGAAGAGTCAAGTTGCAGAAGCAGCTTTACAGGCTGGAGCCAATATAGTCAATGACATTACAGGCCTCATGGGTGACGAGAAGATGGCAGAGGTGGTTGCCAGGGCTGGAGCTCAGGTAGTCATCATGTTTAATCCAGTCATGGCACGCCCTCAGCACCCTAGTTCACTTATCTTCCCTCATTTTGGCTTTGGAGAGCCTTTTACAAAGGAAGACTTAGATGAGTTTGAAAAACTACCAGTAGAAGAATTGATGACAGCTTTCTTTGACCGTGCTCTAGTAAGAGCGGAAAAAGCAGGAATTTCGAAAGAAAAGATCATGCTAGATTCTGGGATTGGCTTTGGCTTGACCAAAAAGGAAAATCTCATACTTCTACGTGACCTTGATAAATTACACGAGATGGGCTATCCTATCTTTTTAGGAGTCTCTCGCAAGCGCTTTGTCATCAATATTCTGGAAGAAAATGGTTTTGAAGTAAACCCAGAAACTGAAGCAGGCTTCCGAAATCGTGATACTGCTTCAGCTCATGTGACCAGTATCGCTGCTAGACAGGGTGTAGAAGTGGTGCGTGTACACGATGTAGCCAGCCACAAGATGGCAGTCGAGATCGCGTCTGCTATTCGTCTGGCAGATGATGCGGAAAATTTAAACTTGAAACAATATAAATAAGATGAATAAAAACGAAACGAATCAGTGGATAGCTAACTATCGGACAGACCAACCGCATTTTGGTTTGGAGAGGATGGTGGAGCTATTAGCCCTACGTGGCAATCCCCATCTGAAACTCAAGGTTATCCATATCGGAGGAACCAATGGTAAGGGGTCTACTATAGCCTTTTTGAAGAATATATTGGGAAAGATGGGGCTAAGAGTTGGAGTCTTTAGCTCACCCTATCTGATTCATTATACCGATCAGATTGCCATTAATGAGGAATCTATCCCAGAAGCAAGATTAGAGGCCTTGATGGTAGACTATCGCTCACTACTTGAAGGGGAGCATGCTCATGATTTGCAGGGGACGACAGAGTTTGAGATTATCACTGCTATAGCCTATGACTATTTTGCTTCTGAGCAAGTCGATGTGGCCATTATGGAAGTAGGTATGGGTGGACTTTTGGATAGTACCAATGTTTGTCAGCCTATCTTAACAGGTATTACGACCATTGGCCTGGATCACGTAGCTTTACTAGGGGATAGCTTGGAAGCTATCGCGGAGCAGAAAGCTGGAATTATCAAACAAGGAGTTCCCCTGGTAACAGGGAATATTGTCCCAGAAGCCTTAGCAGTTATCAACCAAATCGCGAAAGCGAAAGAGGCTCCTAGGCTTGTTTATGGGGAAGATTATCAAGTCAGTCATCAAGGGAGTGTGGGGACGGGAGAAGTCTTTGACTATACAAGCCCGCTTAGACAAGGTCGCTTTCAGACAGGATTGCTGGGTTTGCACCAGATAGAGAATGCTGGGATGGCCATAACCCTGTTAGATACCTATTGTCAAGAGACTAGACGAGAATTGGCAAGTAATGACATAGTGGCTCTAGCCTTAGAAGAAACAAGTTGGCCTGGACGCTTTGAAGTAGTTTCTAGAAGCCCTTTGATGATTTTAGACGGGGCTCATAATCCCCATGCTGTCAAGGCTTTGTTAGCTACCTTGGAAGAACGATTTGCTGATTATCACAAGGAAATACTTTTTACATGTATCAAAACCAAGGCCTTGGAGGATATGTTAGACTTATTAGAGACTTTGCCAGATACTGAGCTGACATTGACTCACTTTGATGACGGTCGAGCGACAGATGAAGAAGTACTAAAAAAAGTAGCTTATTCTAGAAATCTAAACTACAAAAGTTGGCAGGCATTTCTAGACCAAAGTATGATAGATATTGAAGAGAAAAAAACAGTTAGGATAGTAACGGGCTCCTTGTATTTCTTGAGCCAGGTGAGAGCCTATCTAATGGAGAGGAAAAACTAGAAAATGGATACACAAAAAATTGAGACGGCTGTAAAAATGATTATCGAAGCGGTCGGTGAGGATGCAAATCGCGAAGGCTTGCAGGAAACTCCTGCACGTGTAGCTCGCATGTACCAGGAGATTTTTTCAGGACTTGGTCAAACTGCGGAGGAGCATTTGTCAAAATCCTTTGAAATTATCGACGATAATATGGTAGTAGAAAAGGATATCTTTTTCCATACCATGTGTGAACATCACTTCTTGCCCTTTTATGGGAAAGCTCATATCGCCTACATTCCAGACGGACGTGTGGCAGGTTTGTCAAAGCTGGCACGTACAGTTGAGGTTTATGCTAAAAAGCCACAGATTCAAGAACGCTTGAATATCGAAGTGGCTGATGCTTTGATGGACTATCTAGGTGCCAAAGGTGCTTTCGTTGTTATTGAAGCAGAGCATATGTGTATGAGCATGCGTGGTGTTCGAAAACCAGGAACTGCAACCTTGACAACAGTAGCTCGTGGAGTATTTGAGACAGACAAAGATCTTCGAGATCAAGCATACCGTCTCATGGGGTTATAAAAATCGATTCAAACGATTTTTTCTAGAAAGGACTAGTTATGGATCAATTGCGCATTAAGGATTTGGAAATTTTTGCCTATCATGGTCTTTTCCCGAGTGAGAAGGAACTGGGTCAAAAATTTATCATTGATGCAAGCTTATCCTATGATATGACCAAGGCTGCTACGGACCTAGATTTAGAAGCTTCTGTCCATTATGGCGAGCTCTGTCAGCAATGGACGACTTGGTTTCAGGAAACCACTGAAGACTTGATTGAAACAGTTGCCTACAAACTAGTAGACCGCACTTTTGAAACCTATCCAATAGTTCAAGAAATTAAACTGGAACTCAAAAAACCATGGGCGCCTATTCATCTACCACTAGACACCTGTTCAGTAACCATCCATCGCCGCAAACAAAGAGCCTTTATTGCTCTAGGTAGCAATATGGGGGATAAGACGGCTAATCTCAAGCATGCTCTTGACAAGATGCGTACTCGAGGGATTCGTATTTTTAAAGAATCTAGTGTGATTACAACTGAGCCATGGGGCGGTGTAGAACAAGATAGTTTTGCCAATCAGGTCATTGAAGTCGAAACTTGGCTGCCGGCTCCAATATTGTTAGATACCTTGTTAAGCATTGAGGCAGAAATGGGTCGGGTTAGAGAAGTGCATTGGGGACCTCGCTTGATTGACTTGGACTTGCTCTTTGTAGAGGATCAAGTTATTTATACAGATGACCTCATCTTGCCTCATCCTTATCTTGCAGAGCGACTATTTGTCTTAGAGTCACTTCAAGAAATAGCGCCTCATTTCATCCATCCAGTACTGGGACGATCAGTTCGTCACTTGTATCAAGAATTGAAAAAATAAGAAAACTCTAGTCAGAAGACTAGAGTTTTTAAAATAGGTCATTTTCTTCAGGTAGGAGGATGGTTTCCTTACCGTCCATATCCATAACAAGTACTTTGGGTGGGTACAATGGGTCAAAGGGATGATTAAAATCGAAGTCAATCGTAGTCGGTAGATGCTCACTTGAAAAACGGAAGGTGATGGAACCGTTACTGTTTAAGAGCTGAAATTCCAACTCATCTTCTAATTCAAAAACATGCTTTAAAAAATGATCAATAATGTACCAGATTGAGTCAATCACATCGTCTGGGAGATTGGTTACCACACCAAAGCTAGCACAACGTCTATGAGAATCCGTAAAAGCCATCCATGCCTCCTACTTAATTTTTTATTATCATACTGCAAACTGGCCTAAAAATCAAGAAAAGTAAACTAATTTCAGAAAATATGATTTTTGATACATTTTTTTCAAAGAAAGTTTATATATCCCTTGAAAATGCTTACAATTAGTGGTAAACTAGTAGTGGTGTAAACATGAAAACAAAATTTTCAACATTAGAAAGGAAACGGTATGAACACAGATGATACAGTAACAATTTATGACGTTGCCCGAGAAGCAGGAGTTTCAATGGCAACTGTCAGTCGTGTAGTCAATGGTAACAAGAATGTCAAAGAAAATACTCGTAAGAAAGTTCTAGAGGTGATTGATCGCCTAGACTATCGTCCAAATGCAGTAGCTCGTGGCTTGGCAAGCAAACGAACAACAACTGTTGGGGTTGTCATTCCAGATATCACGAACACGTATTTTGCTGCGCTAGCAAAAGGGATTGATGATATTGCAGAGATGTACAAATATAACATCGTTCTTGCGAATAGTGATGAGGATGATGAAAAAGAAGTGGCAGTAGTGAATACACTCTTTTCAAAACAAGTTGATGGTATTATCTTTATGGGCTATCACTTAACAGAGAAAATTCGCTCAGAGTTTTCACGTTCACGTACTCCTGTAGTTCTTGCAGGAACAGTGGATGTAGAACACCAGCTTCCAAGTGTTAATATTGATTATAAGAATGCTACTGCGGATGCTGTTCGCCATTTGTTGAAGCGTAACAAAAAAATTGCCTTTGTGAGTGGCCCGTTGGTAGATGATATTAACGGTAAAATTCGCTTGGTTGGCTACAAAGAAGCTTTGAAAGCAGCAGGAGTCAACTATAGTGAAGGACTTGTATTTGAATCTAAATATCGCTATGATGATGGTTATGCTCTGGCAGAGCGCTTAGTTTCTTCAAAAGCAACTGCAGCGATTGTGACTGGTGATGAATTGGCAGCTGGTCTCTTGAACGGCTTGGCTGATCATGGAGTTTCAGTACCAGAAGACTTTGAAATCATTACGAGTGATGATTCTCAAATCGCACGCTTTACTCGACCAAGCCTTACAACTATCGCACAACCCTTGTATGATTTAGGTGCGATTAGTATGCGTATGTTGACTAAAATTATGCATAAAGAGGAATTAGAAGAACGTGAAGTCCTCCTACCTCATGGTTTGACAGAGCGCAAATCAACTCGCAAAAAGTAAGAAAAAACCAGGAATCTAGCTGATTTCCTGGTTTTTTATTATCCTTCCATATATGTTTGGAGTTGTTCACCCTTAAGTCCAGCATTGATCGCGATAAGAAGCTTCAGTCGTGCTTTTTGAGCGTTTAGTTCTTTTACAAAATATACACCATCATTCTGAAGACAAACACCACCGCCTTCGTAGGCGTAAACAGGTTCTGCAATCCCATTGAAACAACGTGAGACTAGTGCAATAGGAAGTCCTGCTTGACTGAGAGATTTTAATTTTTCAGCTGTTTCCTTTGGTACATTTCCAGCGCCAAAAGCCTGAATAATCAATCCATCTAGTTGGTCGACAGGAAGTAAATCGAGAAGTTCATCGGTCATGCCCGCATAAACAGGGATAATAGGGACCAACCCTTGAATGCTCTCAAGGTCAAAACGAACACGAGGTTCTGCCGTTTTGAAGTAGAGAATTTCCTGCTTCATAATGAGCCCGAGTGGTCCATGAGTTGGTGTTTGAAAGGTACTAACGTTAGTAGTATGCGTTTTTGTGACATATTTGGCGGCGTGAATTTCATCGTTCATAACGACCAACACACCCTTATCTGCAGCCTTGTCATCACTCGCAACGCGTAAGGCGCTAAGATAGTTGTAGACACCATCACTTCCCAGTTCATTGGAAGATCTCATGGCACCTGTCAGGACGATAGGCATATGAGGTACCTCCATGGTGTCGAGGAAATAAGCCGTTTCTTCTAGTGTATCTGTCCCATGTGTAATGACAACACCATCATAGGACGATGCCTCTTGTTTAATTTTATGGTAGAGGGCTAACATATGCTTAGGCTTGATGTGTGGACTAGGCAAATTTAAAAAATCCAAGGAATGGACTTCGATACCTTCGAGAGGATTAGAGATATGATTCATAGGGTTATCAGCACTAGTCCTTACAGCTCCAGATTCATCTGCCTGCATGGAGATAGTGCCACCAGTATGTAAAACAAGGATTTTCTTAGTCATGATTCACTCACTTTTTCTGAAATGTGGTATAATCATTGTATCATAAAAGAAAGGAATGAGATAGAATGGAAGTCAAAGCTGTGTTTTTTGATATTGATGGAACGCTTGTAAATGATAGTAAGAGTGTTTTGAAGTCCACAAAGGAAGCTATCAAGATTGTGAAAGAACAAGGGGTGCTTGTTGGGGTAGCAACAGGGCGAGGACCTTTTTTTGTTAAGGATTTGATGGATGATTTGGATCTGGATTTTGCAGTGACCTACAATGGCCAATATATCTTTAACAAAGATCGTGTTCTTTTTGCTAGCCCTATTGATAAGAGAAGCCTCAGACAAATCATCTCTTATGCCAAGGAAAATCGAAAAGAGATTGCCATGGGAACGCGACAAGACGTTGTCGGTTCTCGGATTATGTCCTTTGGACTCAGCCCTCTTTCACAGCTAGTTAGTCGATTTGTACCTAAATTTTTGACTCGTACTGTTAGTCATTCCTTTAATCGTATGGTCAGTAAGGCCCTTCCTCAGAAGGAAGATGATTTGTTGAACTTAATCAATCAACCAATCTATCAGGTGCTTATGTTGATGACGCCTGAGGAGACAAACCATGCTGCTGAAGAATTAAACAATCTGAAGTTCACCAGAAGTAATCCTTTCGCGGCCGATATTATCAATCAAGGGAATTCCAAGTTAGAGGGGATTCGCCGTGTCGGAAAAGAGTATGGTTTTGAACTCAACCAAGTCATGGCCTTTGGGGACTCGGATAATGACTTGGAAATGTTGGCTGGTGTTGGCATGTCTGTTGCCATGGGAAATGGTAGTAGCAGTGTAAAAGAAGTTGCTAAGCATATTACTGCCAGCAACCAAAATGATGGGATTCACAAGGCTTTGGAATATTTTGGAGTCTTGGCTTCTGAAAAAGTCTTTGTCAGTCGTGACTATCATTTCAACAAGGTTAAGACCTTCCATCGTATGATGGATGAGCGAACCCAAGAAGAACCTATAGCTTGGGACTTAGAAGGGGCCACCCACCGTGCTGGCTTTAAAATTGAAGAGTTAGTTGAATTTGTCCGTGCTGCAAGCAATTCTGAAGAGGAATTTCAACAAGCTGTGCAGGATTTACACCAAGCACTTGATATAGCTGCCGAAAAAGTATCTCAGTCAACACCAGCTGAGAAAACCCTCGTTGGTCAAGTGGATGCTTTGATTGACACGCTCTACTTTACTTATGGAAGTTTCGTTTTAATGGGGGTAGACCCAGAGAGAATCTTTGAGATTGTCCATCAGGCAAACATGGGTAAAATCTTCCCAGATGGTAAGGCTCATTTTGATCCAGTAACCCACAAAATTTTGAAACCAGATAACTGGAAAGAAAAGTACGCTCCAGAGCCTGCAATCAAAAAGGAACTTGAGCGTCAGATTAGAGCTTATGCACGTCATAAAGAAAGAAAAAAGAAAAAATAAACAATAAAAAGGAGCGCACTGGCTCCTTTTTTTAGTCTAATTATAAAGTTTTATCCTTGTCTCGGACGACGAGAAGGTCAACGCTTGTATGGCGTAGGATATATTCTGATGAAGATCCGACAAGCAAACGTTCGAAGGCGTTAAGCCCTGTTGCTCCAACCAAAATCAAATCAACGTGTTCTTGATCAGGGATTGTTTTAGCCAAAAGAGTTTTAGGATTTCCCATTTCGATGACAACTTGAATATCTTTAAGACCAGCGTCTCTTGCACGCTTTTCATATTCTGCCATCAACTCTTGTGCCTCGACTTGTAGCTCTTCGTAAACTTCTGCATCGAATGTTGAAATGCTTTGAAGAGCACGAGTATCGATTACATGGGCAATGGTTAATCTAGCCTGGTTACGTAATGCTGACTGAACTCCTTTGATAAAAGCCAAATCAGCTTCTTTAGAACCGTCGACTGCTACCATGATGTTTTCGTAACGTTGTGTCATAGCAAAAACCTCCTCATTTCTTATCACCTTCATTGTAATCCTTTTCACTAAAAAAGTAAAGTAAAACATGATAGCAAAAATGTTTTTTGACTTTGATGTTGGGAGTGTTATAATTAAAGGAGAGAAGGCAAGAGGGGATCATATGACAAAAATTGCGGTACTTTCAGATATCCATGGAAATACAAGAGCACTGGAAGCTGTTCTAGCAGATGCGGAGAAGGCAGGAGCTGAGGAATATTGGCTCTTGGGAGATATTCTCATGCCTGGGACAGGACGAAAAAATATTCTCAGACGATTAGAAGACTTGCCGATAACGATTCGAGTTCTGGGGAATTGGGAAGAGAGTATATGGCGGGCTGCTCATCGAAAATTAGATACCAGTAGGCCTAGCCATCGCTACCTCTTGCGCCAATGCCAGTATATTATGGAAGAAATTAGTCTAGATGAGATTGAAGCTCTCCAGGCATTTCCTATGCACACTCACCGCCAGTTTGGAAATCTCAAGGTAGGGATAAGCCACCATTTACCGGATAAGAATTGGGGGAGAGAATTGATCCATCTTGGCAAGCAGGAAGATTTTGACCGTTTGGTAACCAATCCTGACTGTGATATTGCCATTTATGGGCATATTCACCAGCAATTTCTTCGCTATGGGAGTGAGGGGCAACTTATATTAAATCCAGGCTCAATTGGACAACCATTCTTTTTGTCAGCAAATCTACGTGAGGATTTGCGGGCCCAATATATGATTTTAGACTTTGATGAGAAGGGATTGAAAGATATAGATTTTCGTCGTGTTGATTACGATGTTGAGTCAGAATTACAATTGGCTAGAGATTTGAAATTGCCCTACTATGAGGTATACTATGAAAGCTTAGTCAATGGAATTCACCATACACATAATCAGGATTTGTTGCACGAAATCGCTCAGAGTCAAGGACATGATGTTGAATTGGATGACTGGCTTAGTCGTAACTCTTGACATTACAACTCTGGGAGATATAATAAATATAAGAGAAGAATGAGCTTTGTTGATAATAAAGGAGGACTGCATGCAAATTTCAAGCCGATTTACCATTGCGACACATATGTTAGTAATCATTGCCCTAAAAGGGAAGGAAAGCAAGGTGACTAGCGATTTTCTAGCTAGTAGTGTGGGAGTCAATCCTGTTATTATCCGTAAAACTTTGTCCCAACTGAAAAAAGTAGGCTTGATTTCCGTTGCGCGTGGAACTGGAGGGGCAGAAATCATCAAAAATCTTGAGGACATTAGTCTTTTGGATATTTATCAAGCGATGGAATGCCCTGGAAAGACTGGACAACTCTTTAGTTTCCATGATAATCCCAATCCAAATTGTCCAATTGGAGCAAATATCCATGGGGTTTTGGATCAAAAACTAGATAAGATTCAGATGGCAATGGAACAAGAATTAAGTCAAACCAGTCTGGCTCAACTAGTGGCAGATGCAGAAGCAAAGATAAATTTATGAGGAATTTAGTTCCTCTTTTTCTTTTTAGTGAATGATGATGAAATGTAATTACATAAAGGAGAAGAAGATCTATTTTATTACAGGTATTATTGTATGAGTATGTTTATTTTCCTTTAGGAAGGATAATAGAAGTTTCTAGAATCCATCTCTATTTTTATGACCTTGTCTTATAAGGGTGTTTACTGGTAATCAAAAAAGCAAGAACATTTGTAAGTTCTTGCTTTTTGTTTGTTTTAATCCTAAGAGAATAATCTACTAAAGATAGTCTATTCTTCTTTTTTAGCTTTTATCAGACTTCCTAGGCCAAGTAGAGAAAGGATACTGATCCCTACAAGAGCAAGAGGTGATTTATTTTCAGTTCCTGTGTTTGGAAGGACTTTTTGAGAAAGACCCTCTACAACAGTTTCTTGAGTTTCAGGCTGGACAGCTAGGTTTTGGGCCTGATTTTGTTCTACTTTCAAGCTAGAAAGATCAAATTCTGGCTTTTCTTCCACAGCTGGAGCGACAATGGCACCACCTTGAGACAAGCGGAGAACAACAGCGGTTAGGGCATTCAATTGCAACCCTTTTTCAGTCCATTCAAGACCTTTCGGATTAGCGATTCCTACTGGTCCTGCTTGGTTTTCATCAGCCAAGACTTCGGCCTTTCTCAAGTGAGCAAAGTCTGTTCCTAGAGTAAATTCACGAGCCTTTTCATCTGCATTGACAAAGACAGCGTAGATGTCTCCGTTTGGAGCAGTAATTTGGTAGCCGATGACCACGTCTTCTTTTTCAACCCCATTTTGTCCTGGGACAGTAATGAGGCGGACACGCTCCTTGATATCTTGTAGACTCTTGAGTCGGAAGGCATCTGTAGATTGACGAAGAGCGATCAGACCTTTCATGTAGTCACGACTCTTGACATTTTCAGGATATGCTTTGCTATCCGTTGCCTTGGTCCAGTCAAACTTGTTGACAGCATCGCTAGAGTCGTAAGAGTCATGGATGAAGTATGGATAGACAAATGGATTGCCGTCTTTGTCACGCAACAAGTGAGATTTGTTTGGAACCTTATCCTCTGAAACAGGAGTTTTGTAGGCTGGGTCAAGGAATTGTTTGGTACGTCCATATTCCTGACCAGAGTGGATAAATGGCGTTCCTTGAGCTGTCAAGACCATGAGGTTACCAAGTCTTAAGCGACGATGGATTTCAGCATAGTTTTCAGACTTGCTAGGGTCTTTTTTGATAGATTGGGCAATGATGTCAAAGAGAGTCAAGTTATCGTGGGCTGCAATATACTGAATCACATCTCCAGGGTTGTCTGCTTCAAAGTTGGTTGGTTGAGCAATGAGATTTTTAAAGATGGTATTGATGTCGCGTTTTCCACCTGTGATAAAGGCAGGTTGACCTTCATTTGGATAACCTGACTTGAGGTTGTTACGGATATCATCTGAAAATACAGCAACAGTATCTGTGTGTTTCATCCAATCCTGGTCAGCAGGTTTAGTAGGCGTATTTTCATCACCAGTGTAGGTTCTCCAGCCTTCACCTAACATGATAAGGTTTGGATTGAGGGCGCGTGCAGCCTTGTAAGCTTCTTCGATTGAAGCTGCATCATGATCTCCCATCATATCGAAACGGAAACCATCCACTTTGTAGGTGTCAACCAGATACTTGATAGAATCTACCAAGACACGTTTAGACATGTAGTGGGTTGTTCCTAGACGACCACCACCAAAGCTAGTACGTGGCGAACCATCAGCATCCATGAAGTGATAGTAGTTTGGCTCAAGATCTTCAAAGATATCGACATTGGCAGTATGGTTGTAAACTACGTCTAAGATAGCACCCATGCCACGTTTATGAATCTCGTTGACGAGGTTTTTAAATTCTGCGATACGTTTTTCTGGGTCCTTAGGATTGCTTGAGTACATACCAGTTAATGAGAAGTAGTTTTGAGGGTCATAACCCCAGTTGTAGTTGCTGTTGCTTGAAGCATAGGCAGACAAACGTTCTTGGTTTTTCAATTCATTAACATAGTAGTAAGACAAGACTGGGAGGAGCTGGATATGAGTCACGCCCAAGTCTTTGAGGTAGTCTAGTTTTTCGATAAAGGCTTCAAAGGTACCAAATGGTTTAGTCAAATCTTTTGCGATGGCAGGATCTGAAGTGAAGTCGCGAACATGTGCCTCGTAGATGATAGCATCTTCACGTGATTTGAAGTTGCGAATCTTACCATAGGTCAAGTCTTGTGGACCTAGTTTTGATGGGTCAACAAAGGCAGCCTTAGCGACCTTATGAGCGGCATCTGTTTTTGCTAGATCGCTATTCCAAGCTGCTAGTGATTTAGCATAAGGGTCAAGAACGAGGACAGTTTTACCTTGGCGTTCGATTTGGTAGTGGTAGTAGTAGCCAGTGTAGTTGCTGATGCCAAGTCCTGAATTCTCATCCAGGGTTTGGTTCCAAGTTCCTTTTTCTCCCTTTTCAAGAGCGACGGTTCCAACAACTTTTTCAGGGTCCTTCTTGTCGTAGACGACAACGGAAACTTTATCAGCACTTGGAGACCAGAGAGTCAAATCAACACGTTTGCCATCTTCTTTTAGAGTTGCACCGAGTGGACCATCATAACTATAAGTCTCGTCTTTGAGACGCCAGCTAGAACGTGTGGTAAATCGGTCTGAATTATAGCTTACAGTGTAAGGGTTTTGAGTGTCAGAGAAGTCACCGATATAGGTCACTTTCTTACCAGCTTCATCCACTTCCACGTCTGTGATAGCTACTTTATTCCCTTGATAATCAGTGATGCCGGAGTGTTTGAGGATATCGTCTTTCTTAGCTCCAACTAGTGTAGAAAAGCTGCTTTCGATACGAGATTTAGCCACGTGTTGGGCACCAGTCATGCGGATATCGTGCACATAGTAGGGGTTGGTGTAGATGGTTTCGTCATCATCTTTGAGGAAAATCTGACTGTGATTTTTTAGATCAGTGAATTTATAATCTTCTTTTCTGATTTTCACGTCATCGCCTTTCTTGCTTTTATCTAATAGTAAAAATCCAAATTCTCTTGCAGCTTCATTGAGAGGAATATCAATGTAACGACCGTGTTTTCCAGTTGCTGTAAAGTCTGTTCCATCAGGCCATTCACCATTACTTGGGTTCTTGACATCTCCCCAGTACCAGAGAGATTTCTTATCATAGTTACCATCAGTACGGTAGTAGTTGACGCGGACAGTTCCCGCAGGCTGAGGTTGGTAGTTATGGACCTTGAAATCCTCATCTAGCCAAGCTTCATTCATTTTAGGAGAGAGACGCTCTACCGAACGGTCTCCAGTAAGGTTATCACCTTTGCTATTGTTGATGAGGAAGCTGACTTTCTTGGCTTGTTCGTTTTTGAGTTTGACATCTAGGTAGTAGCCGTAGTCGTCTTTCTTGGCATCTTTGAAGGACTGGGCTCCATTTGGCCAATTTTCAGATGGTTTTTCAACATCGTCCCAAGTCCAAAGTCCTTGTGAATCTTGGTTTTCTTGAGGAAGTTTTTTGACATGGATACGGAAGTAGTTGTCTGCGATTGGAGTTTCAGAATTAGTTTCTACTTTTGTTTTTTCATCTGAAACTGGACTTGCAGCTACTTCAGTTTTTTTATCCTCTGAACTTGTGGCTGGCTCGTCTTTCTTTTCTACTTGATCGCTAGAAGGATTGGTTGTAGCACCCTCAGCTTTAGTGCTTTCAGTAGTTAAAGCTACTTCAGATTCTTTGGTCTTTTCTTCAGTTTTAAGGGAATCGTTTTCATTGTTTTGACCAGAAACAGGACTTGGAGTTGGCATAGAATCTGTATCTACAGGGTCAACAGCAACAGCGCTTATATTTTCTCTAGTGTTTGATAAATTCTCATCTGCAGCAACATGAGGAGTTGCAAGAGCTAGTAGGATAAAGCTCGCTCCGATAAGGACTGATCCTGTTCCGTTTTTCAAAGAACGGATACTATAAACCTTTTTTTTCTCGCGTTGAGGGAATATGTTCTTCATCAATAGTCTCCTATAAATTTATTTTAAAATTAGTATAACACGGGGCAAAAAATTATGCAAGCGTTTTCCTAGATACTTGTTTTGTGGCAACAAGAAACTCTCCTTATTTTTTAAGGAGAGTTTTTATAATAGAAATAGTTGGAAAGAAGTAGACAGAAAAGCTTGATGAATGAAGAAAAAATGAAGTAGAATTATTTCAGTGCTTGTTCTAAGAAGTGATTATCTTATCGCCGATGTGAGAAATAGTTGAGAAGGTTTATCAAGGAAAAGATGGTCGGAACTATAAAGTATTTGGGTCCGAATATCTGAGAAGCCATGATTTGTAAGAGTCTCTTCAAATTCCGAAATAATAAAACCATGGTTTTCTCCATCTGGTACGGTATAATCAGCGATAAATAGTTGTCCTCCGAGAGTCAAATGTTCCTTGAACATAGCTAGACTGGAATCAAGATGAGGCATGTGATGAAGAACACGACTAACGATAATGAGATCGAATGTTTGCTCTAATGGCTTAAGCACTAAGTCTTGTTGAATCAAGTGTAGATTTTCAAGTTTTTGGTTTTTAACCTTGATACGAGCTTGCTCCAGCATTTTTTCTGCGATGTCAACCAAGGTCACTGACTTGGCTTGTTTGGCTAGAGGAAGAGCGATAAGTCCAGTTCCTCCTCCAAAATCCAGGATTGATTTGGTAGATAGCTCAGAGACTTGTTGATTTATCTCTGCATTTACAAGGTCTGCTAGAAATTGATTTTTGGGAGAATCGAAAGATTCTGCTCGATGATTAAAATGATGTTCCATATCAATAGTGTAGCATAAAGAGAAGATGTTTTAAAATTTTGGCTACGTCTTGTTGGAAAGGGATAGAGTTATCGACTGGTGTTTAGCTTCTTTTTTAACCTTGATGAGAACAGGAATTTTTGGGGATTTTGATTGAAAGAGTTAAGGAAATAAAGAGGAGAAAAACTAAAAATCATGTTATAATAAAACGATAGAATCGTAAGAAAGAGTGGATGAATTTTGATTATTCCGACTTATAATTGGCAATTTGCACCTCAAGTTGAGGATGCGGATTTTACAAAAATCGCCAAGAAAGCTGGGCTAGGGCCTGAAGCTGCTCGTTTATTATTTAGCCGTGGGATTAAGGATGAAGATGATTTGTCTCGTTTTTTGGCACCAACTCTAGATGATCTGCATGATTCCTATCTTCTCCACGATATGGACAAGGCAGTAAATCGTATTCGTCGTGCTATTGAGCAGGGTGAATTGATTCTCGTTTATGGAGATTACGATGCAGATGGGATGACATCAGCTTCTATCCTTAAAGAAACATTCGAACAATTAGGAGCCGAGTGCTTAGTCTATCTTCCAAATCGTTTTACAGATGGTTATGGTCCGAATGCCAGTGTCTACAAGTACTTCATTGAGCAACAAGGGATATCCTTGATTGTAACCGTAGATAATGGAGTTGCAGGGCATGAAGCCATTGACTTGGCTCAATCTATGGGAGTAGATGTTATTGTAACGGATCACCATTCTCTACCAGAGGTCTTACCAGATGCTCATGCAATCGTTCATCCGGAGCATCCTGAATCAGACTATCCTTTTAAACATTTGGCGGGTTGTGGAGTGGCTTTTAAACTAGCTTGCGCCCTCTTGGAGGAAGTGCAGGTTGAGTTGCTTGATTTGGTTGCTATTGGGACGATTGCAGACATGGTCAGCTTGACAGATGAAAATCGAATCATGGTTCAATATGGTCTAGAAGTTTTGCGCAATACCCAAAGACTAGGCCTCCAAGAACTATTTGAAATAGCAGGGATTTCTAGCAGTGACCTTACAGAAGAAACTGTTGGTTTTCAGTTAGCACCACGATTAAATGCCCTAGGACGCTTGGATGATCCTAATCCAGCTATTGAGTTACTAACTGGCTTTGATGATGAAGAGGTGCGTGAGATTGCCCTCATGATTCAAGATAAAAATGAAGAACGCAAGGAAATCGTTCAGGCCATTTATGAAGAAGCTAAAAGTTTGGTAGACCCTAACAAAAGTGTTCAAGTTTTAGCCAAAGAAGGTTGGAACCCAGGAGTGCTTGGGATTGTAGCTGGTCGCTTGTTGGAAGAATTAGGACAGACAGTTATTGTTCTGAATATTGAAGATGGGCGCGCCAAGGGGAGTGCTCGAAGTATTGAAGCAGTCGATATCTTTGAAGCCTTGGACCCGCATCGGGAACTTTTTATCGCCTTTGGTGGGCATGCAGGCGCTGCAGGTATGACACTTGAAGCGGAACAGCTAGACGCCTTATCGGAAATTTTAGAAATTTATGTAAAAGATAAAGGAATAGATGCCAAGGGCAAGAATACATTATATTTAGATGAAGAATTAGATTTGGAAAGCCTAAGTTTAGAGACGGTTAAAAGCTTTGAACGATTAGCTCCTTTTGGAATGGATAACCAAAAACCTGTTTTTTATATTCGAGATTTTCAAGTTGAAAATGCTCGTTCTATGGGAGCGAGCGATAGTCATCTGAAATTGAAGATTTCTAAAGGAACCGCGAGTTTTGAGGTAGTAGCTTTTGGCCAAGGATCAAAGGCTACAGAGTTTTCTCAGGTAAAACAACTGGAATTGGCAGTTACCCTTTCTGTTAACCAATGGAATGGGCAAACAACCCTCCAGTTGATGATGGTAGATGCCCGTGTGGACGGTGTTCAACTTTTTAACATCCGTAGTAAGAGTGTAGAGCTACCAGAGGGAGTGCCAGTACTTGATTTTTCAGGAGAAATGCCTGATCTTTCTTCAAGTTCAGCGGTTGTGGTCAAGAATCTTCCAGAGGATATCACGATTCTTAAAGACATTTTCCAGCAGTATGATTTCTCAGCTATTTATTTTAAAAATGATATCGATAAGCCCTACTATTTGACGGGCTATGGGACAAGAGAGCAATTCGCCAAACTCTATAAAACGATTTATCAGTTCCCAGAATTCGATATTCGTTATAAACTCAAAGACTTATCAGCCTATTTGAAGATTGAGCAAATCTTGCTAGTCAAGATGATTCAGATTTTTGAAGAACTTGGTTTTGTCACGATTGATAATGGTGTGATGAAGGTGAATAAAGAAGCTCCAAAGAGGGACATCGCTGAAAGCCAGATTTATCAAAAACTCAAACAAACCATTAAGAATCAAGAAATGCTGGCACTTGGAACAGTACAGGAAATCTATGACTTTTTGAAAGGATTATCATGATGCTATTAAAGAAAAATTCAAGCTGGTTTGTTAAAAATAAAGTAATAGTAATATTTTTTCTTGTGTCTTTTTTACCTATTTTGTACGCTCTTGTAAAAATTGTTTTAAAAACGTATTTTGGAATTGAAGATTTTGGTATTAATTTGAGAAGAACAATAGATTTTGATTGGTTAGCTTATTATGGATCAATTATTGGTAGTTACTTGATTGTTTATACTTTAAAGGTTGAAAATACGAAATATAGAGAAGAAAAACGTGGCTCGGTAAGACCAATATGGAATGTTGGCATAAACTATGATTCAATGCAACGACTCGGGAATAATAGTAATAATCGGAGCCTATCAATATATTCGGAAAATAAGATTTTTGCAGATTATACTATAAGTAGCTATAATTATATAAAGGTTAACAAAGGGAATTTTCAAGAAGATGTAACAATTGCTATCCTTATAAAAATTAGAAATATTGGATTAGGGCATGCTTTAATTTATGAAATAGAATATATAGAAAAAAATGGCTTGAGAAGTGGTCGTAAATTAGAGGCTGATGAAAGATTTATGATTGATAAGGAATCATCAAATAATCTACTATTACATTTTGATTCAAAAATTGAAAATATTGAAAAGATTAAAATATTTTTTATTGATATTTTAGAAAATAAGTATGTCTATGATTTGAAAATAGAAGGAATCGATGATAAACAGAGATTTGTCCGATTTGAGAATAAGAAAATATCTTTATTTAGGCTTACTAAGGCATATTTTGAAAGCTATTTTCCAAAACTGTTAGGAAAAGATAACTAAAAAACTGTTAAAGATCAAGAAATGATGGCACTAGGTACGGTGCAGGAAATCTATGACTTTTTAATGGAAAAATAGAAGAAAAGAAGCTGAGATAATCTATCTCAGTTTTTTGTTGTCTCTTATAATTTTTAAATTATTTGTTCTTTAGAATGTTATGTAGTAAAAGTATACATATTTGTAACATGACTACAACATAATTCTAAAACAACTGACATGTAAATCAGGTATGATTCTCTTGTCAACAAAAAAATTAAAAATAATCAATAAAATTTTAGGAGAAAATTATTATGAAAAAAACAGTTGCTAAACTGACTCTTGGTTTAACATCTACAGCTATTTTGGCGACAGTTGGAGCTCAAACTGTTAGTGCATCTTCTTACGTTGTCCAAGACGGAGATTCATTTTTTGCTATTGCTACTGCAAATGGTATGGATCCTTATGAGTTGGCAGCAAATAATGGGAAAAGCATTTTTGATGTTATCCACCCAGGAGATGTACTAGAAGTAAGCGGTCCAGCTCAAGCTAGCTATTCATACACTGCTCCGGCTTCTGAAGCCACAAGCACTTTGAATCCGGCTTCAGATGATGATGTTGTCGTGAATACTCCGACAAACTACGGAAACTCATATCCTGTTGGTCAGTGTACATGGGGCGTGAAAGAATTGGCTCCTTGGGCTAGCAACTGGTGGGGAAATGCTAATACTTGGGCGATTTATGCTAGTGCTCAAGGTTATCGTGTAGGAGATGTTCCAGTAGTAGGCGCAATCGCCGTTTGGGACGGTGGTGAATATGGACACGTTGCTTATGTGACAGATGTACAAAGTGAAAATTCTATCCAGGTATTGGAAGCAAACTACAGACGTCAAAAACAAATTGCTAACTATCGTGGTTTCTTTAATCCACATGAATTTTTAGGTAAAGTTACTTACATTTATCCAAACTAAAGATGATTAAAAAGATTTAGAGCTTCTAAATCTTTTTTTTATTTGTGAGTAAGCTCCTTATTACGATTTTTTGCCGAGTAGCTGCTTGTGAAGTCCCTTGGCGGACAGCGATTTCGCAAAGAGAAAACAAAGCAAAGCGATTCGGTTATCAGTGGTGAATGTTCTCTAGTTGAAATCCTATCTTCATTTTGAAAATTAGTAAAAAAATGGTATAATGAGAGGAAAAGATTCGGATAAAAGTAAATTGGACTTTTACAAAAAGAGAGTTGTGAAGACTCTACAAACACGTTATAGTAATACTTCGGAGGGAAAATGACCAATATTAAATTAACAACTTTAGGCGGTGTTCGTGAAAACGGGAAAAACATGTACATCGCAGAAATTAACGATTCAATCTTTGTTTTAGATGCAGGTTTAAAATATCCTGAAAATGAGCAGTTGGGTGTCGATGTCGTTATTCCAAATATGGAATATCTGTTTGAAAATAGTGACCGTATTGCAGGTGTCTTTTTAACGCACGGACATGCGGATGCGATTGGAGCTCTTCCTTATCTTTTGTCAGAAGTGAAAGTTCCTGTTTTTGGTTCAGAGTTGACAATTGAGCTTGCTAAGCTTTTTGTTAAAGGAAATGATAGTGCTAAAAAATTCGATGATTTCCATGTTATTGATGAAAATACAGAAATCGACTTTGGCGGTACGGAGGTTTCCTTCTTCCGTACAACTCACTCTATCCCAGAGAGTCTGGGTGTCGTTTTGAAAACATCTGAAGGAAGTATCGTTTATACAGGGGACTTCAAATTTGACCAAACGGCTAGCGAATCATACGCGACTGACTTTGGTCGTTTAGCAGAAATTGGTCGCGAAGGAGTTTTAGCTCTTCTAAGCGACTCAGCAAACGCAGACAGTAATATTCAAGTAGCCAGCGAAAGTGAAGTTGGTGATGAAATTACGCAAACCATTTCTGACTGGGATGGACGTATCATTGTAGCTGCTGTTGCAAGTAACCTTTCTCGCATTCAGCAAGTCTTTGATGCTGCTGCAGAGACAGGACGTCGTGTTGTTTTGACTGGATTTGATATTGAAAATATCGTTCGTACAGCTATTCGCTTGAAAAAATTGTCATTGGCTAACGAAAGTCTCTTGATTAAACCTAAAGATATGTCTCGTTTTGAAGACCACGAGTTAATCATCCTAGAAACCGGTCGTATGGGTGAACCAATTAATGGACTCCGTAAAATGTCAATCGGTCGTCACCGCTATGTTGAAATCAAGGATGGAGACTTGGTTTATATCGTTACAACGCCATCAATCGCTAAAGAAGCTGTTATGGCACGTGTAGAAAATATGGTCTACCAAGCAGGTGGTGTCGTTAAACCGATCACTCAAAGCTTGCGTGTATCAGGACATGGGAATGCGCGTGATCTTCAATTGATGATTAATCTTTTACAACCTCAGTATCTCTTCCCAATCCAGGGTGAATACCGTGAGTTGGACGCTCATGCCAAGGCTGCTATGGCCGTAGGGTTGTTGCCAGAACGCATTTTTATCCCGAAAAAAGGTACAACTATGTCTTATGAACATGGGGACTTTGTCCCGTCTGGTGCAGTTGCTGCAGGTGATGTCTTGATTGACGGAAATGCTATTGGGGATGTTGGTAATGTTGTTCTTCGTGACCGTAAGGTCTTGTCAGAAGATGGTATTTTCATCGTGGCTATCACTGTTAACCGTCGTGAGAAGAAAATCATTGCCAAAGCACGAGTGCATACACGTGGCTTTGTCTATCTCAAGAAGAGTCGAGATATTCTGCGCGAAAGTACAGAGTTGGTGAACCAAACAGTTGAAGACTATCTCCAAGGGGAGGACTTTGACTGGGCTGATCTTAAAGGTAAGGTTCGTGACAATTTAGCTAAATTCCTTTTTGAACAAACGAAACGTCGTCCAGCCATTTTACCAGTAGTCATGGAAGCAAAATAAGGATTAAATAGCAAGGGAGAAAGTCGAGTTTCGGCTTTTTCTTATCTCAAACCAATAAGGAGCAAGTTATGGCAGTAATGAAGATTGAGTATTACTCAGAAGTTTTAGGTATGGAGTGGGGAGTAAATGTACTCTATCCGGATGCATCTCGGGTGACAGAGCCAAACAGTAAAGATATTCCAGTTCTCTATCTCCTTCACGGGATGTCTGGAAACCACAATAGTTGGCTCAAGCGGACCAATGTAGAACGCTTGCTACGTGGGACCAATCTGATTGTTGTCATGCCAAATACAAACAATGGCTGGTATACAGATACTCAGTATGGCTATAACTATTACACAGCTCTAGCAGAAGAATTGCCTAAGGTGCTCAAACGCTTCTTCCCCAATATGACCAACGAGCGAGATAAAACCTTCATTGCTGGTTTATCAATGGGCGGCTACGGTTCCTTTAAGTTAGCACTGTCAACTGACCGTTTCTCCCATGCCGCTAGCTTTTCTGGAGCACTTAGCTTCGAGGAGTTTTCTCCTGAGAGTCAAGATTTAGGAACGCGTGCCTACTGGCGAGGTGTTTTTGGCAAAGTTAATGATTGGGTGAATAGCCCTTACTCGCTTGAGACTCTTGCCAAAAAGTCAGATAAGGAGACCAAACTCTGGGTTTGGTGTGGCGAACAAGATTATCTCTATTCTGCCAATAATCTAGCAGTTAAAAATCTTAAGAAACTTGGTTTCGATGTGACCTATAGCCATAGTGCAGGAACCCATGAGTGGTATTATTGGGAAAAGCAATTGGAACGTTTTTTAACTACCTTGCCAATTGATTTTGTTTTGGAAGAACGCTTGTCTTAATTTTAGCTTTCTTTCAGTTTGTTTTAGTAGAATTAAGAACCTATCTTTAGAATGGGAATCCATGGCTTAAAGATGGGTTCTTATTTTTTTAGAAAGGTGGGCAATTATGGGCTGGATTATTCGTGTGTTATGTCGGTTTTTACTAGGGATTTTGCGTATGTTTTGGCGCCTTGTATGGACGCTTATCTTCTTCATTCTCATCACTTTTGGGATTCTCTGGTATGTGACAGGGGATTTACCTGCTACTTTAAATCAAGTTAGCAAAGTGGTTCGAGTCGGCCAAGCAGGTTGGCAACAATGGCAAGAAACTGGTAAATTACAAGGTCTGTCTCAGACAGATCATCATCAAGATTCAGGAGCAAAATGGTCAAAGGCGCAAGCAACTATCTATATTGATCCTCAAATGGATGCCACTTTCCAAAAGGCCTACCTTGAAGCTATTGCTAACTGGAACCAGACAGGGTCTTTTAACTTTGAGCTTGTAACAGAAGCGGACCAGGCCAATATTTTCGCTACCGAAATGAATGATGGTTCGACAGCTGTAGCAGGTGAGGCGGAGAGTCAGACAAATCTCCTAACCAAACAATTCATTTCAGTGACCGTTCGCTTGAATCATTATTATTTATACAATCCAAACTATGGCTATACCTATGATCGTATCATGCATACAGCAGAGCATGAACTAGGTCATGCGATTGGTTTGGAGCACACCAATGAAGTTTCGGTTATGCAACCAGCAGGCTCCTATTATGGAATCCAAGCTCAAGATGTAAAAGAAGTTCAAGAACTATATGAGTCTGGGGAATAAGTGATTTTCTAGGGAAACAGGAGCTTTCTGATTTAAGCAATACAGGGAGCTTTTTGCTATAATAGAGAGTATGAATAACTTGATCAAATCAAAACAGGAGCTCTTGCCGACTAGCCCTGGTTGTCACATTCACAAAGATAAAAATGGCACAATCATCTATGTAGGGGCGGCCAATGAGATCAAGCGACTTTTGGATCGGATTTTTCCATTCCGTAAGTGTACCAATCCGCCTTTCAAGGTCTGCTTTTAATACCATTTGGGGCAGTGTATGGCCTACACGGTCTGCCACAAGGATGAGGCCTATTTCAAGGGCATGGATCATGGGGGTTCTGATTTCCTCAAAGGGCAGATAGAGGAGATTTGTCGGGTTATCAATGCTGTTTCTTTCAGCAAAAATCGCGGTAAACATCCAGAAACGTTAGAAGGCAAGATTGTCCAGGATGCAGACCGCCTAGATGCGATAGGAGCTGTAGGAATTGCGCGAACTTTTTCCTATGGTGGGCACAAAGGGAGACCACTTACTGATACCGTCCAACATTTCCACGACAAGTTGCTCCTCTTAAAAGATGAAATGAACACGGAGACTGTCAAACAAATGGCAGAAAGTCGCCATCAATTTTTAATCACCTTTCTAAAAGAACTAGAGAAGGAATTGGACTGAGTGAAATATTGAAATTAACTTTTATAAAAGACTTATTTGAAAGGAAGATATGCTAAATCAACTAATAAAGAAACCTATTTTAAGTTGTTCAATTATATTTGTTATCTGCTCAGTAGCAAGGCTAATTGAATACTTCTATATTAGGACGGATGAAACCTTCTTATCTGAGAATTTTTTACATAAGCTTTTTGGAATTCTTCTACTGTGGGGAATCCTTTCAATTTGTAAATTAAGATGGAAAGATATTGGTTTCAGTTCTGACGGAACCGTGAGTGGTATAGGGAAGGGCCTGCTCTTTGGTTTAGTGTGTTCCGTCTTTGCATATACAGTTGAGTGCATTGTTCTCTTGTTTCTTCATGGTAATGTTCACTTATCGTTTTATGCCAGTGGTTTTTCCTTAACAAACGAAAAAGTATCTCAAGCAGGAATCTTACTTATTCTCTCAAGTGTGTTGTTTAACCTGATAAATGTCTGGATGGAAGAAGGAATATTTCGTGGCCTTTTCACAAAAATTCTTGAAGGACTTTCTTACCGCAAGAGTCTATTCTTTATAGCCTTCCTATTTGGAATATGGCACTTGGTAATGCCCTTAAGAGATTATCTTCAAGGAGAATCGTCACTCGTAAATCTCATCGTCATGGGCATTGGCTATGTTATCTTAGCGGGAATGATGAGTATCAAATGGTCCTTACTCTACAAAATGACAGGTTCCGTATGGTTTGGGTTAGGAGATCATTTTTTCAACAATCTTGCTTCAAATCTAGTTCATGTGGTTTCAAATTCTGAAGTAGATAGTTTGCAGATAGTAAGAATCCTTCTGTGGCAGTTGTTGTCATTTGTAATTGTTTTGAGCATTTATACAAGAAAGTCAAAGACTTTAGATAACGAATTATAAATCTCCATTAGAAATTTCGAAACCCTTTAACAGTTTATGAAACGACGATTTAAAACGAATGATATGATATAACATTATAAGAGGAGCATAGCCTCTCTTTTTTGCTATAATGGAACTATGAATAACTTGATTAAATCAAAACTAGAGCTCTTGCCGACTAGCCCTGGTTGTTACATTCACAAAGATAAAAACGGTACTATTATTTATGTAGGAAAGGCTAAAAATCTGCGCAATCGGGTGCGGTCCTACTTCCGTGGGAGCCATGATACCAAGACAGAAGCCTTGGTGTCTGAGATTGTGGATTTTGAATTTATTGTTACGGAGTCCAATATTGAGGCCCTTCTTTTGGAAATCAACCTCATCAAGGAAAACAAGCCTAAGTACAATATTATGCTCAAGGATGATAAGTCCTATCCTTTCATCAAAATCACCAATGAGCGCTATCCTCGCTTGATTATCACCCGTCAGGTCAAAAAAGACGGAGGTCTCTATTTTGGTCCCTATCCGGATGTGGGGGCAGCCAATGAAATCAAACGGCTATTGGATCGGATTTTCCCTTTTCGCAAGTGTACCAATCCTCCTTCCAAGGTTTGTTTTTATTACCACATCGGCCAGTGCATGGCCCATACCATCTGTCAAAAAGATGAGGCTTATTTCAAGTCCATGGCTCAGGAGGTTTCTGACTTCTTAAAAGGACAGGATGACAAAATCATCGATGATCTCAAGGGTAAAATGGCAGTAGCAGCAAAAAGTATGGAGTTTGAACGTGCAGCTGAATATCGTGATCTAATCCAGGCCATTGGCACCCTTCGGACCAAACAAAGAGTCATGGCTAAAGACCTCCAAAACCGTGATGTATTTGGTTACTACGTGGATAAGGGTTGGATGTGTGTTCAGGTTTTCTTTGTCCGTCAAGGTAAACTGATTGAACGTGACGTCAATCTCTTCCCTTACTACAACGATCCAGACGAGGATTTCTTGACCTATGTGGGACAGTTTTATCAAGAAAAATCTCACCTGATCCCCAATGAGGTCCTGATCCCTCAGGATATTGATGAAGAAGCAGTCAAGGCCTTGGTGGATACCAAGGTACTCAAACCTCAACGTGGCGAGAAGAAACAACTGGTTAATCTGGCTATCAAAAATGCGCGTGTTAGTCTAGAACAGAAGTTTAATCTTCTGGAAAAGTCAGTCGAAAAGACTCAAGGAGCTATTGAAAATCTGGGACGACTTCTACAAATCCCAACCCCAGTCCGTATCGAGTCTTTTGATAACTCTAATATTATGGGGACTAGTCCTGTCTCTGCCATGGTTGTTTTTGTCAACGGGAAACCAAGCAAAAAAGATTACCGTAAGTATAAAATCAAGACTGTGGTCGGACCAGATGACTATGCAAGTATGCGAGAGGTTATTCGTAGACGTTATGGACGGGTCCAGCGTGACGGTTTGACACCGCCAGATTTAATCGTCATCGATGGTGGTCAGGGACAGGTTAACATTGCTAAGCAAGTTATCCAAGAGGAGTTGGGCCTAGACATTCCCATCGCAGGACTTCAAAAGAATGACAAGCACCAAACCCATGAATTACTTTTTGGAGATCCGCTTGAGGTGGTAGAGTTGTCTCGCAATTCTCAGGAATTTTTCCTCTTGCAACGCATTCAGGATGAGGTACACCGCTTTGCCATTACATTCCACCGTCAACTCCGTTCTAAAAATTCCTTCTCCTCTCAATTGGATGGAATTGAAGGCTTAGGCCCCAAACGAAAGCAGAATTTGATGAAATATTTCAAATCTCTGACAAAAATCAAGGAAGCTAGTGTGGATGAGATTGTTGCAGTTGGTATACCAAGAGCAGTGGCAGAGGCAGTTCATCAACACTTAAATCTAGAAGTAGACTCAGCGCTAGCTCAAGTAGCTGAGAAACCTCTTGAATACAAGGGATAAAGTAGCAATGGAATGTTTTGGCTTTAGTGGGTGCAAGCTAGTCGGATTTGTGGTAAAATAGATAAGATATGACAAAAGAATTTCATCATGTAACGGTCATGCTCCATGAGACCATTGATATGCTAGATGTAAAACCTGATGGTATTTACGTTGATGCAACCTTGGGAGGAGCAGGACACAGCGAGTATTTATTAAGTAAGTTAAGCGAGAAAGGGCATCTCTATGCCTTTGACCAAGACCAGAATGCCATTGATAATGCGCAAAAACGTTTGGCTCCCTATATCGAAAAGGGAATGGTCACCTTCATCAAGGATAATTTCCGTCATTTGAAGAACCGCTTACATGACTTAGGTGTGACTGAAATTGATGGAATTTGTTATGATTTAGGTGTGTCAAGCCCGCAGTTGGATCAGCGCGAACGTGGTTTTTCCTATAAGAAGGATGCACCGCTGGATATGCGCATGAATCAGGAAGCTAGTTTGACCGCTTATGAAGTCGTTAATCACTACGACTACCATGATTTGGTAAGAATCTTTTTCAAGTATGGAGAGGACAAGTTTTCCAAACAGATTGCTCGAAAAATTGAACAGGCGCGTGAACAGAAACCGATTGAGACCACGACGGAATTGGCAGAGATTATTAAATCTGCCAAACCGGCAAAGGAGCTCAAGAAAAAAGGCCACCCAGCCAAACAAATTTTCCAAGCTATCCGTATAGAGGTCAATGATGAACTGGGTGCTGCAGATGAATCAATCCAGCAAGCCATGGATATGCTAGCTTTGGATGGAAGAATATCAGTGATTACCTTCCATTCACTGGAGGACCGCTTGACCAAACAGTTATTTAAGGAAGCTTCCACAGTTGAAGTTCCTAAAGGTTTGCCCTTCATCCCAGATGATCTCAAACCTAAGATGGAATTAGTAACTCGTAAACCAATCTTGCCAAGCAAGGAAGAATTGGAAGCCAATAATCGTTCCCACTCAGCCAAGCTTCGAGTGGCAAAAAAAATTCACAAGTAAGAGGAAATAATGGCAGAAATCAGAGGAACAACGAGCCAATTACTACAAGCTCGTATTAAAAAATTTTCACGTGTTGAAAAGGCTTTTTACCTTTCAATTGCTATCACAGCCCTTGTCTTGGCAGTTAGTGTTGTTTATATGCAGACTAAGCTTTTGCAGGTCCAAAGGGATTTGACGACTCTCAATACACAGATTGAGGAGAAAAAGACAGAGCTGGATGATGCGAAACAAGAAGTTAATGAATTGATCCGATCAGAACGTTTGACCGGGATTGCAGACTCACAAGACTTGCAATTGAATAATGAAAATATCCGATCGGCGGAGTAGTAAATGAAAAACTGGAAAGAAAGAATTATACACTTTGCCATTAAGAATCGCAAATCTCCCCTTGAAAACCGCAGACGAGTTGGGAAGAGCCTCAGTCTCTTGGCCGTCTTTCTCTTTGCTGTTTTTTTGGTTAACTTTGCGGTAATTATTGGTACAGGCTCAAAATTTGGTGTTGACCTCGTTAAAGAAGCGAAGAGGGTCCATCAAACAACTCGAACAGTCCCTGCTAAAAGAGGGACCATTTATGACCGTAATGGAACACCGATTGCAGAAGATGCAACATCATACAATGTCTATGCGATTATCGATAAGGAATACAAATCCGCAAATGGGAAAATTCTCTATGTAGAGGAATCCCAGTATAATAAAGTTGCGGAAGTCTTCCATAAGTATCTAGATATGGATGAATCCTACGTCAAGGAACAACTTTCTCAACCTAATCTGAAACAGGTTTCCTTCGGTGTCAAGGGAAATGGTATTACTTATGCCAATATGATGTCTATCAAAAAAGACTTGGAGACAGCTAAGGTTGCGGGAGTCGATTTTACAACTAGCCCAAATCGAAGCTATCCAAATGGGAAATTCGCATCGCCTTTCATTGGCTTAGCTCAGCTGCATGAAAACGAGGATGGCTCAAAAAGTCTTGTTGGGACATCTGGTGTTGAGAGTTCCTTGAATAGCTTATTAGCAGGAACAGATGGAATTATCACCTATGAAAAAGACCGTCTAGGGAATATTGTTCCAGGGACTGAGCAAGTTACTCAACAGATCGTAAACGGGAAAGACGTCTATACAACCCTATCTAGTCCTTTACAATCTTTCATGGAAAGTCAAATGGATGCCTTCCAAGAAAAAGTAAAAGGGAAATATATGACTGCGACTTTGGTCAGCGCCAAGACAGGAGAAATTCTGGCTACAACTCAAAGACCAACCTTTGATGCTGATACCAAAGAAGGGATTACAGAGAACTTTGTTTGGCGTGATTTTCTGTATCAAAGTAACTATGAACCAGGATCAACCATGAAGGTAATGACTCTGGCGGCCGCTATTGACAATAATACCTTCCCTGGAGGAGAATATTTCAACAGTAGCGAATTAAAAATTGCTGATGTTACCATCAAGGACTGGGATGTAAATGCTGGGTTAACGAGTGGTGGAATAATGACATACTTGCAAGGTTTTGCCCACTCTAGTAATGTCGGAATGACCTTGTTGGAGCAAAAGATGGGAGATGCAACTTGGTTGGATTACCTCAATCGTTTCAAATTCGGAATTCCAACAAGATTTGGGATGAGTAATGAGTATGGTGGACAATTGCCTGATGACAATATTGTCAATATTGCCATGAGTTCCTTCGGTCAGGGTATTTCTGTAACTCATGTGCAAATGCTCAGAGCTTTTACAGCTATTGCTAATGATGGAGTTATGCTAGAGCCTAAATTTATCAGTGCTTTATATGATCCAAATGATCAAACTGCTCGGAAATCTCAAAAAGAAATTGTGGGAAATCCTGTTTCTAAAGATGCAGCTAGTCTAACTCGGACTAATATGATTTTGGTAGGGACGGATCCGGTTTATGGAACCATGTATAACCACAGCACAGGCAAGCCAACTGTAACTGTTCCGGGGCAAAATGTTGCCCTGAAATCAGGAACAGCTCAGATTGCTGATGAGCAAAATGGAGGATACTTAGTTGGGGAAACCAATCATATCTTTTCTGTAGTAACCATGCATCCTTCTGAAAATCCCGATTTCATCCTCTATGTAACAGTTCAACAACCTCAGCATTATTCTGGGATTCAGTTGGGTGAGTTCGCCAACCCTATCTTGGAGCGTGCTTCTGCGATGAAAGAATCTCTCAATCTTCAATCAACTGCTAAAAGTCTGGATCAGGTTACCACTACGACTAACTATGCTATGCCTTCGACAAAAGACTATAGCCCTGGAGATTTGGCAGAAGAACTACGACGTAACCTTGTTCAACCAATCGTTATCGGTTCAGGAACGAAAATCAAAGAAAGTTCAGCGGCAGAAGGAAGCAATCTAGACGCAAATGAGCAGATCTTACTCCTTTCTGATAAGGTAGAAGAAATGCCTGATTTGTACGGATGGTCTAAGAAGAATGTCGAAACTTTTGCAAAATGGCTGGATATCGAAGTTGAATTTGAAGGTACAGGAGAAACTGTAAAAAAACAAAGTGTTCGTACCAATACAGCTTTAAAAAATATACAGAAAATAAAAATAACTTTAGGAGATTAGAATGCTAGTTTCTATCTTTCCTGGAATCCTTACTTTTGTTCTTACAGTGGTAGGAATTCCAGCTTTTATCCGTTTTTACCGTAAAGCACAGATTACTGGTCAACAGATGCATGAGGATGTTAAACAGCACCAGGCAAAAGCTGGGACGCCGACAATGGGAGGAATTGTCTTCCTCGTAACAAGCGTTTTAGTTAGTTTAGTTCTTGCACTTTTGACTAATCAACTAACCAACAATGTTGGAATGATCCTCTTTATTCTCGTTTTGTATGGTTTGGTTGGCTTCTTAGATGATTTCCTCAAGGTTTTCCGTAAAATCAATGAAGGGCTCAATCCTAAACAAAAGCTTTTGCTTCAATTAGTAGGAGGAGTTATCTTCTATCTCTTTTATGAAAGAGGAGGGGATGTCTTAAATGTATTTGGGTATCCATTGCACCTAGGCGTTCTTTACATTTTCTTTGCTCTCTTCTGGTTAGTTGGTTTTTCAAATGCTGTTAACTTGACTGACGGAATTGATGGACTAGCAAGTATTTCTGTAGTCATTAGTTTATCTGCCTATGGAGTCATTGCTTATGTACAAAACCAGTTGGACATTCTCCTAGTGATTCTTGCCATGATTGGTGGTCTTCTTGGTTTCTTTGTCTTTAACCATAAGCCTGCTAAAGTTTTTATGGGAGATGTCGGAAGTCTTGCTCTTGGAGGGATGTTGGCCGCTATTTCTATGGCGCTACACCAAGAATGGACGTTACTCCTGATTGGTATAGTGTATGTTTTTGAAACAACATCTGTCATGATGCAAGTTGCCTACTTTAAGTTGACTGGAGGAAAACGTATCTTCCGGATGACACCAGTTCATCACCATTTTGAGTTGGGTGGCTTTTCTGGTAAAGGCCAAGCCTGGAGTGAGTGGAAGGTCGATTTCTTCTTCTGGGGAGTTGGCTTGCTTGCTAGTCTCGTGGCCTTGGCTTTCATGTATTTATTCTAAAATAGAATATCGAATTGAAAAAGAGAAGGGTTTATTCCCTTCTCTTTTTAGTTCTTATTTTCTTCATTTGACGAATCCTTTTCTCAAAAAAAGTAAAATTATGATAAAATGGAAAAAAAGAAAGATGAAATGATGAGTTATTTTAAAAAGTATAAATTTGATAAAAGCAAGTTCAAGTTGGGGATGCGCACCTTTAAAACAGGAATCGCTGTTTTTTTGGTCCTCATGATTTTTGGTTTTTTTGGATGGAAGGGACTTCAGATTGGAGCTCTTACAGCCGTTTTTAGTTTGAGAGAAGACTTTGATAAGAGTGTCCACTTTGGGACATCACGTATTTTAGGGAATAGTATCGGTGGTTTTTATGCGCTGATTTTCTTTCTCTTGAACAACTTTTTCCATGGAGCCTTTTGGGTGACTCTCCTTGTTGTTCCGATTTGTACCATGTTAACCATCATGACAAATGTTGCCATGAACAATAAGTCAGGGGTCATTGGGGGAGTTGCAGCCATGCTGATTATTACCCTATCAATTCCGAGCGGAGAGACTGTTTTGTACGTGTTTGCTCGAGTTTTTGAGACTTTTATGGGAGTTTTTGTAGCAATTCTAGTAAATTATGATATTGATCGCTTGCGGAGTCTTATACAGAAAAAATAAAATAATGTCATAAGATATGACATTAACAATTGACGATTGATTTTTTTTAGATTATAATAGACAGAAAGAAGAGGAAGTGCACATGAAGGAAAAAGAATTTCGTCGCAATATGGCAGTTTTCCCCATTGGTAGTGTTATGAAGCTGACCGATCTTTCGGCGCGTCAAATTCGTTATTATGAAGATCAGGAGTTGATAAAACCTGATCGAAACGAAGGTAATCGTCGGATGTATTCTTTAAATGATATGGATCGGTTGCTTGAGATTAAGGACTATATCTCTGAAGGTCTGAACATTGCTGCTATCAAGAAAAAATATGCCGAACGTGAGGCGAAAGCTAAAAAACCAGTGAGTCAAACTGAGGTGCGTCGGGCCCTTCGGAATGAAGTTCTTCAACAAAGTCGCTTTGCTTCTCAACAATCACCTTTTGGTCGCGGTTAGGCAACCGCTAGTCGTCATATATAAGGAGAAAAACCATGCCAATCACAGCTGCAGATATTCGTCGTGAAGTTAAGGAAAAAAATGTAACCTTTATCCGTCTCATGTTTTCAGATATTTTGGGAACAATGAAAAACGTCGAAATTCCTGCTACAGATGAACAACTAGACAAGGTCTTGTCAAACAAGGCTATGTTTGATGGATCTTCTATTGAAGGGTTTGTTCGTATCAATGAATCAGATATGTACTTGTACCCTGACCTGGACACATGGACTGTCTTCCCTTGGGGAGATGAGAACGGTAGTGTCGCAGGATTGATCTGTGATGTCTATACAACGGAAGGAGAGCCATTTGCTGGAGATCCTCGAAGCAACCTTAAACGAGCTCTTCATCACATGGAGAAAGTTGGATTCAAATCTTTCAACCTTGGTCCGGAACCAGAGTTCTTCCTATTCAAGCTTGATGAAAATGGAGACCCAACTCTTGAGGTGAATGACAAGGGTGGTTACTTTGATTTGGCGCCTACAGACCTTGCCGATAATACCCGTCGTGAGATTGTAAATGTCTTGACTAAGATGGGATTTGAAGTAGAAGCCAGTCACCACGAAGTTGCCGTAGGTCAACATGAGATTGACTTTAAGTATGATGAAGTCCTTCGTGCATGTGACAAGATTCAAATCTTTAAACTTGTTGTAAAGACAATTGCGCGGAAACATGGTTTGTATGCAACCTTTATGGCTAAACCTAAATTTGGTATCGCTGGTTCAGGGATGCACTGCAATATGTCCTTGTTTGATGCTGAAGGGAACAACGCCTTCTTTGATCCAAATGATCCAAAAGGAATGCAATTGTCAGAAACAGCTTATCATTTCCTTGGTGGTTTAATTAAGCACGCCTACAACTACACAGCTATCATGAACCCGACAGTTAATTCATACAAACGTTTGGTTCCAGGCTACGAAGCACCTGTTTACATCGCTTGGGCTGGTCGTAACCGTTCACCACTTGTCCGCGTTCCTGCTACTCGTGGAATGGGAACACGTTTGGAATTGCGTTCAGTAGACCCAATGGCAAATCCATATATCGCAATGGCTGTTCTTTTGGAAGTTGGTTTGCACGGTATTGAAAACAAAATCGAAGCACCAGCGCCAATCGAAGAAAACATCTATATCATGACTGCAGAAGAGCGTAAAGAGGCTGGTATCACAGACCTTCCATCAACTCTTCACAACGCTTTGAAGGCCATGACAGAAGACGAAGTGGTAAAAGCGGCTCTAGGTGAACACATCTACACTAGCTTCCTTGAAGCCAAACGAATTGAGTGGGCAAGCTATGCAACCTTCGTTTCACAATGGGAAATTGATAACTACCTAGATCTATACTAATGATAAATCAGAAAGATTGTCCGTTAGGACGATCTTTTTTTCTTGCATTTTATATCGAGGTGTGATATATTTTATATAACGATGTGCGATATATCGAACTGAATAGGAGGTCTGATTAAATGGAATTAACAGATAAGATTAGGCGGGTTTACCTTCCCATGACTGAAACGGGTTTTTATATTCTATTCTGTCTGCAAAAGGAGAACCATGGCTATGGTATTACGCAAAAGGTTAAAGAGATGACAGATTCGCAAGTTTCGATTAGTCCTGGAACTATGTATGGAACCCTATCGAAGATGGAAAAGGATGGTTTGGTTTCCTTTGTTCGAGAAGAGGAAAAACGTAAAATCTATCAGATAACAGACTTGGGTCGAAAAGTTTTAGAGATTGAGTTGAAACGTATTGAGCGACTCTACAGAAACAGTCGGGAGGAACTTTGATGGAAAAGAAAGTTGTTTATAGAATTGCTACCATTGCGGATTATGATAGAGAGGCTCTCTATCTCGGAGAGATGCATGCTCAGGGCTGGAAACTTAAGGAAGTAAGTTATTCTAACTTAGTAGTTGCAGTTAAGTATACTTTTGAAAAGTGCCAACCGGAGCAGGTGGTTTATCAGTTGGACTTTTATCCTATGAAAAAGTCAGAGAGAGCTTCCTATTTACAGCTATTTAAAGACTGTGGCTGGGAGCATATTACAGACTTTAATGGGTTTTCCTACTTTAGAAAGCTTCATTCTGGAATTGAGTCGGATGCCGAGTTTGAAATTTATAATGACGCAGCAGGGAAGTTAGCAATGGTCAAGAAGATTTTAACAATGCGGATGCTTCCTATTTTGCTTCTCTTTTTAGCGCTACTACCGGTTTTCTCAAAGTTTGTCAGTGGAGGTAGTTCTTTCAGTTGGGGAATGTTTTTGATTGTTATTATAGACTGTACTTTATTGATAGTTATCGCGATTCAGATTTCTTATATTTTTTGGAGATTGTTTCAAAAGTGGAAAGAATTATCTGATAAATAAAACCATTTTGGAGGTTAGACAATGAATAGCAAAGTACAATTTCGAATGTTTACCATTTTTGATTTGGATAAGGTAGAAGATTATTTGCATGAGATGCATTTGAAGGGTTGGAAATTTAAATCGAATCGTTTCGGTTTTTTCTATTTTGAACAATGCCGACCAGATGATGTAATTTACCGTGTGTGGAATACTAGCTACCTTAGAAAAAATGAGGTAGATTTACAAAGTATTAAGGATAGAGGATGGGAATTTGTGGAAAATTGTTCTTATACTGTTTTTAGAAAAGCAACTTGTGATGTAGATTTAAATGATCAATCTTTCATGGACAGTCGTCTTCGATGGGCTGATGTGGAATCTAGACTTCGTACATCTACAGTTTCTATCTCTGGCGGTCTAATTATTTGTATGAGCTTGTTTCGCGAAAGTCTCTCTCAGTCTTTCTTCCTTATTTTTGCCCTTTATGCCCTCATGATTTCTTACCTAATCTATAGTTTTTATAGACTTAAAAAGAAATATCTTGAGAATGTAAGATGATCTTCTAGGTCCTCAGACTGATTTTTAGCACTCTTGGCAAAAGAGTGCTAATTTTTTGAGTTTTTGTCTTGACATTCTTTTCTAAGGGTGTATAATAGAATCATAAGTTAGCACTTGGATACGTCGAGTGCTAAAAAAGATCTATCAGAGAGGAGTGACGAGATGGTTACGGAGCGTCAGCAGAATATTTTAAATCTGATTATTGACATCTTTACCAAAACGCACGAACCTGTTGGATCTAAGGCCTTGCAAGAGTCTATCGACTCTAGTAGTGCTACCATTCGGAATGATATGGCAGCTCTAGAAAAGCAAGGTTTACTTGAAAAGGCACATACTTCCAGTGGTCGGATGCCGAGTGTGGCTGGATTTCAATACTATGTCAAACACTCCCTATCCTTTGACCGTTTAGCTGAAAATCAAGTTTATGAGATTGTAAAAGCCTTTGATCAAGAATTCTTCAAGCTTGAGGATATTCTTCAAGAGGCAACGAAAATTTTGTCAGACTTGAGTGGTTGTACGGTTGTAGCGCTGGATGTAGAACCAAGTAGGCAGAAGCTGACAGCTTTTGATATTGTTGTCCTCGGGCAACATACAGCTCTTGCTGTTTTTACGCTTGATGAGTCTAGAACAGTTACCAGTCAGTTTTTGATTCCGAGAAATTTCTTGCAGGAGGATTTAAATCGCCTCAAGACCATGATTCAAGAACGTTTCCTGGATCAGACTGTTTTGGATATTCACTACAAGATTCGGACAGAGATTCCGCAAATTATCCAACGTTACTTCACAACAACGGATAACGTTATGGATCTTATTGAGCATATCTTTAAAGAAATGTTCAATGAAAATATCGTGGTTTCTGGCAAAGTCAATCTTTTGAATTTCGCTAATTTAGCGGCCTATCAATTTTTTGATCAGCCACAAAAGGTAGCTTTGGAAATTCGAGAGAATCTGATTGGCGACCAGATGCAAAGTGTCCGAGTTGCTGATAGCCAAGAATCTTGTCTTGCTGACTTAGCAGTGATTAGCAGTAAGTTCCTGATTCCCTATCGTGGGTTTGGAATTCTTGCGATTATAGGTCCGGTCAATCTGGATTATCAACAATTGGTTAATCAACTTAATGTTGTCAATCGAGTTTTGACCATGAAGTTGACGGATTTTTACCGCTATCTCAGTAGCAATCACTATGAAGTGAATTAAGATTGAAATCATTAAAGGAGGCGAAAATGGCCCAAGATATAAAAAATGAAGAAGTAAAAGAAGAGGAAGTTGTTGAACCAGTAGAAGAAACAACTCCCGAGAAGTCCGAATTGGACTTGGCCAATGAACGTGCCGAGGAGTTTGAAAACAAATATCTTCGTGCTCATGCAGAAATGCAAAACATTCAGCGTCGTGCCAATGAAGAGCGTCAACTCTTGCAACGCTATCGTAGCCAAGATTTGGCAAAAGCAATCCTACCATCACTTGATAACCTTGAGCGCGCCCTTGTTGTTGAAGGTTTGACAGATGATGTCAAAAAAGGACTAGAAATGGTCCAAGAAAGCTTGATTCATGCTCTGAAAGAAGAAGGTATCGAAGAAATCCCAGCAGATGGAGAATTTGACCATAACTACCATATGGCTATTCAAACAGTTCCAGCTGATGATGAGCATCCAGCAGACACTATCGCCCAAGTCTTCCAAAAAGGCTACAAACTACATGACCGTATCCTAAGACCGGCTATGGTAGTGGTATATAATTAGGAAAGAGGACAGAATGTTTAATTATAAAGATTTTTTAGAACAAATACAAGAATTTGTTGAGCAAGACGATCGTCATGGCTGGAATGGAAACAATATTGATTGGGATGGCTTCAGAAACTTTTATGGTGATGAAGTATTAAGTTTTTATGGAATTGAAAATAATAACTTGGGAGATAATAAAGATGAGTTGTTAGACGATATTGGAGTTCCAGATGGTTTTTGGAATGAGTTTATTGATTTGGAATTTCCAGAAGAATTTAAAATGTATAATGAAAAATAATAAATAAATCAAAGTGAGGAAAAAATAATGAGCAAAATTATCGGTGTTGACTTAGGTACAACAAATTCAGCAGTAGCAGTTCTTGAAGGAACTGAATCAAAAATCATCGCAAACCCAGAAGGAAACCGTACAACTCCATCTGTAGTTTCTTTCAAAAACGGTGAAATCATCGTTGGTGACGCTGCAAAACGTCAAGCAGTCACAAACCCAGATACAGTGATCTCTATCAAGTCTAAGATGGGAACTTCTGAAAAAGTTTCTGCAAATGGCAAAGAATACACTCCACAAGAAATCTCAGCTATGATCCTTCAATACTTGAAAGGTTACGCTGAAGAATACCTTGGTGAAAAAGTAACCAAAGCTGTTATTACAGTTCCTGCTTACTTCAACGATGCACAACGTCAAGCAACTAAAGACGCTGGTAAAATCGCTGGTCTTGAAGTAGAACGTATTGTCAACGAACCAACTGCAGCAGCCCTTGCTTACGGTTTGGATAAGACTGACAAAGAAGAAAAAATCTTGGTATTCGACCTTGGTGGTGGTACATTTGACGTATCTATCCTTGAATTGGGTGACGGTGTCTTCGACGTATTGGCAACTGCAGGGGACAACAAACTTGGTGGTGACGACTTTGACCAAAAAATCATCGACTACTTAGTAGCAGAATTCAAGAAAGAAAATGGTATCGACTTGTCAAACGACAAGATGGCTCTTCAACGTTTGAAAGATGCGGCAGAAAAAGCGAAGAAAGACCTTTCTGGAGTGACTTCAACTCAAATCAGCTTGCCATTTATCACTGCTGGTGAGGCTGGACCTCTTCACTTGGAAATGACTTTGACTCGTGCCAAATTTGACGATTTGACTCGTGACCTCGTTGAACGTACTAAAACTCCAGTTCGTCAAGCCCTTTCAGATGCAGGTTTGAGCTTGTCAGAAATCGATGAA
>ERZ773062.210-NODE-210-length-37802-cov-22.063979_pt1 | contig 37802 bp, 34 predicted proteins | sample MGYA00580626_ERZ773062 | MGnify/ENA primary metagenome ERZ773062 (study PRJEB29015, sample SAMEA2738003) | human oral metagenome | biome: human oral; feature: human-associated habitat; material: dental | place: China | collected 2058 ... | reverse complement strand
TCGTGAGGACCATCTCCACCCTGGGCGACCTGCGCGGCAAGCGCGTCCTCGTCCGCTCCGACTTCAACGTTCCGCTCAAGGAAGGCGTCATCACCGATGATGGCCGGATCCGCGCGGCGCTGCCGACCCTCAAGACCCTCACCGACGCCGGTGCAAAGGTCGTCATCATGGCCCACCTTGGCCGCCCCAAGGGGCAGGTTGATCCCGCTTTCTCGCTGGCCCCCGTCGCCACGCGCCTGGCCGAGCTGTCCGGCGTGAAGGTCACGCTGGCCTCCGACGTCGTCGGCGCGTCCGCCACCGAGACCGTCGCCGGCCTGTCCGAGGGCGAGATCGCCCTGCTCGAGAACGTCCGCTACGACGCTCGCGAGACCTCCAAGGTCGACGAAGAGCGCGAAGAACTCGCCCGTGAATACGCCAAGCTCGGCGACGCATTCGTCTCCGACGGCTTCGGCGTCGTCCACCGCAAGCAAGCCTCGGTCTACGACATCGCGAAGATCCTGCCCTCGGCCGCCGGCCTGCTGGTCCTCAAGGAAATCGAGTCCCTGTCCAAGGTCACCGGTGAGCCCGAGCGCCCCTATGGCGTCGTCCTCGGCGGCTCCAAGGTCTCCGACAAGCTCGGCGTCATCGCGAACCTGCTGAAGAAGGCCGACATGCTCTTCATCGGCGGCGGCATGGCCTTCACCTTCCTGGCAGCTCAGGGGCACTCGGTGGGCAAGTCCCTGCTTGAAGAGGACCAGATCGAGACCGTCAAGGGCTACATCGCCGAGGCCGCCGAGCGCGGCGTTGACCTGGTTCTGCCCATCGATGTTGTTGTCGCCCCCGAGTTCGCCGCCGACGCGCCCGCGACCGTTGTGAAGGTCGATGCGATCCCCGACGATCAGATGGGTCTCGACATCGGCCCCGAGTCCGCGAAGCTCTTCGCCGACAAGCTCGCAGGCGCGAAGACCGTGGCCTGGAACGGCCCCATGGGTGTCTTCGAGTTCGATTCCTTCGCCGGCGGCACACGCGCCGTCGCCGAAGCGCTCTCCACGGGCACCATGTTCTCCGTCATCGGCGGTGGCGACTCCGCCGCGGCCGTGCGCCTCCTCGGCTTCGACGAGAACACCTTCTCCCACATTTCCACTGGCGGTGGCGCCTCCCTCGAGCTCCTCGAGGGTAAGGTTCTGCCCGGTATCGCAGTTCTGGAGGACTGACACATGGCACGCACCCCCCTGATGGCCGGCAACTGGAAGATGAACCTCGATCACCTCGAGGCCAACCACCTCGTCCAGGGCCTGGCGATGGCCTTGTCCGACGCGGGCCACGACTACTCCAAGTGCGAGGTCCTCGTCATCCCGCCGTTCACCGACATCCGCACCGTCCAGACCATCGTTGACGCCGACGAGCTCGGCATCAAGTACGGTGCTCAGGACGTGTCGATCCACGACAACGGCGCGTACACCGGCGAAATCTCCACCGACATGCTGCGCAAGCTCGGCGTCTCCTACGTGGTCATGGGCCACTCCGAGCGCCGCGAGTACCATGGCGAGTCCGACGAACTTGTCGGTGCCAAGGCACGCAAGGCCTTCGACGCCGGCATGACCCCGATCCTGTGCTGCGGCGAGGCCCTCGAGGTCCGCAAGGCAGGCACCTACGTCGACTTCGTGCTCGGCCAGATCCGTGCTGCGCTCGCCGGCTGGAAGGCCGAAGAGGTCGCCAAGATCGTCATCGCCTATGAGCCCATCTGGGCCATCGGCACCGGCGAGACCGCCTCCGCCGAGGACGCCCAGGAAGTCTGCGGCGCCATCCGCGCCGCCCTGGCCGAGGACTTCGGCGCCGAGACCGCCGAGGCTACCCGCATCCTCTACGGTGGCTCCGCCAAGCCCGACAACATCAAGGAGCTCATGGCTCAGCCCGACGTCGACGGTGGCCTTGTCGGCGGCGCGTCCCTCAAGGCTGACTCCTTCGCCGCCATGGCGACGTTCTACGCCTGAGAACATGTCAAGCGCCTGCCCGCCCAGCCACCTCAGCCGGGTCGGAGCGGACGCGAGGTGGGGCCGACCGGTGTGCCGGTTGGCCCCACCGGCTTTCTCCGTTAAACTTAACCCGTATGTGTCCCGTTGCGGGGCGTGACTGCGATAGAAACTGGATTCACCGTGACCATTCTGAACAACGTGCTGATCGTGCTGATCTTCCTGACCAGCATCCTGCTGACCCTGACCGTCCTTATGCACAAGGGACAGGGCGGCGGTCTGTCGGACATGTTCGGTGGCGGTATCTCCTCGTCTGCCGGCTCCTCCGGCGTGGCCGAGCGCAACCTGAACCGCATCACCCTGGGCACGCTGCTCGTCTGGCTGGTGTGCATCATCGGCTACGCGCTTCTTGCTAAGTTCGGCGGCTGACCACACTCGTCTGTCGCTTTGGCTCTCCGCTTGTCGGCGGGGAGCCATTGTTTATGTGTGCGTATACGCGTGTGGCCGTCTCGTCAAGGAAGACGGCCACACGCGATGCTACACGGGGGCTAAGCGTTCACAATCTGCGAGGCCGCGGCCTCGTCGAGGTACACGCGAGTCGAGGGGGAGAGGATCCCTGCGACGGGTATCTCGAATGCGGAGGCTCCCGAGAACGCGCGCGCCAGAGCGTCCGCCTTCGCCTTGCCTGCGGTCGTCAGCCACACCTCGCCGCAGCGACGCATGACTGGCATCGACACCGTGATGCGCTGCGGCGGAGGCTTGGGCGAATTGCGGATCGCGAGGATGGGCGCGCTTTCGTTCATGTCGACGCTGCCCGGGAAGAGCGAACAGATGTGCCCGTCGGGGCCCATGCCGATGAGAGCAATGTCGAAAGAGCCCTCACCCATGATCTCGCGCCACGTTGCGGTGAATGCTGTGGTCGCCTCGTCAAGGGAACCGGCACCCGAGGCCGATGCGTCGGAGGTCGGCATGCGCACCAGCTCCACGCCGGTAGCCGCGTGGAAGAAGCCCTCCCACGCCTGATCGTCGTTTCTATCGGCGTCGCCGGCCCGAACGTAGCGTTCATCGACCAGCCACACGCGAACGCGGGCCCAATCGACCTCGCCGACGCACTCCGACAAAGAAGGCAGCAGAGATGTCGTGATCGCGCCGCCCGAGATGGCGAGGTTGACGCGTGAGCCGACCTCTGCCTCGTCGGCGAGCGTACCCAGACGAGCAAGGAACGCGCGGCCAACGGCATCGTTGAGTTCCTCGATGCTCGGGTAGACCTCGAACGTGTGGACCCGATGCATCTCAGCCCTCCGTAGAGCAGGTAGCCAGGCGAGGCAGCTCGGTTGTGAGCAGCTCGCCGTAGTACACGTCCGGATCGAGGCGGCGTAGGTCTTCCATCAGGGAGTCCTGCACGGAACGACGCGCCAGGTTCACGCTGCGATCTTCGAGACCGGGGCGGGACAGGCGTGCGACCGACGAGGATGCACTACGCGACAGGGACACGGTCGTATCGTCCGCGAAGAAGAATGTAATGTCCGTGATTGTGAGGGCATGGGGATCCACGACGCGCTCGACGGGCACACCCAGCTGGTGGTGGAGCCACGCGGCCACGAGGAAGGGCGAGGGATGCGTCGCGTTGCCCGATACACGGATCGAGGCTGGGAGGCGATCGAAGTCTTCGGCGATGGCTGCGAGCAGTGCGCGCCACAGGGTGACTCCCGCCCACGCCAGGTCCGTGTCACCGGGGGTGTAGACGTTCGACAGTGCCGAGAGCGTCTCCATCGGGCACTCAGTGGCGCGCGAATCGGTAATGCGCTTGACCGCGAGACGGCCGAGCGGGTGAGCACCCGGATTCTCGGGTGGGGTGACCGGCCAGTAAGTGACGACCGGTGTATCCGATTGAAGCAGCGGCATGACGAGCGAATCGATGTTCGACCCGGCCTCGCCGCGCGGCTCCAGGATGATGATGTCGGACAGGCCCGCAGCGTCGCCTACGCGAATCTGCGCATTCAGGAGAGCGGCGCCTTCGGTCGACTTGGGCTCGACGATGACGATCACGCGGCACGGGTGCTCGCGTGAGACGGCGTCGGATACCTCGATCGCGTTGTCGACGTCGATCATGTCGGGGACGCAGATGAGCAGCGTCAGGACGCGGCTGAGGGCTGCAGAACCGCGTTCGTCGCGCAGCTCAATGATGCGGGAGGCGACCTCGGCGGACGTGGTGTTCTTCAGGGTGATGATCACGGGAGCCTCCAGAAGCGTTCGTCACGGGCGAGCATGTCGTGTGCGGATTGGGGACCCCACGTGCCAGGAGCGTAAGGCTCGGGCTGGCCCTGGGTTTCCCAGAAAGAAAGGATAGGGTCGAGGATCTTCCACGAGGCCTCGACCTCGCGCTGGTGGGGGAACAGGGGAGCGGAACCCACGAGCGCGTCGAGGATGAGGCGCTCGTAGGCCTCGGGCGAGTCCTCGGTGAACGCATGTCCATAGGCGAAGTCCATGGTCACGTCGCGCACCTGCATGGAGGTGCCCGGAACCTTCGCGCCGAGCTTGAGGGTGAGGCCCTCGTCGGGCTGGACGCGGATGACGAGCGCGTTCTGTCCGGACTCGGACAGGTCGGAGTTACCGAAAGGTACGTGAGCGGAACGCTTGAAGATCACCGCGATCTCGGTGACGCGCTTGCCCAGGCGCTTGCCGGCGCGCAGATAGAAGGGCACCCCCGCCCAGCGGCGGGTGCCAACGAACAGCTTGATGGCAGCGAAGGTTTCGGTGGTCGACTCGGCGGGGATGCCGTCCTCCTCGAGGTATCCGCGCACCTGGTCGCCGCCCTGCCAGCCGCCCGCGTACTGGCCGCGCGCGGTGTCGGCGGCTAGGTCATCGGGCAGACGGACGGCGGAGAGTACCTTCTCCTTCTCCGCGCGAATCTCTTCGGGCGTGAAGTGGACGGGCTCCTCCATGGCGGTGAGCGCCATGAGCTGAAGGAGGTGGTTTTGGATGATGTCGCGAGCCGCACCGATTCCGTCGTAGTAGCCGGCGCGCGTTCCGATGCCGATATCCTCGGCCATCGTGATCTGCACGGAATCTACGTAGTTGGCTTTCCACAGGGGCTCGAACATGGCGTTCGCGAAGCGCATCGCCATGATGTTCTGGACGGTTTCCTTGCCCAGGTAGTGGTCGATGCGGAAGACATCCTGCTCGTCGAAGATCTGAGAGATGACGTCAGAGAGCTCGCGCGCGGACTCAAGGTTGTGACCGAAAGGCTTCTCGATGATGACGCGTCGCCACTCCCGGCCCTGGCGCTGGTTGAGGCCCGTGTCCGACAGATGCTTGGCGACAACGGGGAAGTACGACGGGGGAATGGACAGATAAAATGCGTGGTTGCCGCCGGTGCCGCGAGAGGAATCGAGCTCGGCGACGGTGTCGGCCAGCTGGCGGTAAGCCTCCGGGTCATCGAAGGTGCCCGAGACGAAGCGCAGGCCCGAGCGCAGCTGGTTCCACGTCCCCTCGTTGAAGCCGGTGCGAGTGTGGGCCTCGATGGACGCACGCACGTACTCCTCGAAATCCTGGGGGCTCCAGTCACGGCGGGCAAAGCCGGTCAGCGAAAATGCTGGATGTAGCAGACCCCGGTTCGCAAGGTCGTAGATGGCGGGCAGGAGCTTCTTGCGCGCGAGGTCGCCGGTGATACCGAAGATGACGAGGCCGCAGGGTGGCGAGATGCGCGGAAGCCTGCGATCCTGGGGGTCACGTAGGGTGGGAATCTCGTTGGTCACGAGTGGTCGCTCCTTTCGCTGAAGGGTTGGGACGAGGCCGGGGCCCGAATGCTGCGCACGCAGGGGCGAGCGGAACGGGACCGAGGACACACATATGTTTAAGAGAATAGGGCTGCTGGCACGCTATTGCGCGCCAGCAGCCCTGTGTTCAGTTCAGTTGACTACAAAGTCACGAACGAGCGGCCTCGATGGATTCCTTCGCCGCGGCGGTCACGTGCTCGGCGTCGATGCCGTACTCCTTGAAGAGCAACTCGCCGGGCGCGGACGCGCCGAAGTGCTCGATGGACACGGCGCGGCCGGCGTCGCCGATCCAGCGGTACCACGGCAGGGCGATGCCGGCTTCGACGGAGACGCGGGCGCGCACCGACGGGGGCAGAACGGCGTCGCGGTAGGAGCGGTCCTGCGCCTCGAACCAGTCGAGGCAGGGAACGGACACAACGCGGGCTGCGATACCGTCGGCGGCCAGTGCTTCGCGAGCCTCAAGAGCGACGGAGACCTCGGAGCCTGAGGCCAGCAGGATCACATCGGGCGTGCCCTCGGTGTCGGCCAGGACGTAGGCGCCGCGCGCCAGGTCCTCGGTGGTGGCAAGTCCGGTACCTTCGCCACGTGCCGGGTTAGGCAGATTCTGGCGCGATAGGATGATGGCGGCCGGGTGGGACTGCTCGAGGATTGCCTTCCAGGACGCGGCCGTCTCGGCTGCGTCGGCGGGGCGTACGACCGCGAAGTTTGGGATCGCGCGGTAGGAGGCCAGGTGCTCGATCGGCTGGTGCGTGGGGCCGTCTTCGCCGACGCCGATGGAGTCGTGGGTCCACACGTAGGTGACGGGCAGATCCATGAGGGCGGCAAGGCGCACGGCGCCGCGCATGAAGTCGGAGAACACGAAGAACGTGCCGCCGTAAGCGCGGGTGAAGCCGTCGGCGGCGATGCCGTTAAGGGCGGCACCCATCGCGAACTCACGCACGCCGAAGTGGAGGTTGCGGCCGAACTCGTCGCCGCTGAAGGACGAGGAGGAACGGTGCGCGGGCAGGAAGGACGGCTCGCCCTTGAGGAAGGTGTTGTTCGAGCCTGCGAGGTCGGCAGAGCCACCCCACAGCTCGGGGAGCACGGGGGCAATCGCGTTGAGAACGTGGCCGGAGGCGGCCCGCGTCGCAATGGCCTTGCCCTCTTCGAAGGTGGGCAGAGCGGCCTCCCATCCCTCGGGGAGGCGGCCCTCAAGGAGGCGCTCGAGCAGTGCGGCCTGCTCGGGGTGGGCGGACTTCCACGCTTCGAAGCGGGCGTCCCAGTCTTCGCGGAACTGCGCGGCGCGGGCGGCGGCGCGGGCGCGGACCTCGTCCACGATCGCGGCGTCGGCGTCGAACATCTTCTCGGGATCTGCGCCCAGGGCTTCCTTCAGTCCCTTGAGAGCCTCGGAGCCGAGCTTGGAGCCGTGGATGCCACCTGTGTTCTGCTTGCCGGGGGTCGGCCAGCCGATGATGGTACGCAGCGCGATGAGCGAAGGCTTCTTCGTCTCGGCCTTGGCTGCGTCGAGGGCATCGTTCAGCGCGGCCGTGTTCTCCTCGTAGGAGCCGTCCTCGCCGAGCCAGTCGACGCGCTGGACGTGCCAGCCGTAGGCCTCGTAGCGGGCCAGGACGTCCTCGTTGAAAGCGATCGAGGTGTCGTCTTCGATGGAGATGTGGTTGTCGTCCCAGATGACGGTGATGTTGCCCAGCTCCTGGGTGCCAGCCAGCGAGGAGGCCTCGGCGGAGACGCCTTCCTCGAAGCAGCCGTCGCCGGCGATAACGTAGACGTTGTGGTCGAAAACGGATTCACCGAGGGGAGTTTCGGGATCGAGTAGGCCGTGGACGCGGCGGGCGTTCATGGCGAAGCCGACGGCCGAGGCGATGCCGGTCCCCAGGGGGCCGGTCGTAATCTCGACGCCCTTGGTGTGACCATACTCGGGGTGCCCGGGCGTCAGGGAGCCGGCGGTGCGCAGGGTCTTGATGTCCTCGAGCTCCAGGCCGAAGCCGGCGAGGTAGAGCTGGACGTACTGGGTCAGAGAGGAGTGGCCGGCCGAGAGAATGAAGCGGTCGCGTCCGATCCAGCGCGGATCCGCCGGGTCGACATTCATGACCTTGTTGTAGAGGAGGTATGCGGCCGGGGCAAGCGAGATGGCGGTACCGGGGTGGCCCGAACCGGCTTGCTCGACGGCGTCGGCGGCGAGGAGCTTTGCGGTTTTGACCGCTTCGTCGTCGATGTGATCCCAGTGAAGTGACACGTTGCTCTCCAGTTGTTGGGCCCCTGCGTTGGGGCGGAAATGGTTTACCGCGTCACAGTCTAGCGAATGTACGTGCATGCCGATAGCGCTCACGCACATATGTTGCAATGTCGCTTACCCTGTCACCATGACCTCTCTGACAGCGCTTGTTGACGAGTGGGTGGACTATCTGCGCGTTGAGAAGGGTGCATCGGCTCATACAGTTTCTAACTATCGCAGAGACGCCGTCCGCTACGCGTTTGACATGGAGAGCCGGGGAAAGTCGAACGTCGATGACGTGACGACGCGAGACATTGAGGATTACACGATGCGGCTCGCGTCCGGAGCGGTTACTGGTAAACCTGCTGCGGCTTCGTCTGTCGCGCGTGCCTCCGCTGCCATCCGCGGACTTCACAAGTACGCGCTGACCGAGGAGGCCGTCGGAAACGACGCGGCCGCCGCTCTACGCGCGCCCCGCCAGGGTCGCCACCTTCCCAAGGCTCTGTCGGTGGACGAAGTAGGCAGACTGCTCGATGCTGCCCATGCAGACGATTCCCCGATCGGTCTGCGTGACGCCGCTTTGCTGGAGTTGCTGTATGCGACCGGTGCCCGCGTCTCAGAGGCGGCTTCTCTGAGCGCGGATGACCTGGATCTTGACGGAGACGTTCCCGTGGTTCGACTCTTTGGCAAGGGGCGCAAGGAGAGGATCGTTCCCGTCGGCTCGTTCGCGGTCGACGCTCTCCATGCGTACCGGGTGCGCGCCCGCCCGGCTCTCGCCGCACGAGGACGTGGATCCACCGTCTTCTTCCTGAACTCGCGGGGTGGTGCGATGTCTCGACAGAGCGCTTGGACTGCCATCCGGCGCGCTGCCCAGGCGGCCGAACTTGGAGACCGAATCTCCCCCCACACCTTGCGGCACTCGTTCGCGACGCACCTGCTCGAAGGCGGCGCATCCGTGCGTGAGGTGCAAGAACTCCTCGGACACGCGTCGGTTGCGACGACGCAGATTTATACGCAGGTGACAGCCCAGGCGCTGCGTGAGGTTTTTACGCTCTCGCATCCGCGGGCGCGTGGCACCGGCGCATCGGCGCGGTGATGAATTAGGATTGGGCACGTGACCACGAACTCGCATCCTACGCTGACGCCCGACCTGCACGAAGAGCCGGTCGATTTTCCCGTGCCCGCGCCACTGTCGGGGCATGGTCCCGCCCGGGTGATCGCGATGTGTAATCAGAAGGGCGGCGTCGGAAAGACGACGACCACGATTAACCTGGGTGCCGCGCTGGCCGAGTACGGTCGTCGTGTTCTGATCGTGGATTTCGATCCCCAGGGGGCCGCATCCGTGGGCCTGGGCATCAACGCGCTCGATATGGAGCAGACGATTTATACGCTGCTCATGAACCCGAAGGCGGACGTGAAGGCGACGATCTGTCACACGTCGACGGACAACCTTGACATCATCCCGGCAAACATCGACCTGTCTGCGGCCGAGGTGCAGCTGGTCAACGAGGTCGCACGTGAGAGCGCACTTGCTCGCGTGCTGCGCCACGTTGAATCCGACTACGATGTGGTACTGATCGACTGCCAGCCGTCGCTTGGTCTGCTCGCGGTTAACGCTCTGACGGCTGCCCACGGCGTCATCGTTCCGGTCGAGGCCGAGTTCTTCGCGCTGCGTGGAGTAGCATTGCTGGTCGAGACGATCGAGACGGTGCGTGACCGCATCAACCCGCGACTGAAAATTGACGGCATCGTCGCCACGATGGTCGACTCTCGAACCCTGCACTCGCGTGAGGTCCTGCAGCGTTTGCAGGAGGCATTCGGCGATCTCGTCTTCGATACCCGTATCGGCCGTACGATCAAGTTCCCGGACGCGTCGGTGGCCACCGAGCCGATCATTTCCTACGCCCCCAACCACGCGGGCGCTCACGCCTACCGTCGACTCGCGCGGGAAGTCATCGCCCGTGGCGACGCGGCCTGACAGCCTGGAGATTCAGGGAGAGTTCGACCTCTTTGCGGTCTCCCTGCCGGTTTTCGAAGGACCCTTCGACCTTCTCCTGTCGCTGATCGCTCGCAAGAAGCTCGACATCACCGAGGTCGTGCTCGCGCAGGTGACCGATGAGTTCATCGCGTTCATGAAAGCCTCTCCGGACCTGTCCCGTACGACAGAGTTTTTGGTGGTGGCCGCGACTTTGCTCGACATGAAGGCGGCGCACCTCTTGCCTCGCATCGACGAGGAGGACAACGCGTCGGAAGCCGACCTCGAGGCACGCGATCTTCTCTTTTCCCGGCTGTTGCAGTACAGGGCGTTTAAGGAAGCTGCGACACACATCGCCGAGCGCCTCGATGAGTACAGCTCCTACGTCGCCAGAGACGTTTCTCTTGAGCCTCACTTTGCCGTGCTGCTTCCCGAGTTGCAGTGGCGCACGAGCCTGGAGGATCTCGCCCGTTTGGCGGCCGACGCGCTCTCATCGACGACTCCGACGGTTCACACTGCGCATCTGCACGATCCCGTCGTGCCTGTGCGCGAACAGGCGCTTGTCGTGTCTGCGATGCTCGCCGACGCTGGGCGCATGACGTTCCATGATCTCGTTGAGGACGCGCCTACGCGCGCCGTCGTCGTGTCGCGTTTCCTCGCACTCCTGGAGCTCTATCGGCGCGGCGCCGTCGAGTTTTCTCAGGAAGATGCGCTAGGGGCCTTAACCATTTCGTGGACCGGCGGTGAAGGAAGCATCGACATTGACGTGGATGACTACACCGGTTGCCCCGAGGTGGACCCGGCCACGTTGGCGCGCGAGCCATCGATCGACACAGAAGGAGTACTAAGCGATGAGTGAGAACACGCTCCGCGGCCCTATCGAGGCTATTCTCATGGTGGCATCCGAGCCCGTCGCGGCTCGCGACCTCGCTGATGTCCTCGAAGAGAGCGTTGAAGACATCGAGGCCGAACTGCGTGCCCTTGCATCGGAGTACCTGGGTGAGGGGCAGCGCCGCCCCCGCGGCTTTGAGCTGCGCGAGGTGGCGGGCGGATGGCGGATATACTCGGCGCGTGCCTTTGCCGATGTGGTTGGGCGTTTCGTCGTTGGCTCGTCTCATGCCCGCCTCTCGCAGGCGGCCCTCGAGACGTTGGCCGTTATTGCCTACCGTCAGCCGATTTCGCGGGCCCGCATCTGTCGCATCCGTGGTGTCAACGTTGACGGCGTCGTGCGCACGCTACTTTCCCGAGGCCTCGTGGAAGAGACGGGACTGACACCCTCCGGCGCGCGCCTGTACGGGACGACCGGAGAGTTTCTTGAGAAAATGGGAATAAAGAGCCTATCGGAACTGGTACCGTTGGCACCCTACCTGCCGGACGCCGACGCGCTGGATGAATTGGAGGAAGAACTATGAGGGCTAACCCCTACACCGAGGGTGGAGTGCGCCTGCAGAAGGTGCTCGCCCAGGCTGGCGTCGCATCCAGGCGTGCGTCCGAACAGATGATCGACGACGGGCGTGTGAGCGTCGACGGAACCGTCGTGCGCAACCAGGGCGTGCGCGTCGATCCCGCGACGCAGGTCATTCACGTTGACGGGGAGCGCCTGATCCTCGACGAGACGAAGCACATCGTGCTGGCCGTCAACAAGCCAATCGGTACCGTCTCCACGATGAGCGACCCGGAGGGACGCCCCACGATCGCGGATCTGATCGCCGACTACCCGGAGCGTCTCTACCACGTCGGACGCCTCGACATCGACACGTCCGGCCTGCTGCTGCTGACCAACGACGGCGAGCTCGCGAACCGGCTGACCCACCCGTCCTATGAGATTCGCAAGACCTACGTGGCGCGTCTGCACGGCGACGTCAAGCCTGGCGTTAGGCGCACCCTCATGAACGGTATCGATCTGGAAGACGGGCCGATCAAGGTTGATTCCTTCCGCATTGTCGACACCTACGGCGACATCACGACGGTGGAGATTGTCGTACACGAGGGGCGTAACCGGCTGGTGCGTCGCATGATGGAGGCCGTCGGCTATCCGGTCCGCGAGCTGGTACGTACCGGCTTCGGTCCGATCTCTCTTGATCACCTGAAGCAGGGCACGACCCGACGCGTTAAGGGCAACGCGTTGGCCGCGCTCTACGACTCCGTCGGCCTGTGAGCGGCTCGAGCGGGAGGGCGGCCCAGCGCGCCGTTTCGACTGTTGGACCGGTCCTCATTATCGGATCGGGTCTGCTCGGCGCGTCGCTTGGTCTCGCTCTGCGCGCCGGGGGAGTGCCCGTCTATCTAGAGGATGCCTCACCCACGTCCTTGCGCTTGGCCTCTGACGTGGGCGCGGGAGACGCCTTCACTGACGTCCTCGCGCAGGCCGGTGTTCGACGCGCGGCCTGCGGTACCGATCACCAAGACTATGAGGCTCCTCGTCTCGTCGTCGTCGCGACGCCACCTGACGTCGCCGATCGTGTCATCGTTGAGTCCCTGCTGCGTTTCCCCGAGGCGATCGTTACCGATGTCGCTTCGGTCAAGGATGCCATCGTCGCCGATGTACTTTCCGGTCTGCGAGCCGAGGGGGCGTCCGAGGCCTCGTCGCGCTACGTCGGTTCCCATCCGATGGCAGGCCGCGAGCGCAGCGGCGCGGGCGCTGCCGACGCGGACCTCTTCTACGGGCGCCCGTGGGTCATCGTGGCTCACGACGACACCTGGCCTCGAGCTGTCCTGGTCGCCCGTGCGCTCGCAACTGACGTGGGTGCCGTTCCGCTGGAAATGAACGCGGGGACGCACGATCATTCGGTGGCTCTCGTCTCTCACGTCCCGCAGCTCGTGTCTTCGATGCTCGCTGCGCGCCTCGTCGATGCTCCTGCTCAGGCTCTGGGTCTGGCCGGCCAGGGATTGAGGGATACCGCCCGTATCGCAGGCTCCGATCCGCGTCTGTGGACCGCGATTTTGGCGGGCAACGCCGGGCCAGTCGCATCGATTCTGCGCGATTTGCGCGGCGATCTCGACGATCTGTTGACGCACCTTGACGCTGCGGCTGAGCTGGGGCCGCTGCGCGGCGGAAGCGTCGGAGCTATCAATCGCGTCATGACCGCTGGAAACCAGGGTGTCTCACGCATTCCCGGCAAGCACGGTGGTGCGCCGTCCCGCTACGCCGAGATTGAGGTTCTCATCCCCGACGAACCGGGTGCGCTGGGACGTTTGTTCAGCGAGCTGGGCGAATCCGGCATCAACATTGAGGATCTCGTGCTCGAGCACTCGGCGGGGGCACAGGCCGGCGTCGCCCGCGTCATGATTGACCCATCAGTTTCTGACCGTTGCGTCGCGGGCCTGCAGGATCGGGGCTGGCGACTCATCACTCACTCAACACCTCGATGAGGAGAATGCTGCTATGAATGACTTGATGCGCAGGGACGCCATTTCGCGCGTGGGCATCACGATCGCGATCGATGGTCCCGCGGGCTCGGGGAAGTCTACCGTCTCTAAGGCTTTGGCGTCCAGGCTCGGTATTGGCTATCTCGATACTGGCGCGATGTACCGCGCTCTCACGTGGTACTGCCTGGATCGCGGTATCGATCTGACTGCGACGGAGGCCGTCGCCGCGGCCGCGAACGACATGCCTCTGCGGCTCGTGTCGGATCCTGCTGATCCTCACGTGTGGGTAGGGGAACGAGAGGTCACCCAGGAGATCCGCGATCCGCGTATCGCCTTGGAGATCAAGCACGTGTCGACGAATCTTGACGTGCGCGCGTGGATGGCTACGGAGCAGCGCCGACGCATGATGGAAGCCCGCGAGGAGGGCTCGGGCATGATCGCCGAAGGCCGTGATATCACGACGGTGGTGTGCCCCGACGCGGACGTGCGCATCCTGCTCCTCGCGGATCAGGAAGCACGCCTGCGCCGGCGCACTCTCGAACTGTACGGCGACGCGTCCGAGGAACACATGGAGATTGTGCGTGCTCAGGTTGAGGGCCGCGACAGGGCGGATTCCGCGGTGTCCGAGTTCATGGTGGCGGCACCCGGCGTTCAGACCGTTGATTCAACTGGCCTCGATATCGACGGTGTGTGCGAGGCGATCCTCGCCTACGTGGACGCCGACCTTGCGCGCCGCGACGGCCAGTAGTCACCGAGACAGTAGGGGTGTGCTCAGTAGCCGGGATAGTTCTGTCCAGGTGGCTCGCCGCCAGCCTGCTCAGGAGGCTGGGCGAAAGGCGATACCTCTTCCTGCGAAGCGGGTGCTCTTCCGTAGCCTCCGCCTGCTTGCGAGCCGTAGCTTGGCCATTGGCCTGCCTCTGCGCCGTATCCGAATGCGGGTGCCTGGCCGGGTTGGGTACCGTACCCGTAGGTGGGTGCCTGTCCCGGCTGCGCGCCATACACAGGTCCCTGGGCGGGGGGAGCACCGTAGCCGTTGACAGGGGATACCACTGGCATAGCCTGACCACCGGTGTAGGAGCTGTTCTTCGACCACAAGGGATTAAAGCCTGCGTGGATCGATTGTCTGGGAGGTACTGTTCCCTGAGGATAGCCTGTGACACCATACTGGGGACCGTTGACCCCGGTGTAGTTAGGCATATCGTTGACGTCCTTTCGTGCCCGTCGATACAAGATGATGTAGATGATGGTGATGGGCGAAAAGAAGATGGCCAGAATCATGAACAGGATGACGGCTTCAAACATCCCGGCACTAGATGCGGAATTGACTGCAGCGCTGTGAGGCGTGCGCGACGAAGATCTGCTGGCGGTCGTACCTGGCCGTGCCGGAGGGCGGACTATGGCGCTCGATGTTATGACGTTGCCGGAGTCGTGCAGCGCTGCGGAGCTTGCGACCAGCGGCGCGCTTGACTGTCCAGATGCCAAGGCTAAGGGAGAAACGAGGGGCATGAGGACGCAAGCGAGGGTAGCTCCGTAGGTGAAAAGCCGATGCGACAACATAGGCTGGCTCCTTCGTGCGCGATGGGAGATGGGGCGAGCGGGTCTACGGAGCCACACGTCTATGCCGGTGCCGTGGTGGGCCTATCGGGATCTCAGTAGCTGCCGCCGTAGGTGCTGTTCGGTCCTGCGTAGGGACCGTAGGTGCCGTTCGGGCCTGCGTAGGGGCCGTTCGGTCCTGACGGCGGGTATCCGGCTTGCCCGCTGCCGTAGTAATTCCCGTAGCCGCCCATGCCGTACTCGTTTGCCTGCTGTATGGGCGAGTTCATGGGGGCGCCCGTTTGGGGATACTGGGGGCCTCCATAGATGTCCGCGGTGACGCCGTATTGAGGGCCGGCGGGGCCGTTGTAGTTCACGGTCTGCTGTTGGCGCCTGGATCCCTGGGTAGACAGGTAACGGAACAGGTAGTAGCCGCCGAAGGCTAGGATAAGAACGACCAGGGCGATGACGACGGAGACAGGGTCGTGAGACGTGATTCGCGAGCGGAAACGTCGACGTGTTGGCGCGGTTACCGATGTGCTCGTATCCACCTGATGTCCCGTGGTGGCAACGTTAGCGGGGGAGCTGTCCGACCTAACGGCGACCGCACTCGCCTGCGGTGTCGCTGTGTCCCACGCGCCGGCGTAAGGCAGTGCGACACCCGTGATAGCGAGGGCGAGGGTCGCGGCAAAGGTTAGTGGTCGGCGGATGGTCATGTGGATCTCTCCCACGATGAGGGACGGTCATGAATAGGTATCAGTCTAGCCCCACTATTGGCTGTAGACCCGGTGTTTCGCGGGCCGATACGGTCGGCATGATGCTCGTTGGGAGCAGCATATTTCGACTTGTGTCAATAGTGTGTTGTGGCGCACGCTCGTCGGCTTGCTTCCCCAACGTTGGGTGAGCTATAGTTCTACAGGTCGCCGAGGCGACGAACTAAATACGGGCTGTGGCGCAGCTTGGTAGCGCACTTGACTGGGGGTCAAGGGGTCGTGGGTTCAAATCCCGCCAGCCCGACGGAAGAACCGTGAGGAGTGAGCCTCACGGTTTTTTGTTGTTTGTCGTGCTGTCTGCGTGGAGAAGGTAAGGTAGGGACCTCTGTCCCTGACGACGCTCCAGCTTTTCATTTGTAACCGAAATGTGATCCAGATTTTGCTGTTATATTTCGGCTGGTAGAACGTAGTTTTCTCGAAAATATCAACGGATTCTTGCAGGTGAAAGCCGCTAGCTGGGCGTGCGCGAACACTCACAATTAGTTCAATGACTGGAGTAAACTGATTGTCAGGTCGAAGTCGTCAACGGGGATGATTTCGACCTGCTTACTGTCGGCCGTGGCAGAAGACGACGTGACACCTTAACCAGCGGGTACTCCGCACGTGAGTCGCGCGGTTTAATGTGCGCAACAGTTCGTTGGGCATCTCCGTTTCCGCGACGACCGCCCGTCCCAGTCCATCGCAGAACGAGGCCGCGGCAGGAACGCTCGGAGAACCCCTCAGCGCGCGAGATGATCCACAACGCTAGGCTAACCAGACGAGAGGTCCACCAACGTCGGTGTTCGAGTTTGTGGATTCTAGAACTCAGACACCGCCGTCACCTGGTTCACCGCCGAAGCAGATATGGCGCTGACAGGCTAATGCGGGACCTGGGTACCGCAGTGCGATCAGCTCCGTGGATCCGCGTCGATCGCCCCCTGAATGTCGTGGAAGAGCAGGTTTGAGATCTCTACCTGCACCATCTCCACCTTGGGCACATCACGCAGGAGCAGCGGATCATTAGCGGATGTCTGAAGCGCCAGCGTTCCGCAACCAAAGATGCGGTCGTCAAAGCCCTTCTCAATTTGAATATCGGAGATGCGGCCCAGCGGAAGGTCATGGCCGGTGCGCTTGAGCACACCGGTACGGGTGATCACACGCTTCGTCGTCACCGTGTAGCTGGTCGACCACCACTTGACCCACGGAGCGATCAACAGCGGGATCGACAGGACCGCGACGGCGATCCAGATCGTCGTGAGCGCCCAGTAGCGGGCGTCCTGGGGAACATAGAACGATCCGACGGCCGCTGCCAGGACCAAAAGGATTTCGACAACGATCGCTGGGAGCAGGGTCTTAAGGTGCGTGTGCATGTGCCGGACGACGACCTCGTCCTGACTGAGGAGCTTTTTCGACAGGGCCATGTCACCATCATGCCAGATAGCCGGGGCAAGAGGGATAGTCGGTAGGCCCCTGGTGGCCACGCTGCGTCACGTCACGACGGCCTGCGGTACGTACCTACGATGTCAGTATTCACGATGCCTATCGCTGACATCAATGCGAGCATCGTCGTCGGACCCACGAAACGGAAGTTCCTGTCCTTCAGCTCCTTAGCGAGCGCCACCGATTCTGGCAGCTGTGTGGGCACCTCGTCCTGTGATCGAGGAAACGGATCCTGTTTGGGGCGATAGGTCCAGACGAGTTCGCCCAGGTGGGTCGGAGCACGCGAACTGTCGCTGCTGCCACGCATGGCGACCGTTGCGCGTGCGTTACTGATTGCAGCCTCAATTTTTCGGCGGTTACGAATGACGCCGGGGTCGCTGAGGATGCGTTCGACGTCGGCCTTCGTGAAGGCAGCGACCCGGTCAGGGCTGAAACTCGCGAAAGCTGCGCGCAATGCATCGCGCTTGGCGAGTACCGTTCGCCAGGAGAGCCCGGCTTGGAATCCCTCGAGCACGAGGCGCTCGAAGACGCCTGCTTCGTCGTGTACGGGCAGTCCCCATTCGGAGTCGTAGTACTCGCGCATGAGTAGGTCATTGGAGGCCCAGTCGGGACGGACGAGGCCGTCGGAACACAGGGTAAGACCGACGGGAATCGGCCGCGAGGTTGGTGCTGTGCGTGAAGTAGTCATGACAGGATGGTGCGCCCGGTTCCTCGGCCAGTCAAGGCAGGGGATAAGACCTGTGGATACAGGTACGCGCCGCTGGCCGCCTGTGGATAGGGGAGAGGTCGTATGCATGGGTGTCGCGCGAAAAGGGCGGGCTGCCACGACCGTGGCACCCCGCCCTTTGTGACTCAAGCCTACTTGCGACGGCGTTCACGCACGCGCACCGAAATCTGAATCGGTGTGCCGGCGAAACCGAAGGTCTCGCGAAGGCGGCGCTCGATGAAACGACGGTAACCAGGATCGAGAAAACCCGTTGTGAAGAGGACGAAGCGCGGGGGCTTGCTCGACGCCTGCGTGCCGAACAGGATGCGCGGCTGCTTGCCGCCGCGCAGCGGGTGAGGATGGGCGGCGACCAGCTGACCCAGGAAGGCGTTGAGCTGGCCCGTGGGGATACGGGTTTCCCAGCCTTCCAGGGCGGTGTCGAGCGCGCGCACGATGCGGTTCGTATGCCAGCCAGTCTTAGCGGCAAGGTTGATGCGCGGTGCCCACTGGATCTGTACGAGCTCACGTTCAAGCTCGTTCTTGATTTCCTTCTGTCGCTCTTCGTCGACGAGATCCCACTTGTTGGTGACGACGACGAGTGCGCGGCCGGCATCGATGACCTGCTGCACGACGCGGACGTCCTGTTCGGTCAGCGCAGTGGAACCGTCGATGAGGACGAGTGCGACCTCGGCCTTCTCGATCGCTGCCTGGGTGCGGATCGACGCGTAGTAGTCCGCTCCGGTCGTACGGTGCATCTTGCGGCGAATGCCTGCGGTGTCAACGAACCACCACGAGCGATTATCGAGCTCGATGAGTTCGTCGACGGGGTCACGCGTGGTGCCCGCCAGCTCGTTAACGACGACGCGCTCGCCGCCGGCCAGCGCGTTCAGCAAGGAAGACTTGCCGACGTTCGGGCGGCCGACGAGAGCGACGCGCCGCGGACCGCCGGTGGGCAGTGCCGAAGCGACGGCAGACTCGCTTGGGAGAACCTCCATGATGACGTCGAGGAGATCGCCCGTTCCACGTCCGTGCAGCGCCGAGATCGGGTAGGGCTCACCCAGGCCGAGGCTCCACAGGTAGGCCGCGTCGGCCTCCTGAAGGGGTGAGTCGACCTTGTTGGCGGCCAGGATGATCGGCTTCTTCTTCGAGCGCAGCATCTCGACAATGCGCTCGTCCGAGGCCGTCACGCCAACGGTCGCGTCGAGAACGAGGACGACAGCATCGGCCAGGTCAACCGCGATCTCGGCCTGCTCCGCGACAGAGCGGTCCAGACCCTTGACATCGATTTCCCATCCGCCAGTGTCAACGAGCGTGAAGTCGCGGCCCGCCCATTCGGCAGGGTAGGAGACGCGGTCGCGCGTCACGCCGGGTGTGTCCTGAACGACGGCCTCGCGCCGTCCGAGGATGCGGTTGACCAGCGTGGACTTGCCGACATTGGGGCGTCCAACGACTGCGAGCACAGGTAGGCCAGCCGCCACTTCGTCGAAGTCCTCAAGCCCAGACTCGCCTGCCAAGAGCGCCAGGTCCTCCTCGTCCAGGTCGAACTGGTCGAGGTTTGCACGCATCACGCGGGCGCGAGCCTCGGTCTCCTCGTCGCTCAGTTCGATCGCGTCGGAGGGGGCCGTCGTCGTGTCCTCGATGTAGGTCTCGTCCGCGCCCGCATCGTACTCGGTGGTTACGTCGGGCTGCTTATCAAAGTCGTTCACGCGCCCAGTCTACGGTGTGGCGCGCCGCAAAGGCCCGATGGGGGCCCTGCGGCGCGCCAGTTCACAGCTTCGCAGCGTTTATTCGTGCGAACGAACGTCTCCGTCGAGCACTTCGGCGGCGACGGGTACGTCGTTGTATCGGTGGTGGATCCCCTGGATCTCCTGGTACCACTCGGCGCCCTTACCCGTGATGATGACGGTGTCGCCAGGCTCAGCAGCGAGGATCGCGCGTCGCACGGCGTCGCGGCGGCAGGTCGTCACCTCGGTGACGTCTTCCATGCACGGACGCACGGATGCGATGCCACGCAGCAGGTAGTCGCGGATTTCCTGCGGGTCCTCGGTGCGCGGGTTCTCGTCCGTCACCCACAGCACGTCGGCTTCACGCGCGGCGATCTGCGCGAGGTGCTCACGCTTGGTGGCGTCGCGGTCGCCGTCCGTTCCGAAGACGACGACGACCCGACCGGGCGTCAGCTCGCGGGTCGAGCGCAGGGTCCATTCCAGCGCTTCGGGCGTGTGCGCGTAGTCGACGATGACGAGCGGCTGGCCGCCCGGAACCGGATTGACCTTCTCCATACGTCCGGGGATCTGAGGAGCATCCTCGATAGCCGAAATGACGTCCGCCACGTCGATGCCGAGGCTGACCGCGCTGACGATTGCGACGGCGGTGTTCTGAATGTTCACCTCGCCCAGGATTGGCATCGCGACGCGGTGACCCGCGCCGGAGGGATCGACGAGCGTGAACACGGTGCGACCGATCGTCTGATCGGGGGTGACGTCGCGGACGCGCCAATCGGCGTCCTGCTCGGTCAAAGCGGAAACAGTGGTCACCGGAACAGTGGCTTGCTCAGCCAGGCGACGACCCCATTTATCGTCGACGCATACGACGCCGCGGCGCGAATGCTCCGGAGTGAACAGGAGAGCCTTCGCCTGGAAGTAGTTCTCCATGTCCCCGTAGTAGTCCAGGTGGTCGTGCTGTAGGTTCGTGAATGCGGCGACGTCGAAGACGATCCCGTCGACACGGTGCAACGACAGCGCATGCGCGGACAGCTCGATGACCCCGGCTCCGCACTCGTACTGCTCGGTCGCTGCCAGGAAACGTGCGATAACGGGAGCTTCGGCGGTCGTGCGCACGGCCTCGAAAGAAATCGGTCCGACGTGGGTTTCCACGGTGCCACACAGTGACGCGTGTGGGAAACGGGAGGCGATCGCTGCGCGCATCAGATACGAGGTCGTCGTCTTGCCGTTCGTGCCCGTGATCGCCATCGTCGTCAGGCGCGTGGCGGGCGAGGTGTACACGTTGGCGCACAGCTGCGCAACCACGCCGCGCGGGTCGGCGACCTGAATGACGGGCACTCCCAGGCCGCGCTCGTGCGCCTGCGTGCGTCCCTCCTCGTCCGTCAGGACGACGCTTGCTCCGGCTTCGATCGCCGCGTGAGCGAAACGAATACCGTGCTGTTTCAGGCCGGGCACCGCCACGAAAAGCCACTCCGACTCGCAGTCATCGGAGGAGACGGTCACGCCGCGAAGCGTCAGTTCCGCGTCGGCGATAGATGCGGGGGCACCATCGGCTCCGAAAAAGCCTTCAATGTCAAGGCCGGACAGGGCGGTCGCCAGGCGGACCGGAGCGATCGTGGGGCGAATGTCATTCACTGAAGTCATGTCTCTACTGTAGTTCGTCGCGACGGCAGTGCGCGCCACACCGACGGGCCGGGACACAGTAGGATGGGTGTCATGCAGATCTTGACACGCAACGAAGCAAAGCATCGCGCTGCCCACCTTCATGTCTCCGCTATCGACGTTGTGGTCGATATCCGAGACGCCCAGGACACGGCGAATCCCACCTATCCCGTGGCGTCAACCCTGACGATGAGCTCGGATGAAGAGCGCACGTTTATCGACATCGCAGGGGAGGTCACCGGCGTCCTTCTCAACGGTCAGGCGCATCCCTTCGATGATGATAACGATCGCGTCTGGGTCGGCGGGCTACCCGTGGGGCAAACATTCACTCTGGAGATCCGTGCACTTGCGCGCTACTCGCGTAGCGGTGAGGGCCTCCACCGCTACACGGATCCGGAGGACGGCGAGGTGTACCTCTACACCCAGTTCGAACCCAACGACGCACACCGTGCGTGGCCGTGCATCGATCAGCCGGATGTTAAGCCTGAGTGGACATTCCACGTCATCGCTCCCGCCGGTTGGGTCGTCTCCTCCAACGGGGTCGAGACAGACGTCGAGGAGGTGGAAGGTTCGGGGGCGCTGCGCCACGACTTCACCGCGACCCGCCCGCTGTCGAGCTACATTACTGCCATCGTCGCGGGGCCCTGGGCGGTTATCGACGGCGGCACGTGGCGTGGTGGCGCATCGGACGGCGGGCACGCCGAGCTGTCCCTGCGTCTCCTGTGCCGGCGTACGCTCGAGCGCTACCTCGATTCCGATGACGTTTTCGAGGTGACGCGCGCAGGCCTGGACTTCTTCCATGAGCGCTACGGAGTGACCTTCCCGTGGGGCTCCTACGACCAGGTCTACGTGCCCGAATACAACCTGGGCGCTATGGAGAACCCAGGGTGCATTACCTTCAACGAGAACTACATTTCCCGCTCGACCCCGACGTTCTCCGAGCGCCAGCGTCGAGCGAACACGACGTTGCACGAGATGTGCCACATGTGGTTCGGCGACCTTGCAACGCCCTCGTGGTGGGACGACCTGTGGCTCAAAGAGTCTTTCGCTGAGAACCAAGGTGCCAGCGCGATTGCGACCGCGACCCGCTACGTCGGGGAATGGGCAAACTTCGCAATGAACCGCAAGATCTGGGCCTACACGCAGGATCAGATGCCGACTACCCACCCGATCGCAGCCGATATTCCGGACGTCGCGGCCGCAAAGACCAACTTCGACGGCATTACCTACGCGAAGGGTGCATCGGTCCTGAAGCAGCTGGTCGCCTGGGTTGGAGAAGACGCTTTCTACGAAGGAGCACGCCGCTACTTTGCGGAGCATCAGTTCGGGGCGACGAATCTGCAAGACCTGCTTGTCGCCCTTGAAGGGGCATCGCGCCAGGAACTGTCGTCGTGGAAGAGCGCGTGGCTTGAGACCTCCGGCCCCTCGACGCTGTCCGCATCGTGGGTCACGGACAATGTAGGTGCGATCACCGACTTCATTCTTCACCAGAGCGGCGATGCCTGCGACGGTGCGCTGCGTCCTCACCGCGTCACCGTTTCCACGTGGCGGGTCGCTGCTGGCACCCTCGAACGGACGCATAGCTTCGACGTGCGTATCGAAGGTGAATCGGCAGCCATCGACCCCGAAGGAGTGCTCTCCGTTCCCGGTGGAGCCGCCCGCGCTGATCTCGTCGTCGTCAACGACGACGACCTTACGTATGCGATCTCTCGCCTGGATGAGCGTTCGACCGACGTGGCACTCGCCTACGTGGGAACCATCGACACGGCGATCACGCGTGCCGTGATATGGGCGTCGTTGTGGAACGCCGTGCGTGACGGACTGGTCGATCCTCGCCGTTTTATTGCTGCCGTACTGACTGCCGTTCCTACAGAGACAGAGCCCGCCATTCGCGACCGGCTGCTTCTCTTCGTCTCCGAGGCGCTGTCCTCGTTCCTGCCGGGAAGCCTTCGCGGTGACGTCCACGATCAGGTGCTGGCCACGACGATTCGCCTGTCGCGCGAGACGGAAGATTCCGACGCCTGGCGCTCCTACACCCGTGCCTTTATCGCGGAGTTCGCCGCCCGCGGCGCTCAAGAGCACGAGGCCACCGTGCGCGGCTTCGCAGCCAGCGACGACCCCGACATCGCCTGGCGTGCCCGCCGTGCCCTGGCGGCACGGGGCCTCGTCGACACGGGAGCCATCGAAGCGTGGCGCAACGCCGACGGCTCCGGTGAGGCTGCGCGCATGAGCGTCGAAGCACTCGCGTCGCTGCCGCTCGAGGAGGCGCGCTCGCAGGCGTGGGAGGCGGTGTATTCGGAGTCGCTTTCGAACGACTTCCTGACGGCGACACTCGCCGGCCTGAACGCTTCGTCGTGGGATGGTGAATCGGGTATCGACAGCGCCGTCGAGCGCCTTCGGTCCTACTGGGAATCCCATACCATTGGGATGGCCTTGCGCTACGCGAACGGCGTGCTCGGCTACGGCCTCGACGTTGACCGCGAGGGCAGTGTCGAACGTTCTGTGGGGCTCCTGCGCGGCTGGCTCGATGCTCACGGAGATGCTCCGGCGCAGCTGCGCCGTATTGTCCTGGAGCACCTTGATGCCTTTGAGCGTGACGAGCGCGTACAGCGCCGCTGGAAGCACGATCAGTGACGCCGGGAGCACAGCGCAGCGATGCGGCGGGCGAGCGGGCCGAGGCCACCCGGGCCTCGTCCGCCGACCCCGCGGCCTCGATGTCCCTCCTGAATTCTCTGCTCGCCAACCCCCTCGACGCTGGTTACGAGCACTTCCACGCCGACCGTGGGTCGAGGCCAGCAAGCGTCATCGGTACAATCGGTGTCTTCGCGGTAGCCGTCGCGCTCGGCTTCGCCTCCATCGTCGCGACGAGCTCGCTGCGAGCTCCGGCATCAGATGTCAAATCCAATTTGAAGGCACAGGCATCCGAGCGCACCGATACGGTCGAAGCGCTCAACAGCGACGTGCAATCTTTGGGGCGTGCCATCGAACAGTATTCCAGTACAGGCCCGACTGCAGCATCTCACCCGGCACAGGATCTCGTGACCGCGACGACCCCGGTCGTCGGCCCCGGCATCACGGTCACTCTGACGGATCGCGGCGGCCCGGGCAAGGGGAGCGGAGCGGTGCGTGATCAAGATCTGGCGATGGTCGTCAATGCCCTGTGGGCCGCCGGAGCGGACGCCGTCTCCATCAACGGTCAGCGGGTCGGTCCCGACACGTTCGTGCGCACGGCTGGATCCGTGATCCTCGTGAACGTTACCCCCGTCTCCTCGCCCTACGAAGTGTCGGCGATCGGTGACGCCAACGCGCTCTCCGTCGCCCTCGTTCGCGGGGCCACCGGCGACTACCTCTCGGCCGCGCAGTCGGTGACCGGTATGACGGTGTCCTCGAAGGTTTCGGACCACCTCCAGATGGAGGCGCTCACGCTCACGGATTCCCGCTACGCAACCCCGGTGGGAGAATCGAATGAAGGAGGTTCTTCATGATCGCTGTCATTGGCTTGATCATCGGCATCGTTCTCGGCGTGGTCCTGGATCCCACGGTTCCGGCCTGGCTAGCCCCGTTCCTGCCCGTTGCCGTCGTCGCTGGTCTGGATGCTCTCTTCGGTGCCGGTCGCGCGTGGCTCGAGGGTCGCTTCGCGGACCGAGTCTTCGTCACGTCATTCTTCTGGAATGTCGTTGTCGCTTGCCTTCTTGTGTTCCTCGGCACCCAGCTTGGTGTCGGCTCAGCGATGACGACAGCTGTCGTCGTCGTTCTGGGTATCCGTATCTTCTCCAACACGGCGTCGATTCGCCGTCTACTTCTGAAAGCCTGAGATGAACGACGAACCCACTCAGCCTGTCGCACAGGACGATGGCGTCGAGGAAGAGACGCGTGCGCACGTCAGCCGTCGAGGGCCACACGGGGATTCCCGCGTGTGGACGCGTGCTCGCCAAGCCTTCTTCGCACTTCCTCGCGGACTGCATGTCGTGATGCTCGTGATCTTCATGATTCTCGGATTTGCTTTGGCCACGCAGGTGCGTGCGCAACGGTCCGATCCTCTCGAGGGGCTCTCGGAGCAGGATCTCGTCACCGTGCTGGACGAGCTGGGCACACAGGAACAGAACCTACGCAACCGCCGCGGCGAGCTTTCCCGCGAGCTTGATGACCTGCGCAGCGCAGCCAGCGAGGCAGATGCACGCGAACAGGCTACTCGCAAGGCTGAAACTCAAGCGCAAATTGCAGCTGGTACAGCACCCGTGCACGGCCCCGGAGTCACTGTCGGAGTCGCGGACCCGGGCACTAATCTGACCCCCACACAATTCGTCATGACGCTGGGGGAATTGCGCAATGCGGGAGCTGAGGCAATCGAACTCAACGGCGTGCGCCTCTCTACGCGCTCTGCCTTCACGGGTCAGGCTGGTGCCATTATCGTGGATGGGACACCGATCGTTTCGCCGTACACGTGGAAGGTGATCGGCGAAGGACAGACAATCGCGACCGCTCTCGACATCCAGGCGGGCTCAGCGGCGCAGATGCGAGCGAAGGGTGCGACCGTCACGATCACGCAGGCTGACGATCTGTCGATTACATCGATTGCCGCGCCGAAGCCCCCGCAGTTTGCTACCTACGGCTGATCGTGGCGGTAGCTGGCTATCATGTGGTGCGTGCTCGCGCCTGATACAAGGCAAACGTTTACACTTGACTCATTCCATTTTCTTATTCTTTGGAGCGCACAATGTCTGACAACCAGCCATTCGACCCGACTGCAACCTCAGTTTTCGGCTTGGCGCCTGTCGTTGACGAGGTCGAAGAGGCACCCGTTGCGCTTTCCGCTCGCGACCGCGAGGCCGTCGAGGCCCTGCCCGCTGGCTCGGCACTTCTCATCGTGCTGCGCGGTCCGAATACGGGTGCGCGTTTCCTGCTGGATCCTGAGGTGACCAACGCCGGTCGCTCTCCCAAGGCTGATATCTTCCTTGACGACGTGACCGTGTCGCGCAAGCACTGCCAGTTCATCGCCTCTGAGGGCGGTCACATCGTGCGCGATTCGGGATCGCTGAACGGAACGTACGTGAACCGCGAGCGCGTCGACTCCGTCCAGCTGCGCGCCGGCGACGAAGTGCAGATCGGTAAGTATCGTCTGACCTACCAGCCGTCGACCAAGCAGGCCTGACGTGTCAGCAGCCGTTGCGCACGTGCGGGGGGCAGGCTCCTCTCACGAGGCTCGCTCGTGGCCGCAGGATGCCGATCACAGCCCCGAGCTGTCAATCGGCCGCGTCGTTGACTCTCTGAAAGAGGAGTTCCCCGCTATTTCGCTGTCCAAGGTGCGTTACCTGGAGAGCGAGGGACTCGTGACTCCCGCGCGAACAGGTTCGGGTTATCGTAAGTACTCCGCAGCCGACGTGGAGCGTTTGCGTTACGTGCTCACCGAGCAGCGTGATTCCTTCACACCGCTGAGCGTGATTCGCGCGCAGCTCGATGCGCTCGATGCGGGCCACACTCCTGCGAGGCGCAGGGTCGCCCAGGTCGTCTCCTCCGAGGGACAGACGGTGTCACTCGCCGGGCGCCGCGCGGTGCCCGCCGCTGATCTGTCTGATCTGACGGGCATCGATGTAGAGACCCTCAACCGCTACACCCGCCTTGGGCTCATCACACCTGACCTGGCCGGTTATTTTCCTGCGCGCTGCGTGCAGGCGGTGTCAGCAATTGCACGCCTTGAGTGCGCTGGAGTTGACGTGCGCGTGTTGCGAGCGGTTCGTCAAGGTGCCGAGCGTAGCGCCGACATCATCGATCAGGCCGTTTCCTCACAGCGTGGACGAGGCCGTGGTGCCGATCGTGAACGTGCGCGCGCCAGGGCGGTTGAACTGGGGGAGATGTTTGCCGACCTGCACCGTGAAATGCTGACTGTGGCTGTGTCTGCCCTCGCGGATGATGCAGGCTAAGTCTCATGTTGAACATGAAGGTTAGACTCGCCGCTTCGGTCATTGACCACCGTGCCTCGGTGCTCTACCGTAGACCTGTTCTCATCAAGTACCACCTGCAAGGAGCCCGACAGTGAGCGCACAAGCGAACGCCGCTAGCCGGCAAGGCATGCTTTTTGGCGACCCGCTCGAAGGTCTTGATACGGACGAGATGGGCTACCGTGGTCCCGTTGCGTGCAGCGCCGCAGGTATCACCTACCGTCAGCTGGACTACTGGGCGCGTACCGGCCTCCTTCAACCCTCAATTCGCGCGGCTCGCGGTTCCGGCTCGCAGCGTCTGTACTCCTTCCGAGACATTCTCGTGCTGAAGGTCGTCAAGAAGCTACTGGATGCGGGTGTGTCCCTTCAACAGGTACGTGTTGCCGTCTCGTCGCTCCAGAACAGGGGAGTGGATGATCTTGCGTCTATCACTCTGATGAGTGACGGAGCGTCGGTCTATGAATGCACCTCGACCGACGAGGTGGTCGATCTCCTCCAGGGTGGCCAGGGCGTCTTCGGAATCGCGGTAGGCCGTGTGTGGCGCGAGGTCGAGGGATCGCTCGCGGAGCTTCCGCTTGAGCGTTCTGAGCCAACGTTTGTTGACGAGCTCGCGCAGCGTCGTCGTTCCAAGCTTTCTGCGTCCTGACACGCAGCGTCTGAACATAGTTGTGGGGGCCAGGCTGAGCCTGGCCCCCACAGCTTGTGAATGTCGGCAGGACTGTGGCCCTCAGCGGCGACCCAGGGGGCGATGGACCGTGTAGGATGCTTCGACGTCGGTGATTTCCACGGTCACCATGCCGTTCTCGTCCACAATGTATGACTCCTCGATGAGCGGCCCGTCCTCGGTGCGAATGACGGGAACAGTGCTCAGGTCGACATCGTCACGACGCAAGGCGCGATCGAAGGGAACGATGACCTCGCCGTAGGGTTGAAGGTCGCCGCGCGGCACCCCGGCCTCGTCGAACGAGGAGTACTCGACGAAACGGAAGTAGCCGATGTTATGCGCGGCGCGGTAGCGGCGCTTGATGGTGAGAGTTTCGCCGGGAGCGAGCTCGGTGTTGGGCTCAAGAAGCGTATCGAAGGAAATCAAGGAACCAGCTTCACGCTCGCGGAAAACACCGACACCGCGGGAAAGCTGTTCGCGTACCGTGTATGCGGCCTCAGGATCGGCACCGATCGCCAGGCCAATCGCGGTAGAGGCAGCGGTGTGGGGAGAACGATGAACGCGGCGGCCAAAGCGCGAACGCAGCATGCGAGCAACGAGAGGCAGCTGTGAGCCGCCACCGACGACGTACAGACCGGCGATGTCGCCGCCGAGCTGGCCGACTCCGGACGCGTCGTGAACAAGGAGTGGTTCCATCGCGGCGATCGTCGCTTCGACGAGGGCAGAAGCGGCTTCGTAGAAATCCGCAACCGGGATCGTGACGGGCTCGCCGTCGACGGGCACGGTAATGAACTTCGTGGAGGGGGAGAGGGTCTCCTTAGCGTCTCGGGCATCCTCGATGAGGCGTTCCCAGGCTGCCTCGCCGAGCTTCCCGGAATCGGTTCCGGCGGCCGCTGCAAGGCGGGTGGCGAGCACCACGTCGAAGTCGTCTCCGCCGACCATGTTGAGGCCGCGTGAACCCATGACCTCGTGCAAGGTGCCGGTAGCCGAAACGATTGACGCGTCGAACGTGCCGCCACCGAGGTCGTACACAAGAATCGCGGTGCGCTTGGAGTTGAGGGTTCCGGCGTGACGGTGGGTGTACTCGAAGCCGGCAGCGGAAGGCTCATTCACCATCGCGAGGACATGCCAGCCGGCGCGCCGGAAGGCCTCGAGGGAAAGGAAACGCTGAGCCGACCATGCGTGAGCAGGCACGCCAACGAGCGCTTCGAGCGGCTCGGAATCGGGCAGCGATGCGATAGAGGAGTTGGTACGCAGCTGGTGCGCAACGTAGGTCAGAAAACCGGTGAGCACCTCGAGGATCGAAATGCTGTGGTTGCCTAGGCGCAGCGTAGACGTGTCAGTTACCGATGGGTCGGACAGCAAACGCTTGAAAGAACGCAGGTGGGGAGCTCCATCGCGTGCGGCGTCCTCGGCGTCGAAGCCGTAGACGAGGCGGTCTCCGTCAAGAGCGATGATCGAGGGGACAAAATCGACCGTATCGTCGTTGTTGTCGACGAAAGAGACGATCGGATAGTTCCCCCGATCAACGATAGCGATTGCGGTTGTCGTGGTGCCAAAATCTACTCCGAGTCTCATGACAACCACCCTAGCGTCTAAACTAGGCCGGTCCTAGGACGTCTCGCCGAGCGTACGCACGTTCCCCGGTAAGGCACGTTGCCCAATGATGACAAAGAGCCACGCAAGTAGGAAGTATGTGCATCCGGCAATGGCGTCAACCACGTAATGATTGGCGGTTGCGACGATTGTCACGATAGTTAAGGCGGGGTGAATGGCAAGAATGAGTCGTGCCCACCATGAGCGCCACACGTAGGCGCCGAGCATGCAGGCGACCCATACGGACCAGCCAGTATGCATTGAAGGCATGGCCCCGTAGGGGTTCGCGAGTGTGCCAAACAGCTGCGAATAGGCAGACGTGTGCTGGGCAACAGCGTCTACAAAGCCGAGGCCGGGCACGAGGCGCGGGGGTGCCAGGGGATAGGACCAGTAGGTGATGAGCGCGCCGATCGTCATGATGACAAGAGTCCATCGAGCGCGGCGGTAATGGGCGGGGGCCTTCAGCCACAGGATGATCATGGCAAAACCGGTCATCGCAAAGAAGGAAACGGCGTATTGAGCTGACGCGAGCGATGCGAGGAGTGGATGAGCCGTTAGCCATGCGTTCGCGGGTTTCTCGATGAAGAAGCCGAAGCGCGTCTCAAAGGCGGCAACGTCGTGCGCGTGTGCGATGGCAATGGATTCCGGGGCCTTCGCGAGGAATGACAGGAATGAATACGATAGGCAGGCCGCCGTGAGCACGATGGTCTCTCGAAGAGCAGGGGGGCGTTGTGAGCGCGCGTCGTGGTCTGTCGTCATGGGTGCAACTGTAGCGCGTGGTCGGAGAGGGTCAGGAAAAGAAAAACGGACATAATGTACATTATCGGATCGTAGGGGTCTGGTACTGCCCGGAGCCAGTACCGTTCCGCTTGACGCGTCAGATAGAATGGTTCCGTTTCTTATCTACGTCCAGGAGGCTGTTATGGCTGACCGCGCGCTGCGTGGCATGCAGATCGGTGCGAAGTCCCTCGAGTCCGAGGACGGCGTCGTTTTCGCCGATCGTTTCATCGTTCGTTACGCCTGCCCGAACGGACATGAGTTCGAGGTGACGCTGTCCAGTGAGGCGACGGCACCGGCGACCTGGGAATGCAAGTGCGGCCAGTCGGCGGATCTGATCGGCGAGACCGTCGAGGACGAGGAAGACAAGCCCGTTAAGCCTCAGCGCACCCACTGGGACATGCTGCTCGAGCGTCGTTCTATCGAGGAACTCGAGGTCGTTCTCACCGAGCAGCTCAGTGCCTACCGAGAGGGTCGCCTGCGCCCAGAGGGCTCATACCGCAAGGGCTGATCATTTCGACAGCACTCGACGGGCGGCTTGGGTCAGACGACCCAAGCCGCCTTTCGTGACCATGATGAGTTCCTCGACGAAGATCGACGAGTCGAGTTTGGATTCTCCGGCGATACGCTCGTCGAAGGTGATAGGCACCTCGGCAATCGTGGCACCCAGGGATCGTTCCAGTTCCGTCATCTCGACTTGGAATCCGAATCCGGTGGTCGCTACCCGGCCGAGAACCTCATTGTTAGCCAGGAAGGCGGCGCGGTGTAGGCGCAGGCCAGCTGTTGCATCCTTGACCGGGGTCCCCAAGCAGAATCGGACATAATAATTGCCCGCCTTCGACAGGGCGACGCGCTTGTGAGACCACCCGTTGATACGCCCTCCGGGTACCCAGCGTGAGCCGATGACGAGGTCGGGCCGATCGGGTCCGGCGATGCGGCTCAGTAGCTTCGGTAGGTCCGCTGGGCGGTGAGATCCGTCGGCGTCCATCTGGAGGATGAACGGATACCCGCGGTCGATACCCCAGCCCATGCCGTCGACGTAGGCGGTCGCCAGGCCGGACTTCGCCGGGCGATGCAGGATGTGCAGTCGTTCCTCGCAGGCGCGGCGAGAATCGACCCATTCCCCCGTCCCATCTGGCGAGGAGTCATCAACAATGAGGATATGAGCGCGTGGCACGTACGCCCAGACCTGCGTGAGGATCTCTGGAAGCGTCTCCATCTCGTTGTACGTCGGGATAACGATCAGGGTGTGGTCCCCCTCGGGAGACGGGACGAGGCGCTCAGAAACGGTCATGAGTCACATTTTGCCGAACTTAGCGGCGTGACGCACGCCTGGCGCGCCAGGAGGCACGCACTCCCCGACCGATAACCGTCAGGAAGGCGAGGAAGCCGACGATAAGCGTCGCGCCCATGACACCATTGGGAATTCTCTCCCCCGCTTGGGCCGTGAACGTCAGGGACGAACGAAGCGGAACGTCTGCGGCGAGTGTGGCCGACTGCTGCGTGCCGCTGCTCTTTAAGATCGAGCCGTCGGGACGAATGACGTAGGAATGCCCAGTCGTCGAGGCCTGAACCGCACTACGCGAATACTCCATCGCCCGCATGCGCAACAGCTGACCCTGCTGAGCGGACTCTCCCGAGGACTGGAAGTGATAGTTGTTCGATGGAACGATGATCGCCTGTCCGCCACGGGCAACGCCCTCGCCGATCACCAGCGGGTAGCCGGCCTCGAAACAGATGCCGACCGCGAGGGGTACGCTGCGACCGTCTCGTGCACGAATCGTCATGAGGGGAGGCTCCTCCCCCGCTTCCATGTCGCGGCTCGACTGTGCGACCTCCGTGGCGAAGGAGGCGATGAACTCGCGGAATGGAATAAATTCGCCGAAAGGTACGGGAATGTGCTTGGAGTAGCGCGCCGACTCGTCCACCCCCTGCCCCGGTACCCAGACCGCCAGCCAATTCTTGACGCGATCGCGCTCGTTTACGTTCGTATACCCGATAAGAATCGGAGCATCCAGGGCCGTGGCGGCCTGATCAACCGCTTGCCCAATCGCTGGGAAATCCTTCGGATCGCGATCGACGGACCCCTCACCCCAGATCGCTACGTCGATCGGGTCATCGGCGACCTCTGGCGAACTCGCAAGATCGAGGGATGCCCGCACGTTGTTCTCCGTCACCTCTCCCTCGCGGCTGTAGGCCTGTGCGCCAGGCAAAGCGATATCACCTTGAACGACGCCAATGCGCAGCATCCCGTTCTCAGCCTGCTTGGGCAGCGGCAGCGCGAGCGGAGCAATGAACGCGGCGACGATGATAAGGGCGAGAACAGGCCGCGAAAACCAATGCTCCCGCACGATGCTCGCGTCGCGAGCCGCGAAAGCACGGCGCAGGAGGACGGCCAGAAACACGACGACGGCGGTGATAAGCGTGGTCCCCCCGTAGGGCGCGAGATGCCCCAAAGACGAATCCACCTGTGGCAAAGCCACAGAGCCCCAAGGAAAACCCGACCACGGCCACCGCGATCGTGCGGCGTCGACGCCTGCCCACGTGAGAGCAAAGAACGTCGCTTGAAGAAGCGGACCCCGCGCCCACGACCACAGCTGCGTCCAACGCGCGAATAACACCCATCCCATGAGGAATAACGTCTGCACGAACGCAAGGACAAACCACGGAGGCGTCGTCCCCACCGCCAGCGGAATCCAGTCAATGAGCGGAATCCACAAGCTCATGCCGAACACAAAGGTGACTGTCAGCGCGCGTGGTGCCCGGGCCTCGTCAATGCGCGACAGGTACAGCGCGAGCGCGGGGATCGACAGCCACCACCAGCCCACCGGGGGAAACGACGCGTATGACGCGAGTCCGGCGATGGCGGCGATGAGCGAATCACCGCACAGGTGGCCCAGCGATACGCGTCGAAACAAGTCCTGCTGCCCCACTATCCCTCCAGGTCGTTTAGATAGTCGACCACGCCACAATACCGCGGCCGATTCGATCCTTCGCGGTCTCTGCCTTGCGCTTGAGCTCGCTGCTCGTTGCGGCCGACGCGATCTGGCCCAGGCAATCCATCACCTGGCGCATCCAGCGGACGAAGTCTCCCGCCTGGATAGGCGTCGTATCGATCGCGGTTGCCAAGGTCGCTCCGTGCGCCCACGCAAGCGTCGGTGCCATCAGGCCCGCGTCGAGGCTCGGGGTAAGGTCGCACCCACACGCTTTCTCCACGCGGTGAACACGCTCAAGAGTCGCGAGGCTCTCGTGCCAGGCTTCCTGCAAGCGAATGCCAACCCCTGCGGGAGCGAGCTGCTGGGCATCGTCGTCGGACCGTGAATCGTACACGAGGGCGGAGACCATCGAGGCAAGTTCCGCCTCGTTGAGCTCGTTCCACGTGCCTTCGTTCATCGACATCGCGACAACCAGGTCGCGTTCGCCAAAGATCCGACGCAAACGCTGACCGGCATCGGTGACCTCATCGCCCGCCAAAAAACCGAGGCGTTCGAGCACCGAACAGACGCGGTCAAACTGGGCCGCGACGGATCCCGTCTGAGAATCGATAGATGAGCGCAGGCGGTCAACCTCCCGTGCCAAGCGTGCCCATTGGGCACCCGCACGCGCATGTTCCTCCCGATGCGGGCATCGGTGAACTGGGTGCTGGCGCATCGCGACACGCAGGGCTGAGACGGGGTCGCAGTCCTGCGCGACATCTGAGGGGAGCTCATAGATGCCCTTGGCAGTGCCGGACCGCAGTTCTCCGGCGATTCTTGTGCGCTCCTTTGTGCGCCGAAGCGCGGAGCCTCCCGGAATAGACATATGGCCGACGACTGCAATCGCGCCGCGAACGTCCTCGAAAGCCAGAGCGCGCCACGTGGCGTCCTGTCCGATCACTGACACCTCGACGCGGCCTGAGGCGCTGGTGGCTTTTGCGCCGACGACGCACAGTCGAGTCTTGCGCCCGCGTGTGAGCGCAAGGACATCACCGGGGCGCACGCTGGAGAGTACGCGCCGGGACTCCTCTCGGGCCTCACGTTTGCGCGCCCGGGCGCCGGACTTCTCCGCCTGTCCCAGTTGATCGCGCAACGAAAGATATTCGCGCACGTCGCCGCGCGAGCATGACAGCTCATCGATTGTCGAGTCGCACTGCGCCTGCACATCCGTCAGGCGCGACGCGAGCTCGACGACGGCTGAGTCGGCCTGGTACTGCGCGAAAGACGACTCCAACACCTTGCGGGTTTGGGCGCGCGTGGAGCGTGCGAGCAGATTGACGACCATGTTGTATGTCGGCGTGAATGCAGAAATCAACGGATAGGTGCGCTTGGATGCCAGGGCTGCGACCTCCTCGGGGGCCACTCCCCCGCGATGCGACACGACCGCGTGCCCCTCGGTGTCGATGCCACGGCGCCCTGCGCGTCCGGAAAGCTGCGTGTACTCCCCGGCCGACAGCGACACGTGCGCAGAGCCATTCCACTTGGTGAGCGACTCGATGACGACGGTACGCGCGGGCATGTTGATACCGAGCGCCAGCGTCTCGGTCGCGTACACCATCTTGACAAGGCCACGCGAGAACAGGTGTTCGACGCTCTCCTTCATGAGGGGTAGCATGCCCGCGTGGTGGGCCGCGATGCCGCGCATCAGACCGCGCTTCCATGCCTGGGCACCCAGAACGATGGCGTCCTCGGGCGTCAGTAGCGCGATCACCTCGTCGACGTAGCTCTCAATCTGGGCTGCCTCCGAGCGCGTCGTCAGCGTGATGCGCGTGGACAGAATCTGACGGACGGCGTCCTCGCACCCCGCGCGCGAAAAAATGAAGGTGATCGCGGGCAACAGGCCGGCCCGATCGAGCGAAATGAGCGTCGAAGGGCGCGATTCGCGGCGCACCCGCACCTCGCGGTTCCACGAGCGTGACCCGCGTCCCCCGCGCATTCCGGAGTCGCGCGTCGCAGCCACGAGTTCGGGGTTGAGCTTTGCCTTGCCGGTCGGTGCATACAGGTCAAAAATGTCTTCGCCGACGATCATGTGCTGGTAGAGCGGCACGGGACGCTTCTCCGAGACGATGATCTCGCAGCTGGAGCGTACCTCCCGGATCCAGGCACCGAACTCTTCGGCGTTGGACACGGTGGCCGACAAGGCGATGATCGCGACGTGCGCGGGCAGATGGATGATGACTTCCTCCCACACCGGCCCGCGCATCTTATCGGCCAGGTAGTGGACCTCGTCGAGGATAACGACGCCTAGGTCATCAAGTGATGCGCCCGCGTAGATCATGTTGCGCAATACTTCGGTTGTCATGACGACGATAGGCGCGCTGGAGTTAACGGAGGTATCTCCGGTCGCCAGTCCGACGTTGTCCGCACCGTACAGGTCGCACAGCTCCAGGTACTTCTGGTTCGACAGTGCCTTGATAGGCGTCGTGTAAAAGGCTCGCATCGCCTGGTTGAGGGCAACGTAGGCACCGAAGTGCCCGACGATGGTCTTACCGGCTCCGGTGGGCGCTGCGACCAGAACCGAGTTGCCGGCCTCGACGGCATCGAGGGCCTGGATCTGGAACGGGTCCGGGGTGAAGCTCAGCGTGGAAACCCATCGGGCGCGCAGCGAAGCGGCTGCCTGAGCCTCGGCCTTGTATGCGGCGTAGCGCTGCGCGGCGCTCCCGACACCCAGGCCGACTTCCTCCTGGCGTTCCTCATGCTGACTCCCACGGGTGCGGTGTCGGCGTCGCTTGGGGCTCACGATTCGTCCTCTTGGGTCCAGTCTGACAAGATAGTTCGTGCCCGCCTCGCAGCAGCTTCCCGCATGTCCGGGACCACCGCGCGAAGGTGCGGAGCAATGTCGATAAGAAGACTAAGCCCCCACTGCTCATTCCACACGGGCAGCGTGATGCGCGCTCCCCCGCTGTGGAGTTCATGGGTGACGCGGCCATCGTATTCGTCCGCGATCCACCGAGCGTCACGATCGACATCAAGTGCCCACGTCGGCCCATCGTGACGGACGCGGCGCGGCTCCTCGATGCGCGGACCTTCCCAGCGGACATCACGGATCGAAGCGACAGCGAAGCTGCGCGCACCGCCCGCGCGCGTACACCAGCCGCGCAGGAGCCATCCGCCGGCACTTGCTTCAAGCGACCACGGGTCGACGATGCGCCGCGTCTGAACACCGGTGGCGGACACGTACGTAAACGACACGCGTTCTTCGCGCACGAGGGCATCGCGCAAAGCTTCGAGGCTTGCGCCAGACGAGGCCGGGGATGGCAGCGCCTCCACGCGCTGATCGGCGTCGGTGGCTTTCAGGCCGCCCAGAGCGCACACGACGAGGGCTGCGTGCGGAACGTGCGCGGCGAGGTCTGTGCCGAGCAGAGGGGTGATCGCGGACAGGCCGATGAGAAGCGCCTGAGCCTCGAGCGTGGACAGGCGCAGCGGTGCCGAAGCGCCCAGCGTCGAGCGAAGCGACACGCGCTGCTCTTGCTCGTAGAGCTCCCAATCGACCTCGAAGGAGGCACCGGGTAGCGAATCTCTAACGGACGCAAGGTACTCGACATCGCGGCGCACCTGTCGCCTGGTGCGGTGGAAGTGGGCGGCAATCTCGTCGACGGTCGCACCCGGGTGCTCGCTCATCCAGGCCACCATCGATGCGAGACGAACAACTGCCAGCTGGACGTTTTCAGGCATCGTGCTCACCCCAGGCACAGGCCGCGCGTAAGCGCGTGAGCATCGCCTCTCGCAGTGACTCGGGTGATACGACGACCACGTCCGAGGCAAGGGCAAGAAGGCGGCCAATCCACGTCCCCATCTCGCCGCCTTCGAGGGTGACGCGCTCCCACCCCGGCCGAGTCGAGCCGGAAGCGGCCGAGGCCTGGCCGGCCTCGTAGCCGTGAAGAAGAGTGCGCGCCGTTGAGGCATCTCGCACGTCTACGACGGGCGAGACCAGCGAGGACACGCGCGGAGGTGCCGCTGCCTCGGGAGGAGTTGATGCGTCTCCCGGCTCTCCCAACAATGAAACCTGCGAACGTATCCTGGAGACACGGAAGGTGCGTTCGGCGCGGCGGTCGAGATCCCACCCCCACAGATAGAGCGCACGTCCCTGGACCGATAGCGCCCACGGATCGACGGAACGCTCGGTCAGCTCGCCTGACCCCGGGTACTCGAAACACACCACGGTGCGCTCCCGGATGGCCTGTGACAACGAAGCGGCAGCCCCCACCCCGGTCAAGCCCAGTCGGATCGTAGGTGCGCTAACGTCGTCAGGGGAAGCGGCAGCGGCCTTCGCGTCGATGGCGTCGGCGAAAAATTCATTGCTATCCCAGGCGCGTGCGGCCAGCGACATGAGAGCACGATCAGCGCTAGTGACCTCGATACCGCGGGCAAATGAATCCCAGGCGATGCTGTAGCGCTCGCCCGAATGAATCGTCATGTGGGCACCCGCATCGCGCAATGCGTCCTTGTCGCGCTGGAACTGGGTTTCAAACGCATCATCGGCGAGTCCCCGGTATCCGGGCAGAGCACGCAGCTGGGTCTTGGTGCGCCCGGGTCGTGCGCCCAGGAGCTCCACAAAAAGCTCAAGGACGCGCACGTTAGCGTTGACGGCGGTACTCACCCAACCACCCTACGCGAAGCGCGCGCGTCCCGAGCATACGGCGCACCGTTAGGACTGAGAAGACGCAGTATCAGCGGCGCCCGCGTAGTCGTTGGTCACGAGTGTCGTCGCATCCACCGACCCCTCAAGCTCCCCGAGAGAATCGAGGAAGGT
>ERZ773062.208-NODE-208-length-38187-cov-3.438739_pt1 | contig 38187 bp, 31 predicted proteins | sample MGYA00580626_ERZ773062 | MGnify/ENA primary metagenome ERZ773062 (study PRJEB29015, sample SAMEA2738003) | human oral metagenome | biome: human oral; feature: human-associated habitat; material: dental | place: China | collected 2058 ... | reverse complement strand
AAACATCTAACTGTACAAATTCATTATGTACATTTAAAAGTATATTAATTCTTTCAATTACATAACTTTCAATATCCTCAAAAGTATCTATATCATTACATTTAAAATCAAATAATTCTTTATGTTCTTCAACATAATATTTTTTTACAAGTAAATCAACTTTTTCTTTTAATTCTTTATAATCTTTTAACATTCTTATCATCTCCTTTTAAAATATATTCCATAGTTTTTCTTTATTTTCTTTAATTGTTTTATAAATCATATCTCTATCAGTAATTCCAAATACTTTCAATAAGTTTAAAGTTCCGTATATCTTAGCTGTTAAATTTGTTCTTTGTTTGTAATCTCTAAACTTTTCTACAATATATTTCACATTTTCTGCTTCTTGTAATGTTTCCATTACAATCCCTCTATATAGATACCCATTAACAATTTTTTCCATTTCTATCTCTCCTTTATATTTTAATTTTATTTGCAAATATATTATACTATACTTTATTTAAAAAGTCAAATACTTTTTTCAATATTTTTTAAATTTTTTTATAAAAATCATCTCCTTAATATAATAAACATATCTTATCTGTTAAATTTTTATCTTTATCATACAGTCTAATAGTTAATTCATACTCAATATGATTTCTTTTCATTAATTTATTTATTTGTAACTGACTTAATTGGTTATGTATTAATTTACCTTTTGAATTTATAACATCTTCAATAACATCATAATATACATTGTCATTATCTTTTGATAACTTTATTAATAAATTATATAATCTTTTACCATCTTTTTCAAATTCTTCTACAAATTTCATTTCCTTTAATGAATTTTTTAATTCTCTCATTTCTATCACTCCTCTAATTTATTTTATAATTTATTGTATCACATTTTAGAATAAAAGTCAATAACTTTTTTCTATATTTTGTTATAATTTTTTTTTACTAATTATTTTTAGTTATTAGTAAACAATAACTTTTATTTTGAATTTAATTTTTTTCATCGTGTTGTTCTCTTCAACCTTACAAAACTATTATACTACATATAAGTAAAAAAGTCAACAACTTTTTTCAAAAATTTCAATTATTTTTTCAAGATAATAAAAAAGACTAGATATTAAAGGTATCTAGTCTAAAACTTAATTTTTCGAGATAGGTTATTCTCCTATATCTTTACACTCCACGTGCAACATTTTACCTATATGTTTTCTTCCCACAAAACTAAAACATTAAATCCTTTAAATTTAATGTATAATCAGCCTTGTCATAAAATCAACTCCAAACTACTCTACTTATCAAGTTTTTATTTTATAATTAATTATACTATATAAACTATTTATTGTCAAGTAATTTTATTACTCAAATATTTGTTTTATTCTATCATTCATTCTATTTTCAAAATGTTCAAAATGTATTTCTACATTTCTTCTAGCTACTTGATATAGTTCAATCTCCTCTTGACCATATTTTGATAATTCTTCTAAAAGTATTATCATTAAATCTAAAGTATTATCTAATTCTTCAACTAGATATTTCATATAAAGTTTTAACGTACTTTTATCTACATACTCTTTTAATTGAAAATATGTAGATTGCTTCTTATCTTCAAATTTTACTTCGGTTTCATTTTTTATAACATACCAATTCTTATGTAAATTATTTCTTTCAATATAATTTACTATGAGTGTTTGTAATGTCCACCTAATCTTATTAGTTCTCAATACTAAATGTTCCTCAAGACCCTTACCAACTAACATATTTTTATTTGATTTCTCAAAATATTTCCTTAATTCAACTAACATTAAAGTATTTTCTTTAAAATATGGTATGCCATATTTCCACATACCTATTAGAATACTGACCATAAAAACAATACTTAAACCGTGATTTTCAGTAAAAATAAATAAATCTTTTGAAAATTGCATAAGATGTAACTCCTTCTCTATTTATTTTTATTCTCTAAATCCTTTAATTCTTTAATTTTTCTTTTTGTAATAAATCTTTCAATATTAATAGCAATTTTATCACTATCTATTAAATAATCTATAAAAGGTCTTACTGGCAATGGTACAACATTTAATATACTTAACTCTATAAATGATATGGCTTTGGTTAATTTTTCTTTATTAGTATTTTGAGATAATTTATCTGCAAATTCTACCCCTAAAGGTATTAATTTTTTAATTTTATTATTCAAGTATAATTTACTTCCAAAAATTGATATAATTAATATAAAAATAATACTTACTATTGTTACTAACACATCTAATTCCATATAATCCTCCTTAATCACAATATAATTTATTTATTCAATGAAAAATAATTATTAATGCTATCTGCTATTGCTTTTGCATACTCATTTTTCTTTTCTTTACCTACTTTAAAATCATTATCATTATCTATAAAAAATGGCTCTAGGATTACACAAGGTGCATTAGTTTTTCTTAATAAATATGACCCTCTATCTCCATTTTTAATAGGTTTTAATCCTCTATCTGTTAATTTTAAAGTTTCTAATACTTTATCTTGAATACACTGTGCTAACATTTGACCTTTTTTACTTGTATTCCAATATAACATTTCAGTTCCGTGTGCATATCCATTATAAGCATTACAATGTAAACTTATTAATAAATCATATCCTTTTTTATTTAATAAAAATACATTCTCTACTGAATTATATCCACGATTATAAATATCTACATTATACCCATACTTTAATAATTCTTCCTTTACTTTGTCTGCTAAATCAGTATTATATCCCAATTCTGTTTCTTTTGTAGTTGGATTAATTGCACCACAATCATTTCCACCGTGTCCTATAATTACACATACATTTTTACTCATTTTATTTTCTCCTTAATTTGTTTATCAATTTTTGTAGAATTAATAAGGGAAAGGTGCATTACTTGAGTAATGCCTTATTTAATATAATAAATAAACCCTGCTCTTGCCAATAGTTCCCTATCCCCTTTAAAATTATCTCTATAACTTATATCAGTATAAATATTACTTCTACTATAATCTCTTTTATAATCAATAATATTAAAATTTAACTTATTATTATTTTCATAATTTGAATTGCTTTTTTGATTTTCTAAGGAAATACCTTTATCAATTATTTTATCGACTAACTTTTCAGTACCCTTTTCAATAATTTTATTTACACCTACAATAGAGTTTTCTTTTATTTCTTCTATTCTATTGTAGGCTTTGCTAAACCCTTGTATTTTCTCTTATTAAGTTCCCTTTCAATCTCTCTAGCAATTTGTCTGCTGTCAATAATTTTATCTGCTATACCTTTTAAAACATTAGGTAAAGCATTTAATACTTTATTTTCAACAGTAACTATTGCTTGATATAATCTTTCTTCATTAGTCTTTTCTCCTTTTAAAATATCCCCTAATGCAATACCTTCAGGAATAAATTTAATTATTAGTTTGTTTATCTTACTATTTAATACAAACATAAATAATTTAGCAATACCTTTTGAAATACCTAACCCAATGAATCCTAAACTTAAAATACTTAATAATGTTGTTGCATTATCTGTAATAAATTTTAACATTTTATACCTCCATTAAATTATCTTTAATAAATTTTTCTTTTCTGTCAACTCTATTTAACCAACCCTTTAAAAAATCCTTTTGTGTTGGATTATACTTAACAATATTATGATAGAATTGTCTTTGCTTTTCGTGATATACTCTTAAAAAATCATCAACATTTACACTATTTAATGCTTCTAAAGATTGTCTACCAAATATACCATCTACATTTAAATTATAACCTAATTCATTTAATGCTACTTGTGCTTTTTTAGTACCCCATCTACCACTATTAACATAAAAATCTAATATAGATAGTTTTATTCTACCATCTTTAATTTCATTTATTCTAGTTTTAGTGTAATATTTATCATAATAAATTTCTTTTGCTTTTTCCTGTGTTAAATTTCTCATATTTCCAGTATAACCACATTCTCTAGCTCTTTCTTTAGTTATACCCCAATTAGTTTCTCCACCTTTATCGTGCTTGTCGTTAGTATACCCACCTTCAACCATTAAAATATATTTAAAATATAAATCAAATATCTTTTCCATAACTTACTCCTTAACTACTAAAAAATTCATATACATTTAATTGTTCTAATTGTTCTAAAGTATATCTGTTTAAACCTTGTAATACAGTCTGTTCAATTAATTCAACTTGTTCTAATTTATTAAATATTTCTTCACTTATCTTTTTAATTAAATCACTTCCAATTTCAATAAATATATAAATATTTTTTGAATTTCTTACTTTTATCTTAAATTTATCTTTATTTAAAACCTTTATAAGATTTAAATTAGTTAAAAATAATTCTCTATTGTTTTTATTATCTATATAAATAACTTTTTCATTACTTCCATTTATCTGTACATCAAGTTCAATTTCTTGATTTAAAGCAATATCCTTAGCTATTTCTAAATTTTCTAAAATATTTTTCTTTAAATAATCTTTTTTACTATTATTTTTAATATCTAATAAAGTATTATCAAATTCTAATTTATCATTAACATACTTATAACAATCTAAATTAACTAAATCAATTTTATCTTCGTCTATTTCAACAAATTTTTCATACGATATAATATTATCTGAAACACTATCTTTAAAATAATAACTTCTCGGTCTATTATTTACAATTTCAATTACAACTTTTCTACTCATATTAATCTCCTTTTATTAAAATATCACAATTTTAGTTATATTCATAGAATAATCAATACCATTATAAAATCCTAATATAACTTTATTATAATCATCTACCATAACTCTAAAAGACTTAGTTATATCATTCTCAACATATTGATTACTAACATAAACACTATTTTTTGGCATTAAATATGTATCAACTATACCTCTTAAACCACCATTCCACGAACTAAATCTATTTGAATTTACATTATACATATTATCATCACATACATAAAACATTATACAATTATATTCATACCCACTAACATAACTAGAATAATCAAATCTCTCTATTCTAGTATTACCTCCATTATAGTTTCTTAAAATATTCATTTTTCCTTCAAATATAGTTTTAACAGGTCTTACAACTATATTATCTACATAAAGTTTATTATTTTTAAAATCATTTCTACCTGTATAGTTATTTTCCTCATCTATTTTAGGAAATTTAATCATTTTATTTTCAATATCACTTTTAAAACTATTAAATACATATTGAGATGTATAATTATTACCTAAATTATTTATTGTATTAGATAATCTAGTATAATTACTACTTAAACTATTATAATTTGAATTTAATGTACTTACACTACTCAACAAACTATTATATCTATTTATATTTTGTGTAATATTTGTATTTAAATTACTAGCTGTATTATCTAAACTATTAAGTCTACTATTTACATTTTGTAAATTAGTAGTAAAATCAGTTGTTTTTAAATAATCTGAAAATTTATTCTCTACTTCTGTAATCTTAACTTTATTATTATTAATTCCAGTAGTTATCTCATTTAATTTTTCAGTAGTCAAAATATCTTCACTTTTACTTTTAAACTCTACACCATTTAATAATAATTTTCCTTTTGATATTAAATTTATATCTTTATCAGTAATACCTATTGAAAAAGTATTGTCATTATCTATAAATTTAATATCATTTAATTTATATTCATTTGAATTTAAACTACTACTCTTTAATTCTGTAACAACTACTTTTCTAAAAGTGTTATTATTTGTAAATTCATTATCCTTATTAAGTTTAGCATAATTATATAATTTAGTATTTAATGTATTTTCTGTTATCTTATCATTTGTTTTTTCATTAATACTATTATTAATGTTATTAATTTCCAAATTTAATTTTTCTTCTACTTTATCGTTTATTTTATTATCAATATTTCCAACTAATTCAGTAACTTTATCATTTATATTATTTTTTATTGTTTCTTTTGAATTTTCTAAAAATTTATTTTCAATCTTATCAATATTTGATTTTATTGAATTTTCAACCTTAGTATTTAATTCATTATTTTTTACAAATTCAGAAGTATTGATAATTTCTCTATTTTCTAATGTTTCAATTCTTCCAATTAAAGTGGATATAGATGTTGTTAAGTTATTTACAGCATTATTTAAATCATTTGGTTTTACAATATTATTTAAAGATAATTTAATATCTTTTAATGCTTCGGTTAATTCATTTTCATCTATGTAATTGTCTACATTTTTTTCCAGTAATTCTAATTTACTTTTTACTTTATCTATATTATTATTTAGATTTTTTAACTGTATTTCACTTATTGTATCTCCATTACTACTTCCTTCCAATATTTCAGTAACATCGTTTAACTGATTTACTATATTATGGAAATTTATAGTTTGGAGTATTCCATTACCTTTTAAATTCACAAATACCTCCCCTTAAATATTATTAATATCTAATACTTTCTCAACTCTATCTTTCATTAATTTATCTATATCTGAAGTAAGAAAATTAGTTCTTTTAATATGCACACCTTTAAATTCAATAAGAAAATATATTTTATCTACTGTTATATTTCCTAAAGAAGATTGAGGAAGTAAATTAGAAAATTCTAAAGACGATATTGAAAAATATTCATTTGTATTATTTTTTTTATTTTCATTTCCTTGACCACTTTTAAGTTTAATATTTATTATTCTATCATCATAATTAAACGATAATATCGGATTATTAAAAATAACATTTATAAAATAATTATCTGTATCTTTTATAATCCATCCATATTTACCATTAAGATAAGTTTGTTGTAAAAAATTTTCATTATTATAATATATTTTTTCTTTCTTTCCATTTATTGTAAATTCAAAATCAATTAATATGTTATATAAACCATAAATTTCATAAAAATTATTATTATTTTTTTTGTAAATTTTTTTTAAATAATTAAAAAATTTATCGCCTAAATCTTTAAACATAAGAAAAGAATATTTATATCTATCATAAGAATAACTATCATCAATAAATATAAATTTATTAGTATCTGTATTTTTAAAAACAGTTTTTTTATTTTGATAATCTCCTTGAGATTTAAGAATACTTACTATATTTGAATTATTTACTTCTTTATATAAAAAATTATCACGACTATTATAAAAAGATAAATACAAAATCTCTGGAAAAAGTAAATCAAAATCTCCCCCTAAAACATCTTTACTAAATATATATGAATTTAAATAACTCATATCTGTATTTTGACTACTTCCTGAATTATTTGTACTATTAAATTCCACACCATTTAAATACAATTTACCATCACTTGATTGTAAATTTAATTTTCTTTGATTATTTCCAATATTAATATTATTATTATCATCACTAATAACTGTATTATAGTTTATATTATATTGATTAGTATTTAGTGGGTAAGTAAATGTATTTTCTTTATCTTTATAAGCAATATTAGATATGTTTGATAAATTTTGACTTGTTAAAAATTCTGTATCAACACCATTAACTTGTATCTGTGTAGTTAAAAAATTAAGTTTTTTTGTACTATCTCCTAATGATATTACATTATTATCATCATTAATATACTTATTTTTTGATAGATTACTTTCATTATTTATTGTATTTATAGTTTCTACTAAACTATTTTTTAATATTTTTATATTGTTGTTTAAAGTATTGAAAGTTTGATTATTAAGTATACTTCCCCATTTATTTTCTTGTAATTTTTGTAAACTCATATTTTCAGATGTACTAGGTAAAACTAATTCAGTATCTATTTTATTTAATTTTGTTATATCTATATTCAACTTATTAATTTCTCCCTCCTATTAAAAATTATACTCTGTTATTGAAACATTATTATCATTACTTATCACATAAACATAAAATCTATACTCATCACTATTTGATTTTATCTGCCTCATTTGAAAATTTGTTGTCGTTACACTTCTTAGATACACTAAATTAAACGGGTTTTCATCTTTAGTTTTAGTTCCTTCAATAAAAGGAGTTATTAAAATTAATGGAGGATATTTATAAGTTTTTCTAAAATTTATAGTATAATTATATCCATCAACACCCCAACTATATTCAGGTTTATATAATTTTATTCTAAATACTTCACTTATTTTAAAATCTAAATTTATATTTTCATTATTACTATTATTATTATTTTCAAAAATTACTCCATTTATCTTTATTTTTCCAGTATTTGATTGTAAATTTAATTCTGTTTGTTGATTTCCAATATTTATAGTGTTACTATTTTGAGTAATTATCTTTTTATTATTTAATGAATACTCCCCATTAATATTAATATTTCCATCTATACTATTATTTCTATTATTATATACTAAATTACTATTAGAATTATTATTACTTTTAATATTATTTAAATTATTTTCAATACTATTTATTTTAGTTGATAAATTATTTAAACTTAATTGTAATGTAGTAAAATCATACTTATTAATTTCATTTACAATTTCAGTTATCCCATTTTTTAATACATTTATATTATTATTTAACGTTTTAAATGTAAAATTATTTAATATATTTCCCCAATTATCTTTTTCTTTTTCTTGTTGTACAATATTAGAATTATCTGAAGGAAGTTTTAATTCAGTTATATAATTGTTTAAAGTTGTTAAATTCATTATTAAATCTCCTTTCTACATATCCCCCTCTATTGCTAAACATTTTACTGATATAGCATTTTGTTGTTCGTGTAGTCTTATTGGTTGTGTCCATATATTCATATAATGTACTACAACAGCTTCATATCCTCTTTTAAATTGTAAATTTCCTATTGGTCTAAATCCAAATGTACCACTCCAACCACCAGTATTCACATCTCCACACATTATATTCTGCATATATTGATTATCTCCATTTATTCTATATCTACCTAAAATATTACCACCTATAAACACATCAAAACCACAATCTCCTATTAAACCATTATTCTTACTTAAAAATTCTAACATAAATGAAAAAGCATATATATTACCAGTATAAAAATGATTTTCTACTGTTGGATTATATTGATTTCCACTCCATCTAATTAACCCATTATCCCATTCTCCATTCTGTGCTACAACCATACTTGATACAACTTTATATTGATTATCTCCTAAAGGATTAGCATTAAATATATATGTTCCTCTATTTACATAACTACCCCACATAAAACTATTCATAGTTGTAAACACTCTTTCATTATTCCAAGCAATATTATGTTGTTGTTCCCTTAAATTTAATATTCTTCCGTTCTGTACTATATACTCTGCTCTTTTTTGATATGTATTTATTTTTACCCACATATTAATTTACCGTTTGTTGTACATATAGTTGTACAATCCCTTCTATATTTCTCCATACTGAATTAGCAGGGGTAAATTCATACTTAATTGGCATTGTTGCCTCATTTTTTATCCAAAAATTACTATCGTGGTAAGGAAAATCAAGTCCCCATTGTTGTCTTAATTGTACATTACTCCCTACTTCCCATATTTCTAAATCTCCCCACACATCACTCCAAAATTTTATTTTTCCTGTCCAAGTATTAGCATATACATCTCCTTGTACTTGCCAAGTAATCTCATAACCTCTTATACCATAATGTGTGCCTAAATGATGAGTTTCATTTACATTTAACCATATATTAGGAGTATAATTAGTTAAAGTATTGAAACCATTAGCCTGTACCCAACCTCTATAATTGTAATTCCCTAAATCTTCAACTAATGCTCTTACACCACTAACTCTTAAACCATCTGCTCTAGCATTAGCAACTGACCCAAGTACCATAAAATTTCCCTCTATTATTGGAAAAAAGCTACGTAAATCAATCTGTTGTCCAGAATAACAAGTTATTATTTTACCTTTTTGTACATTTGCTATCTTATTCCAGCCCATAAAATCTCCTTAAATATATATTAAAAAATCAACTTCAAATACTCCAAAATATGCTTTATATGTATAAATTATATCATTTCCTTCTTGTCTTTGATTAGTTAAAATAAATTGGGCTATTCCAATATTATTATTAAACATCTTACTTATTATAGACCTAATATTATAATATACATAAGCACCATTTCTACATCTTATATCTATTGTTTGTTCGTGTTGTAAAGTAATATTATACATTCTTGTATGTGCAAAATATTTCCTAATCGATACCCAATAACCGTTAGGGACTCCACTCTTGGTATTCAATAGTTCCAGCTCCTATTATAGTTCTCTTACCATTACCTTCAACTATAATCTGTCTATTAGCTGTTACTTTACCATTAAATTCCGTATCTGAATTAAATACAGTATTACCATCTATCTGTATTCTATTTCCAGCAATTCTTACACCTTCCGTACTTAAATTAATTTGTGCTACTACTTCATTTTTCTTAACATAATTACTCATATCAATTTTACTTACTTGTAAATTTATTTCATTTTTAACTTGAGTAAATCTAGTTTCAACTTGATTTTTAAAATCATTAAAATCTTTATTTTTAACCATATCTCCACCAATAGTACCACCACTAACCATTTCAATACGATTAGCTTTTATTGTCAATCCATAATAAGCGTCATAACTTAAATATCCTCCGTGCGACCCATCTCCTATGTAAATACTACTAGATTTTAAACCATAATCCTTACTACTACCTTCTGCTATGAGATATACAATAACATCTCTATCAATTAAATTATCTTCATATTGAGTATTCGCTAATTTTCTTTGAATTACTTGTAATCTATACTTAGTAGTTCCTTTATCAACATAGCTAAATGGACTTACATACATATACTCATCTCCTATTCTAATGATAAGATAAGTTTCATATAATGTATTTTTAAATAAACTTTCTGCATAATTACTTGAGTGTTCTCCTCTTAATTCCACATCAATTAAAGGGTCATTACTTGTTTCTAAAGTATGTAGTCTAAATTTATCTACTGGAATTATTTTACCAATAATTTTACCTAATCTCTCATCAAAAAACTCAATTCTATCTGCATACTGTTTTATATTTGTATTTTCTTGTTGTATTCCACTATGATTAAATGTAGGGTCTGTCAAAGGATTAAATTTTTCTATCTGTGAAAATTTTAAATCTAATAATTTATAATCCTTATTATACACATTCAATAATGTATATTCTATTTTTCTATTATTATCAAATGTAATTGATTTACCAACAACTAAAAATAAACTATTTGTATCTATTCCTGTAACTGTTTCATCACTAATTGTAACTAAATCATATAATTCTAGTTCCAATCTTTTTAATGTATTTACAGGTATTACATATTTAATACTTTCTACATCAGTTCCTTTATAAGCACTAAATACATAACTTAATAATTTTCTAGTATATTGTTCATTAAATATAGTTCTCTCAATATTAAAAGGCTTTTTACCATCATATAATTTAATGCTTTCACTGTCGCTATGATAAAAATTATTATTTTCCTGTACGATAGGATTTAATTTTATATAATAATTTTGAATATAAATTAAATCTTTTACACTAATTTTAGCATATTCTATATTAGTAAATAATGGATTATTAAAATGTAATAATGTTTCTCCATTCCAATTACTAATAGCAACACATCTTATTTCAATTCCACCTGCTCTCATTTCCTTGAATTTAAGTTTTTCGTGTGCTGTTGCTTCAGGTAATGTCTTTACTGGAAATAAAATATCATTAGGCTCTAATAATATATCAGTAGTTTTTTGTGTACTTTTTAATGCAATATCCCCTATTATTTCCCCACTACCTGTTTCAAATGATATTTTAGGTAAATCTTTCAAATATACATTAGGTCTTAATGTATTTACAAATTTACTAACTATTTCTGTATCATTTTCATTAGGATTAGTTATCTCTAATTTAAATCCACTATTGTCAAATGTATCATAAATTGGTAATCCCTTACTATTTATACCACTCTGACTTAACCTAGTAGCATTTACAAATACATCTAACCCTCTTTGACTTTGTTCCCATTCCTTTTCATAAAGTAAATGAGTTCCACCAGTCCAAGTTCCTATTATATTATCTACTCCTAAATAATTTCCTGTATATTCTAAATCTTTTAAATTCTTAGGACTTCCAAATTGTAATGTTAAAGATTTATTAAGATTTATATGTTCTGTTCCATCATCATTTAATACAATAGGACTTACTGGTATTTCAAGATTATTAGTAATTGCACTTTTATTTTTAGGACTTTGTTTACTCAACGCAAATACAGTAGGTAAATTCCCCTGTACATAATAAAACGTGTAATTTCTAGTATTATTAAATCCTAAATCAAATAACCATTTCCCCTTACCAAATTCTAACAATCCTGTATCATTAAGAATTTCTATTGGCATAAATATAACTGTATCTCCTTGTATTTCCAAAGGATTGCATATAAATTCTATACCTGTAATATTATCTTTTAACATACAAACACTAGGTGTACCATATACATCAAGGCTTACCTTACTTGCTATATGACTATCTTTAACAGTAAATTCTTTAACTAAATAATTCCCACTATCTAATATAACTAAAGGTGTTACACTTATATTTTTATTATATTTATAATTTATTCCCTTATCTAAATCATAATAAGGAAATTGTCTTGTATATTTTATATTTCCATAATTAAAAATTAATTGGTTATCATCACTAATTGATATATCAGTTAAATTTCTTACATCATCTAATATTATATCACTACGTAATTTATCTCCACCTAATACTTCACTAAATACATATAAATGTCCTCTAGGTGTAAATATTACTCTTATTCCATTACTTGACAATAATTCAATTATTTCTTGATATGTGGAATAATTACTCATAGCCAAGTTTTCTATAACTGGATATTCACTTTCATTAATATGCTTGAAATATATTTTTTCTTTAGGTATTTTAAATAATTCACTTAAAAATTCCCTAAGTGTCTTATTCTGTTTAAAACTTTTCTTTACTAAATCCTTGTTCCAATAACTCCCTAACTGGTCTACAATATTAAGTGTTATTTGTCTTTTATCATTCAAAGATTTACTAAAACTAACTTTTTTTAAATACCCTCTAAAAGTTAATATAACTTTATCATCATATCCCTCAAATATAAATACTTTAGTCTTATATAATGAATAGTTATATTTTTGAATTGAGTTAGACAACATATTCCATTGTTTTATATTATCTAGCAATCTAACATATCCACTACCAAATGTTACATTAAATGGATTATTCATAACGTCCATTTTACTTGTATATTGATAATTTGTAACTTTCATTGTAAATTCTTCAACTGAATATACTCCATCTCCAATCAATAAATCAGTTAAAGGTGTTTGATTATATGCTCTTTCAACTTCCAATTCAGTCTTTCTATCTGTTTGATTAGTTTTATATTTTTTAATTTTTACAATTTCAGTACCCACTACCAGTAATTGATTAGGCTCTATATATGGATAATACCCATCTATAACTAAATTTCCTTGAGAGGTTATATCAACTAAAAATGTATCAATATTTAAAGTTCTATTTTGTTTTATGTTATTTACATAAATTCTAAAACTTTCTGTATTACTTCCATTATACTCCTCTAAACTTTTTATTCCATACGTTTTTAACATTAAACATAACCCCCTCTTTTAATAATTTTAATTTTCTAATCTTAATGTACTTAATTTTATTCCATATTCTTTATCTAATATTTCAATAATAAATTTCTTACCTTTTTCAGTCCACTTTAAATTGTGTACTGTTTTGTTATCTGAAATTAATGTTGTATCATATTGTGCATAACCTTTATCTTGGTATTTAGCTTTTATATACCATTTACCACCTTTTTTATATTGAATATCTAAACTTTCTAATAATTTATTCAATTTAACTGCACTTAATCCTAAATCTTTTGCAATTTGTGATACAGTCAACAAACTTTCACTCTTTAAAACTTCTTTAGTATATTTTGCTTCTATTTCCAAAGGTTTAACATATTCTAACTCATAACTATTCAAAGCAATCATTCTTTCATTTTCAGAGTTTGCTTTTATTACATTTAACATTAATAAATCTTTTTTTGAAAATGTAACTTGTTTTTGTTTCTTATATTCTTCTTCACATTTAATAAAATATAATCTTGCTTGTTTACCTTTTTCATTATTTTCTAGCATTGCCAATTCTTTAGCCATAGATAATTTTAATATGTGTTCATTATATGTAGTTTCATTACCTTGAACTGTTAGTCTTTTTTGACTAATAGTTAAAAAGTCAATATTTTCAATAAATCCATACTTTTCTACTTTTCTTTCAAACCATTTTGTATATTGAGTTTTCACTCCTAAAAACTCATATAATTCTCTACCACTTACAATTTGTTCATTACTCTCATTAACACTAACTTTAATTAAATCTTTCATTTTTTTCTATTCTCCTTTTATTATAATTTATTTTATAATGTATCTTTCAACATTATTCCATAAGTATAACACAAGAATTAAAATAAGTCAATACTTAATATTATTTAAAACATTATTTTCAAATTGTAACTGTATACTTACTTGAGTTTCATTTTCATCTTGATATTCTAAACTTTCATTTACACAAACAACTCTATAATAATTATCCCCTACTTCTGTTTCAATATCTAAAACACCATTCAATATTATATTCTCTAATACTGGAATATCTTTTTTATTTAAAAAAATAACATTAACAGTTATTATTCTATATGTACCATTATTAAAAGTATACCCTGCACCTGCTAATGTTCTTACCTTATATGAATTATGTATTTTAGTAGTAAAAGATAATTTACCTTCCAATGTTATGTTCCTATTTTCATTTGATATTGTTATTAACATTTCTTAACTCCTTACACATTACATAGTTCATACCAAATATAACCATTTTTGGTTGCTTTAGATATATAAACTATATCCCTATCTCCATTTATTGTATAATCTATTAAATTTCCATCTTCCATATAATTCCTAGAATAATCATCATTAGTCTTACAATTATTTATTATTGTAATTTCCCCACTTAATGTATCATATACAATAAATCTAAATCTTACCTGTCTATTTAATATTCCTGCTAAAGTTAGATTTCCACCACCATATAATCCGTGTCCGTAAAGTCCACTACCATAATTCCCTGTACTTTCTTCCTCTGCAATATTTCTAATTTTTATATTTAATTCTGTTCTAAAATTTTTACTTTTTTTATGAATTGCCTTATCATTCTTTACTGAATTAATCTCAAACAATTCATTATTACCTCTTTTTATATCATATCCATTCATTATATATGAGAGATTAAAGTAACTTCGTGCAACCTCATCTAAAGGGTCTGCCTTATCAAATATCCTATGATTTATATGTTCAACTATAAACTCTATATCATTTACATTTGTAACCTTTTTAGCCAATAATATTTGTATATTATTCAAATATTGATAATCTAATATATTACTACCTATACTTATTTTTTTCAATGTCTTATCAAATGTATAATTTTCTAATTTTTTACCATTAAATTTAACTTCTAATATTTCATAATCTGTCAACATATCATTTACATTTTCAAATATATAAGTAATATCTTTTTCTTGACTTAACATATCTAATACTTTATAATCTTTATAAACATAAATTTTATTATCTTTATCAATAGGTATTAATAAATCTAAATCATCTTTCCTATTTTGAATAACATATATTTTATCTTTTTGTTTCAATACAACATTCTTTATTATTGAATTTAATACAATTCTTTTTAAGTATATAACATTTTCAAAATCATTCTCATAAATACTTTCAGTAGTATTTACTTTACTTAAATATATTGTATTTAAATTACTATCAAATTCATTTAATATCTTACTATCTTTATAATCAATTAAATAGAAATTTAAGTTCCTTGATGTACTTAAAATTAAATCTTTACTTTTCATTATATTCTCCTTATTATATTATATCTCGTAAAAAGAGTAGTTTTCACTACTCTATGATACAATTTTCTTTTAATATTTTATGAATAAACTCTCTACCTTTTTGTGTCCATTTCATTCTAGTATAGTTTTTATCACTTTCTTCATCTAATATAGTTATTTCTTTTACTAATCCCATATCTTTATATTTTGAGTATAAGTGCCATTTCTTACCCTGCTTGAATTGAATACCTAAACCATTTAATACTTTATTTAACCAATTAGCAGTCTTACCAAAATCTTGTGCAATCTCCCTAACTGTTAAAGTTCCATCACTATCCAATACTTTATCGTGATATTCTCCTTTAACTTCTAATGGTTTTACATATTCAACTTGGTATTGATTAAGTGCCACCATTCTATCTAATTCCGTATCGGCATTAATAATATTTAGTTTTAATAAATCTTTTCTTGATATTTCATTTCTATTTTCTTTTATAGTTTCTCTCATTTCAAAATATCTATCTACAAACATATCATATATTTCCCAAGCCAAATCATCATCTAATAACTTTAATAACTTACTATAACCTCTTTCTGACAAAATATAAATATTTCCATTCTGTCCTCTATATGAATTTATTGCTTGTTGTGTAAATCCAAAACTTTTCAATTCGGGGTCGTTCAAACCGACCCCTAACAAATCAATAATATCTATACTATTTTTAAATCTATTCCTATTATTGTTTATTAATTCATTAATATGTTTTAATTTTTTATTATGTATATTAGCAATATCTTTAACTAACATAGATTTCTTTTCTTTTCCAAAACCTCCCTCAATACTTGTAAATTCATAATCTCCAATTTTAATAAGTCCATTTGTTTTAATTGTTTCAATCATAATTACTTTCTCCTTTAATTTAATATATTAAGTGGTAATTTCATACCACCTAATATACTTTACCATATTTCTAATTAAAAGCCAAGTAATTAATGAATAAATCCACTATCTTTTAACATTTGTACTAAAGGTGCAAATAAGTTTTGTGCCAATATTTCCTTACTCAACTCATCTGCTACAATAGTTCCTGCATTAATATCTGTCGTAAATGTGTAATTATTAGTAACCGATTGACTTGTACCAGTTTCATATTGTATACTTTCATCTACATAGTCAATATCTCTATTAGCAGTAAATAATCTTTGAATAGCACTTAATCTTTCCCTATCACTTTCAATACCAACAGACAAACCTTTATAACCATTTGCAAGATTTACTATATCACTTATTGAATTAGTATCATTTGCATTAGATAATAAACTATTCATTTTAAATATTGAATTAGCATACTTCTTATTAATAAGATTAGTTGTCATACTTTCCCCAAGTTTTTGGAATAGATTATTACCAAAATTATTTATAGTATCCTCAAGACTAGCCCCTAACATAGTAGACTTAATACTTTCAATAGTAGTAGTTAATCCATTATTCATATCCTTAACAATATCAGTAATATTACCACCTAAAGCAACCCATCTCTTAGCAAGGTCTATTGTAAAGTTTTCTGTTTCCCTTTGTTGCTTCTTCAATAGTACCATATTATCAATAAGTCCTTTAATACTTCCACTAACATTACTAAATTCTCCAGTACGAGTAACTACATTATAAATTTCATCTGCTAATCTATTAAATTCATCAGTTAAAGCCTTAACAGTATTTCTACCACTACCTACATTTTGAATGAAAGCATTTAATGTACCTTGTATAAACTTACTTCCAGTATCAAATACTTTAGTACCATTCATAACATTTTGGTATATTTGATTATAATAATCACTCCACATACTTTCATTTACTCTACGATATTCTGTGATATTTCCCTTTTCATCTTTAACTTCCTCTGTTTCAATACCATAATAATTACCAAACAATCTTTTAGTAGTCTTGCCTTCCTTATCTAAAACAGCCTTAATATTTTCATAGAAATTAATAAGTGCTAATGTATCTACCTTTTGTTGCCCTGTCGGCATAGCCTTAGCAGTTTCTTTTAGATTATTTACTATTTCATTAATTTCATTATCACGACTACGGTCTATTAATAAATTATCTCCTTGTAATGTTCCTTGCCCATTAAAATATTTAATAAATTCATTTGATGTTAATTCCCTTGACCCATCATTAAGTCTACGTTGTAAATATTCATTTAAACCATTATCTGTTAAAGGTCTTGGAATAGGTAATTGTCTTATTCTTTCTCCCCCACCACTTGCAAATCTACTAAAAAATGAGTGTACAGGATTTGCATAGTTTCCATATAGCCCTATTAATCCTCTCATATCTATTAATTTCTGTGCTAATGTAGAATAAGCAAATTCTAAATCCATTCTATTGTCAAATTGTCTACCACCAAACATACTATCGTTTAAATTATATGATTGAGTAAAGGCTTCAACTGTATCGTATTTTTTATTCCCTAAAAGTCCTCCACCTTTTTTCTTTCTCTTACCTACTGTACGAGTTTCATAAGCAGTACCGCCTAAAACCTCTTTACCAGACAATGCAAATCTTACCGAACGAGATATTGCGTCGTTCACACCAACTTTGGTAGTCCACTTAGCTTGTTCATTCATAGCATTAGCCATTGTTTTTAAATATCTATTTCTATCTTCTGCTAACCAAGTAAGTTTTTGTTGTGCTACTTGCATAGATTTTTGTTGGTCTGCTTGAATTTTAGCTTGTGTACCTCCTAAAACCCCACCAACTAAACCTAATCCAGCACCTACCAAACTACCTGTCAAGCCCCAACTAGACCCTTGTAATGCACCACTCAAAGCACCTTGTAAACCAAACCCTATACTACCATTAAACATACCACCTAAAAATGATGATTGAGTTTTATAATCATTATCTACTTGTGATAATTTATTTTGTAATATTTGTTCCTCAATTCTTCTTCTTTCTTCAGTAGTTTCTGCCATTTGTAAATTAAGTTCTAATACCTTTTGTTGTATTTCAAGTTGTTTTTTCTTATAATTAAGTTCCTTTTTAAGCATACCATCAATTACAATAGCAACGTGTCCTATCGTATTAAATCTATTTAACTCTTTTTCTTGCTTTTCTTTCTTTTTCTCATCTTCTGTTTTTTCTGGGACTTTTGTTATAGGATTATCATACTGTACTTGTAACATTCTTTGATTAAAACTATCACTTAAATATTTTATATCTGAATACAAATTAGAATTATCATTAATTTTATTTTCTGTATTATTATTATCATTATTATTATTATCATTATTATTATTATTGTTAGCAACTATTTCTATTTGTATAGGATTTTCTTGTTTAACAGGTTCTTCTTTGATTTCTTTTTCAGCACCATCTTTACTAATTGTTAATAATTCATTTACTGTATCTTTTCCACTATGTTTTAAAAATCCATTTAATAAACCTAATACAATATCGTGAGAATTATTAAATAACATTTTTTCAACTTCTTTTTGATTACTCAAAAATCCTAATTCTACTAATATATTATCTAAATTTGTTAATCCCTCCACAAATTGTCTACCATTCCCATCGTGTATAGGGGATTGTCCTCTAATACCTCTTAATTTCATTCCAGTAGATTTATGTAATTCCTCAAGCATAGTAAATCCAAAGTCATTATCTTTGCTTTGATTACTCTTTAAAAATTCAATACCATTAGCATTAGGGTCATCATCATCATTATTATGAAGTTCTACTAATTTTGCTCCTTTGAAGTTTTCATTGACAAAATCAATATCAATTTTTTTAGCACCTTTTTCTCTTTCAAGAATACCATATTTAATCCCTCTTGCTTCAAATTCTTTAGCAAGTTTTTTAAGTATTTCACGATTAAATTCATATTCTCCAATACCATCTTTAGTATAGGCATTACTTTCCCCCGCAAAGTGTCCTATATCTAAAATATATTCAGGGTCATCATATCCTTCATAATAACCTTTAAATTGTTTACCTTTATATGTATTGCTTCTTTCTTGATAATTCTGTTTTTCTTTAATTCCAACTGTATCTTTAGCATACTGTTTAACAGCAGGGTCGCCATAATCACTAACTTCTGCACTAGCACTTAAATATTTATCATTAATAGTTATAATACCTTGTTGTAAAGCATTATCATATACCATTAACACATCATTAGCTTGTGAAATAACTTTATCCTTATTATCTTGTGTATGTAAATTATTAAAGTATTCATTATTAAAAAATCCACTTTCTTTTAATTTAGATAATCCCCTATTAATCATATTTTGTTTAACTTCGCCATTAGTTGTATTTAATCCACTTGTATATAATAATGGTTTATTACCTACCATATGTTTTTGTTTAATTGCTTTGTCCATATTAATAACTTTTATACTATCATCAAGTATATCCATTTTATGTGCATAAGCAGGTAACATATGAGATGAATAAACATTACCAAAACTTAATTCTTTTAGTCCTGCTTTCTTCATTCTGTTTACTTCTTCTAACATTCTATATACAACCATTAAAGTATTTTGTTGTGGGTCTTTCCAATTACTAGAATAATTACCTATTTTTATTCCAAAGTATTCAGACACTTCTTTCGCTTTTTTAGGTGTCCAATAATCTTCCCCTACTTGATATAAACCTTTATAACTACTTTCTACCCATTTTTTCTTTTTCTTATCATAATATTTATCAACTTGTAAAGGATTTATACCACTTTCACTATATGCTTCTGCTATTAACCATTCAACAGGAATACCTGTTTTTTCTGCTATATAGTTAAAAAATGCTTCATTACCTTTTAACCCTTTACCTTTAAAACTAGGCATATCACTAGCATTAAATGATTTAGTGTTTATAGAATTTATATCTATTTTACTTTTTATTGCATTTTTTCCAAATAATTTATTAGATTTTTCTTCAACCTTTTCTTCAATTTTTTGAAAATTATCTGATATTTTTTTCTGTACATTAGGATTAGGTAATAAATTATTATATTGTTCATAACTTCTATTTAAAGTACCTGATTTATCAAAATTACTTCTTGCTAATTTACTATACTCATCTAAAATATAGCTATTCATTCTATCATTATTAAGTGCATTATGATTTTGTTTTGTAGCATATTCTAAAGCATTTTCATATGTATCATAGTTAGTATACTCAAATAATTTCCCATCTTCAATACTTCTACCAGTATACATATTATAAATAGGTGTTTGTTTAAAATGCACTCCTGTCTTTTTTTGACCCTCAAGTTGTGTAACCATACTAGAAAGAGTATTGGTAAAATCTTTTTTCTTAGCATTTTTCTTTAATAATTCTTTTTTGCCATCTTCAGTATATTTATAAATACTGGCAGTATCTTTTTTCTTATTAACATTTTCTAAACCTAAACTATAAACTTTTTTTCCATTTTGATAAAATGCAATTTTACCATTTTCTTCTTTAGTTTCTACTTTAGCCCCAGTTTCCTCAACTTTTTCTGCACTATTAATTATAAAAACAGTACCATCTCTATCATCAACTTTATAAGGGAAGTAATCTTTACTACCTTTATCTAAATTAATATTTTTAGTACCTAAATCTCTATATAAATCAATACCAAAAGCTAAATCTTTTTTAATTTTATCTTTATTTTTTCTATTATTTTCATATAAAGTTTTCCATACTTCACTATATTTTCTTAAATTAATTTCACTTTCTGCAATAGTTAATTGATTGTATTTATCTACTTCATCTGTCAATATATCAATTCTATATACTTGGCTATTATCAGTATGTTTAGTATTTCTATTTTTATCATCAATATTATCTATGTATGATAAAACACTCATAGATTTAATATCTTTATTATCTAAATCTTGATTTCCCCACTCTTTAATATTGTGTTCTTTAATTTTTTGTTTCATTTCTTCTTTATCTTTTGAAGTTAATAATGGTGTTTTACTACTATCCCCTAAAGCATATAAAATAAACCCATCTTTACCATCAGTATCAAATGCAGTTGTGATTACTTGATTACCTTTTAAATATGGTGCATAACCTTCTTTATCACGAGAAGCTTCAAATAAATTATTTTTAAATGCTTCAATAGTATCTTTATCAACATTATCCCAATTTATTTTTAAAATGTTACCATATTCATCTAATAATGTATTAGGTTTCTTATTATCACTAACATCATTATATTTAATATTTTTTAAATGAAATTCTCTAATATCCCCATTAAATAATTCATTATCTTCATCATTATTTGAAGTATTATTTATATCTCTTAATTTTCTAGGTTGTTTTTCTTTAACAAAATTATTATCTATACCCCAATCTTTTAATGTTTTACTAAACCATTTAAGTATATTATCTCTATTTTGTACTCCTAATTCTGTTAAATATTTAAGACTTTCCTTATAATCAAAACCTTTCCATTCAAAATCATTTCCAAATAGAATACTACTTAACATATCAACAGACTTATCTGAAAAATGTTTAATACTTTCATTAAAACTTTCTTTTAAATCTTTAGTGGCATTTATACCTCTTATAATAGCTTTTGTTAATTCTTCTGTTTTAATATTATTATTTTCTAAAATATCAAAGAATTTTAATACTTCATTAAGTTTAGTTTTATCTATAATATCAGAATTTTTTAATAAATCTTCTTTAGCTTTCGATAACGATGTATTGTTAGTTATATCTAAATCTTTAAAGTATTTTACTAAATCATTATCCTCTAAAAATTCATTAAGTGTTTTTCTTAACTCCTCATTTTGAATAGTATTAAATTTAGATACTTCCTGTGCTAATTCAAATAATTTATCAACATTTCTAATATCCATATTATCAATATCTTCTTCGGTATATCTTCTTGCTTCCAATACTTTTCTAGCATTTTTATCAACACTTAACATAGTTTTTAATTCTTGTGCTATTTCATTTAATACACTTTTATTATTTTCATATTTAACTAATTCTAATTGTTTTTTACCATATTTACTGTTAGGGTCTATATTCATACTATGAAGTTTATAATCATTTATAGCATTATTTAAATTTCTAGTATTTTCCATATTTAACATTGAATTACTAATAGATTTAATTTTACTTGAGAAATCTGTAATTATTTTATTAAATGATTTCATTATTTCTGTTTCTTGTTTCTTAATTTCAATATTTTCTTCTATTTTTTGTCCTAATAATCTATAAAGTGTTAAGATATTATTGTAAGTTTGTGATACTAAAAACATATCATTACTTACTTGACCTTGTTTAGATATTTCTGTATACACCTGTGCTAAAAATTGATTTCTCTCTTCTGTACTTAAATTTTGTAATGTTAATCTATCTAAACCTAAATTATTAAATTGGTCTTTCCCTAATTCAAACAATCTATCTTCTAATTGTCTAAATTCTTTCAACATTGCATTATTATCTGTTAAAAATTCAAATCTTTCTCTATCATTTCTTAGATTAGCATTTGAATTTTCTCCTAAATAATTTAACATAGATACTAAATTAGGATTAATTTTAATATCGACAACCATTTTTTTAAGTTTAGCATTTATTTTAGCAGTATTTTCATTCATAGTATTAAATGATTGTAATAAACTATCTCCAATTTCACTTGTATTAACAAAATTAAATGCCCTTACCCAATCATTAGATGTACTTTCTACTTTTACTTTCATTTCATCAAAAGCAAAATGTAAATTATTCATATCTTCTAAATATTGAGATACCATTTTATCATATGCTTCTTTTGATACTTCTAAGTCAGTTTGCAATTTATCAACAATATTTTTAGTTAAATCTTTAAAAGTAGTCATATCATCAGTTACAATAGAAATATTATCATTTAAATATTGAGTAATATTTTTCTTAATTTCAGGTATAGTTAAATTTTCATTTTTCCATTTAGTAACATTTTCAACTAAACCTTTAATTAATTTTTCTTCTTGTTCATTTTTTATAGAAGATTTTTCAAAATCATAATTAATGATTTTTTCAATCTCTTTTTGCATATCCCCACTAATATTAGGTACATAACCTCCACTCATAGCAACTTTTTCTGATGTAGTTCCCATCATTTTAAGATTAGGTTTTTTATATGCAACACCACCACCAAATGTAGCACTAGCACCACTTAATCCACCTTGAGTTCTTAAGGCTGGATTTTTATGAGAGTCCCAGTTTCCATTCTCTATCTGAAAATGGTAAGGGTCATAAAATTTCCAAGTTCCTCCCCAAGTTATTTTTAAACCTCGTTGTCGTGCAAGATTTTGTACAATATCATTTACTTTTTTTAAATCTTTATCTCCACCTTTGGAAGTTATACTAATATCTAATGCTTGTCCTTTTTGGTGTCTACCTATATTTTTATAACCATCTATTTTAGAGTTACCTTGTCTAAAATATTTATTTTGTTCAGAAGCATCTCTTAATTCACCTGAAGCAGGTACTTTAAATGTAATTCCTTGTTGTTTAGCAACAGTATAAGCATCTTGTAATAATCTTACTAAATTAGGGTCTATTCCTACTGGGTTTTTATCAAAAACTAATCCACTATTAGAACTAGCACTAACTTTAGTTGTACTTGAATTAATAGGTATACTTCCAGCACCACTACTTATTTTCCCTTGTTTTCTAGCTTCATTCATAATAGATGTTACAGACTTATTGTAACCATTTACATACTTACCACCAGAATTTTTACCATCAACATACATACCATCAATTCTATCTAAGGCTTCTTCATCAGTTCTAGCAGTAGCATAACCTAAATTTTTAAAAGCACTACCATTCATTTTAAGATTTATATGGTCTCTGATACTTTCTTCAGGACTTGCATAATCCCTAAAAGTAGCCATACTACCTTCATATCCCATTTTTCTAGTACCTGACTTACCTTTTACACCGAATAAATTATTTTTTCCACTAGGTTTTGTTCCCCAACCACTTTCAACAGCCCATTGACTTGCGGTAACTAATGGATGTGGGTCGCCATTTGCTTGTGCTAGATTATAAACTTGCCAAAACTTAGTCCATCTATCCCCACTAGGATTATATCCTCCAGGTACACCTTGTACAGCTTCTCCACTAACACCACCCATAGACATACTACCTAATACATTTCCTAATTCTTCAAACATACTACTTAAATTTTGAGACAATGTATCAACACCAGTAGCAACTGTATTATTCGTACTAATAGTATTAGACTTATTCAACATATCACTCTTATTAGCATTAGATGTATTCTTATTTTCAAGTCTACGAATAGCATTAATCTGTCTTTGTGCATTTTCCTTAGCAACCATTATACTTCTTCTTGCAAAGTCTAACTGTTCCCCCATTTTCATATTACTACTATCTAACTTAAGATTAGTTATAGTTTGTAAATCATTCATTTTGAATAATCCATTATCCCCACTTTGAGTTTTTCTAACTGTATCTACATTAGATATTAAAAAATTATTAATATGACTGTCTGGGTTTTCTAAATAGTTAGCCTTTAATTCATTTTCTTTTAACCAATACTTAACAATATCAATTCTTAATTGCTTTTCTTGTTGTGCCAACTGAATTTCTTGTTGTTGTATCTGTATTTTCTCTGCAATAAGTGATGAATAAACCGTTGCTTGATTTTGTAATGTTTCAATATTAATTCCATCTTTTTCACTAATATTATTTTCTCTGAAATATTTTATTTTATCCATTACTTTAGTATAGTCGCCCATACTTACTTGAGAATAATCAGTTTTACCTGTAATTTTTTGTAATGTAGTACCACCTTTATCCTCAATATATGCACTATTAACTTGATTATTAAAGTTCATTCTACCAACTTGATTAAATAAACTTCTACTTGCATTAAGACTATCATAAGCGGTTTGCATTTGACTACCTTGATTACCAAATGAAGTACCTACTAAATTCTTATAAACTGATTGTGCTTTTACAAGTTCTGTACCCATAGCCAATAATTCATCATATTTTCTAGCAGTAAAGTTAGAAAAATGTAATACTTTCTTAGCCATTTCTTTTGATTGATCTAAAAATTTAATATCCTGATTTAACCAATTAAGTTTAGCTTCTAACTGTTGTTGTTCTTGTAAATTCCCTTGCTTTTTTGCTTCCTCTAATTTTTTTTGAGTGTCCTGTATCTCCTTGTCTAACCCTGCTTTTTTAGTATAATAAACAAGCATACTAGCTTGGTATTCTTTAACACCTTCTGCATTGTTCATTGACATCTCAAAAGGTACTGAATTAATATCATTATTATAAGCAACATTATATTTATCTAATTCTTTTTGTGCTAAAGTCTTTAAATTTCCTTTTTCATCTTTTTCCTCATTAAGTATTTTACCATAAGCAATGCTAGGTAATCCAGTTTTTTCATACATTGAAGTCATTTTATTTTTTAAACCCTCAAGCATAGCCTTAGATTGCTCTAAACTTTCCTTATTTCTTTCAAGTTGTTTATAAAATAATTCATCAGCTTCTTTAATAGTATTTAATTGATAATTACTATATTGTGTCAATAATGATAAAGTTTCAGGCTCAATTTTACCACTAGAAATTAAATCATTAAATATTTTAATATTATCTTGTAAATCTTTACCACCTAAACTGTTTAATAACTTATAAAAACTTTCTGTATCTGTAACATCTTTACCTTTTAATGCTTCTGCACTTTTTTTACCAAATACATTACTTACAAGTTCATTAGAAATTCTTAAATTACTTACTAAATATTTTTGTTTATCTTCATCAGATATAGATTTTTCATCTAATCCTTTATTTTTTAATTCCTTTTTAAACTTAGCATATACATCATCATATAAATTATTAATTGCTTTATCAGTAGATTTAACATAATTATTGTTATACATTTTTTTGTATTTTTTTAATTCTTCGTGTCTTTTACTTTCACTTAATTTATTAATTCTATCTTCATTTTCTTTATCTATCACAGAAATATTATTAAATTTTTCTCCTCTATATTTTAATCTATAATTTCTGTCATATTCATCGTTCCATTCCCCTATTGAAAATCTTGTTGTATTCCCATAAGTAAAATAATTTTTTGAAGCTCCACTAGGTTTATAATCACTAATACCTAATCTACCTTGTGTACTGTATTTTTCAGAAGTTACCAAACTATTTTTTGTTTTTTCTTTCCAAATTTCATCTCTAATAGTTTGAATATCTTTAAATGGATTATTTTTTATTGAATTTATAGTATCAATACTAGCCTTTAATTCCTCATTAGCTTCAACCATTTTTCTAACATTCTTTATATATCCATTTTCATTCTCACTTTGATAATTTTTAGGGTCAAAAATATTTTTAATATTATTTTCAATAGTTTCAATATCACTACCAATTTTAGAAATATTTATAATCTCTTTATCTAAATTATCTGCATCGCTTTTTAATTTTTGTGCTTTCTCATACAATCCAATAACTACATTAATAGCCATATTAATTGCAGTAAGTATTGCAAATGGTTTAGCTAATGCCCATAATGAAGCACCTAACCCTTTAGCACCTCCACTTAATGCGGAAAAACTTTCAATACCTTCTTTTTTTAATTTTTCAATATCAGACACATTTTCCTTAATTTTATTAGATAAATCATAAACATTAGCAGTAGCACCTTTTACTTGGTCTGCAAAACCATTTATACCTTTATTATTGATAAGTTTTTCAAGGTCTTGATTTTTCATCAATTCTACTTGATTTAACATTTCTTTTCTTCTTTTTTTACCTAAAGATTTATCATTTTTAATTCTTTCCATAGATAAATCATAAGCACTCTCAACTTTCTGATATGCTTTTCCTTGAGTAAAATCACTTACATTTTTAAACATAAATTGTTGTGCCATAGCTTGTGGTACACTTGAGGAAAAAGAAGATAATAATACATTATCACTTGACTGACCTTTAACCGCTAAATCAGTTAATTTATCTACCGCACCAATTCCAGTACCTAAAACACCACCAAATATACCTCTACTAAATGTATTTGTACTTAATGATTTTAAGTTTTTAAATATTCTTTCAACTTTAACAGCCCAATTTTCAATAGCTTTACCAAAATTCTTAGATACATCAATACCAGTAGTTATATTATCAATAAATTTCTTTGTATCTCCATTTACTTCTGTAAACAATGTACTGATAGCACTTGCGTGTCTTTCTGTAAATATCTTTTTAATTGTAGCATAAGATAGATTACCTTGTTCTTGCATTTTAGATAATCCTTCGATAACTTTATCTACTTCCCCACTAAGCACCATATTAGTCATTTCTTCAACAGACCCAAAACCAACCTTTTCTCTTTCATCTTTGGTCATCTTTTTAAAGTCATTTTCTAACATAGCCTTACCTTTACCATCAACTGACATAAGTTTTGAAAATAAAGTTCTTAATACAATACCACTTTGTTCTCCTGTCTTACCTTGTTGTTTTAAAGTAGATAATAAAGACAATTCTAAATTAGATACATCCATAGTATACTGTTCTATACTTCTTCCTTGTATTCCTTTTTCTTCTGCACTATTAATAAGTGCATTCATAGCAGTATTAGTCTGTCTACCTGCATTATTTACGTCTTGCAAGTCTAATGCTGTATTATCTAATGCACTTTGCAATCTATTAGCAAACTCATTTAAATTCTTATCAGTAGCACTAATATTTAATGCAGTAAATCTTTGATTAAGTATATTAGTAGCAGTAGTTAAATCTTCAAATGAAGCAACCGCAACCTTACCAGCAGTCTTAACTAAATTCATAGATTGTTCATAAGTTTTACCAGTTTTAATAACTTCTCTTACACCTTCTGCAAACTCATTAATATCTGCACCTACTGAATTACTTTCTCTAATAATTCTATTTTTTGAAGCATTTTGACTTGCCTGATTTCCTAGATTTCCTACAATTCCTAATGCTCCCATATTTTTTTCAAAATCTTTAGAAGTTATAAAATTAGAAATAGACCCTAAGTATTTAAATGCTTCTATTCCTGCAATCATTGTACTAGAATTTTGTTGTATAGTATTTTGTAAAGATAATCCATTTTCTTTAATATTTTGTCCTTTTATTTTATTATCGTTCATTTGATTAATATATTTATTTAATTTATCTTCTGTGCTTTTAAATACTTGACCATTTCCAAAATCTTGAAAATGTTTAGAATTAATCATATTATAAATTCTTTTATTATCCTCAAGTAATTTTTCAAGTTGTTTACCTGTCATTGTATCAGTATTAGAATTACGATTTATACCTTTCGCCTTTAAATCAATTTCTAATTTTTTTAAATCATTTATTTTTCTATTATTTTCAATATCATATAATTTTTCATTATATTCTTTTTTAAATATATTACTATTTTTAAATATGTTAGGATTAAATCCAGCATTTTTAATTAATTTTGATATTTCCTCATATTTTTTATCTAAACTTTCTTTGTTATAATATTTTTGATTTTTAAGCATTTCAGTAGCATTTTTTTCTACCATTTTCTTTAGTAAATCTCTATCTAATATATCAACTACATCTTTAGATATACCTTTTACAATTTTTGAAAAACCACTTTCAAATTGTTTTTCAGTCATTTTAGATACTTTATCTAGTTCTAATTTTTTATCTTTATAAGTTTTTTCTTGATTACTGTAATATTTTCTAAGTTCCTCATTAGCTCGTTTTCTTAATGGATTTTCAGTATTATTATCTCCGCCTTTTCCTCTACCATTACTATTGTTACTACCACTATTACGATTACCATTAAACTCCTGTTTTTTAGTTGTACTATTTATTTCAGTCAATAATTTTTCAATATTTAATAATGTTTGTGATAAACTAAAAGTTTCACTCTTATAAGGATTTTTACTACCTTGTGTAGCATTGCTTTTTTCTTTACCTTGATTTTCTTCATTTAATAAACTTTTTATATCTTTTAATTCATTCTTTAATTCTTGAAAATTTTTAAGTGCATTAGTAAACATATCTACATTAGATACTTCATTAATATTAGTTATACTTTTTTCTAATATATTTACTTTCTCTATTAAATTATCTACACTCGAAGTTTCTCCAAAACCTAAATTAATTCCTAAATCTAAATTTTCCATATAATAATTCCTTTCAATTTTTATAATAAAGATGTTCTAGCCATTACTGGTAACATCATCTTCATTCTATTACTATTTAACATAGTTTCCTTATGTTCAAATGATATTCTAAGTTTTATTTCTCTATATGAATACTCATTAAAGGCTTTTCCAATATTTTCATCAAAAATAGGTACATTACTATTCACTATGCTTGTTTTTAACATAACAGTAAAATAATCATTAAAACTTATACTTTTATCATCTTCATAATCCATTATACTTTCAATAATTTCATTAAACTCTTCAACCATTTTATATTGTGTTTCTCTAATAGTATTATAAATTTCCATTAACTCTTGTTGTAAATCTTTATCAATAAGCATTTTTTCAAGTATAAATACTTTTAAATTGTATATAATTTCATTCCTTAATTCCTCCATTTCCTTATCTATTTTATACCTATTTTGAATATCATCTCTAGTATATTTTAATTCAATTTCCTTAATTCTTTCCTTATAATAATCATCATCTAATATATCAAATGCTTCCCATTCAATATATCTAAAAAAATTATCAATTAATATTTTACAACCCTCTTCAAATAATATTGAAGATATTATAGGTACTTCATCTCCTCTAATTTTTAAATCATTTCTTACATCTCTATATTTAATATCTTTCAATCTAATTAATAAAGGTATTTCTTCCCCTATTAAAGAAAAAGATATAACCATTCTATAATTTATATCTAGCAAGGTTATATCTTTTAATTCATTCTTTTTTAATTTTAATAGAGAATTATCAACCTTATCTTTTTGTTGGTCTGTTCTCATACTTTTATTTCCTTTATTCTTTTTCTTCCACCTTTTCGGCTTCTACAATATCTAATTCCTTATTTTTATTTTCTTCTTTATCAATAGCAACATCTTCAACTATATCTTCTTTTAATTCTTTTTCTTTCATTTCTTTTAATACTTTGTCGCCTTTTCTAACTTCAATCCATTTCTGAATATCACTTTCTTCAGTAACACCTAAATTCTGTGCTTCTAATCTATATTTTTCTTCCTCTACTGTTCTACCATATTTTAATGCTCTTATGTACATTAAAAATTCATTAATAACATCATAAGATAATAAATTAGCTTCAAACAATATTTCAGTAACTTTATAATAATCCCCTTTTTCTATCTTTTTACCATCATATTTTTCTTTGATAATATCATCAAAAGTATTATTAATTAAATCTAAAAATGTCTCTCCAGTTTTTTCATCAACAACATAATCTAAATCTATATGTGCCACTACTGTAACACCTTCTAACATTGTTTCCCTATCATTTTTAGCAACTTGTAAATCATTTTCATCATAAATTTTAACATAAGAAATATCTTTATTTGAGTGTCCTTCACTATTCATAATAATATCTCTATATTCAGGTTTTATATTTGATAATTTTTGTAAATTAGTAACAACTAATTTATCATCAATTAATTTTGTTTTATATTTATAATCTGATAAATTTAAAATATATTTATATTCTCTATCATTTTTTAATTTAATTGGATAATCAACTTTCCCATTTAAATAATCTATTGTAATTGTTCCTGTTTTAACTTGATTTTTTAATCCACTTAAATTTAATTTTAGTTTTCTTGCCATATCTTTATTTCTCCTTATTTATACATATTTTTATTTTCAAGGGTATAGATAATATCCATACCCCTTTTATCTATTTTATTATAAATTTTCACTATTATATCTCTTGAAATCTCCAGTTAAATCATCAAAGTCATTAACTCTTAATGCAAATACTTCTTTAGCATTAGCACTCGTAGTAGCGATTTCAGGGTCATAGTTCCATCTAGTTAAATGTGCTTCAGGTTTAGTACAATCATATTTACCTACAACATAAAATTCAGGCGATTTTTTAACTATTCCTGTACCTGCTTGACATAATCCTTGAATAGCTCCTGATGTAGCACCTGTATCTCCTTTTTGTAAATAGAATACTGTACCTACTTCTAACGGAGTTGTACTTGTTTTATCTGCTTGATTTACAATATACATTACTTTACCTGTAACATCATCGTATGCTAACCAAGTTTCATTAGCCTGTGCTTCACTCGGTACTGCACTCAATCCAGTTTTAGCAACAACACCATCAACTTTAATAAATGTTCCACTAACTTTCTTACCACCTGCAATTAAAAAGTCCTCTGCCTCAATTACATCTGCCTTAATTGCCATTTGAGTATTTACTTTAATAACATCTCCGCTCATATCTGTATTGATTTGTGAAAATGACACTAATGGGTATCTCATTATTCTTGTTTCCCCTGTACCTGCACCAATATAAACTTCTAAACTCATACCAATACTTGATACATTGAATGTTGATAACAATGGATTTTGCATTGTTTTAGCATTACCATCTTTATCAAATGCTGTACCTTCCTTAACAAAAGCATTTTCAAAGTAATATAAATTTTTCCAATGGTTGTTAGTATTCTTACCTAACATTTTTGCTTCTAAATTTATATTTCCTGCATTACCTAATACTCTATATGTTTTACCATTTGATTTAAATACTGCACCTTGTAAAATTGCAATTAAAGTATCTCTACTTGCCCTTTCATCAATATCTTGTTTACCAGATTTAACATAAATAAAATCTTCTTGGAATGAAAATGGTATTGATACATCTTCAAATTGTTCTTGTCCTGATGTTTGCCCTATAAAATCCCCTTGCATATTAAACTGATTATTGTATTGATATTTTCTACTAAACAAAGGGTCAGTAGGTAAATTTGATAATGGCTCTATTGTTTTATTTTCAATAGAGAACAATTCAATTTTTTTACTCATTAATTCCATTGCTAAAAAAGTCAATCTAACTCTTGCATTTCCATTATTTACTAATTTTGCCATTTATTTTATTCTCCTTAAATTCTTATTTTGTTATTATAGAAGTGTGAAAATCTAAGAATTATATAACCTACTCTATCATTTTCAGTCTTTACACTACTTCTATACCTAGGCTTGTCAACCGTAAATATATCTAAATTCTTATTATTATATTCAATGTTAAAACTTTGTTCACTAAATAATCTTATCAATTCATTATAAAAAAAATTAAATTCTTCCTTATTATTTGAATAATCATTACTCCCTACAAAAATATTAACATCATAATAAGTATTATTATGTGTACTTGAAATAGTTTCAGTTTCAACTCTAACATTATCCACATCTACAATTATATATATTTTATTCTCTTGTTTGTCAACATTGCTTGTAACTATATCTCCCAAAGCAACTAAATATAAGTCATTGGTATTATCAAAACTTAATTTATTATTTTCAATAACATTAACATCAATTTCATTATTATAATTTACAAATATTTTTTTATTATTGAGTGGGTACTGTAAATTACTCACATTTGAAATTGTTACAATATTATTTTCAATATCAATATTACTAATATTATAAATTTCAGTATTTGAATTTACTGGTATATTATATTTATTGTCTTGAATAACATATTTACCTTTAAAGTTTTCAAAACAAGTTTCATTAACTAACTCATTTAATTTATTTTTAATATGTAATTCTATTAATTCCTTAAATTGTATATCATTCATTTATTTACCTGTTTCTATATACTCTTTTATCCTTTTAGTATAATCTCTCAATACTAAAGTTATGGCTTCCAATTTACTATTTTTTCCACCTTTTAATACATATTGTATTTCACTTAATAGTTTATCTACATAAAACTCAACATAATCATTTCCTAGAATACCTTTATATTGACTTTTTCTTTCCGATAATTTTAAATTTATACTGTTTGAATAGTTACCTGCCCTTGCAATATTACTATTCTCACTTTTCCAAACTTCATCTCTGCTTGATATATTAATACCAAAACTTCCATAACTGACATTAATAAAATCATCTTCCTTTAAACTTTTTGAAAATACATACCCTTTCCATATTTCATAATTAGGAACTGGTATTATTTTAGTCAATACATTACTAATTCTATTAATTGCCTGTACCCAAAGTTTTCTAGTATGTCCTGTATCAATGTTTGTTTCTAGTGCTATAAAGTATAAAATTATCGCATATAAACTATTTATTTCTTTTTCTGCTATCTTATAACAAAATTCACTACTCTTTACATTTAATAATCTTTGTTTTAACTCACTTAAAGTCATTGCCCTATAAATTCCTCCTCTAATCTAATTAATTGTAAATTTAATAGGTTTCCGACTGTCTTAGGTTATGATTTAAACTTAGTTATTTCCATAATCAAAAAATCCCTACTTTGATTATTTATTTCAAAATTATTTACATTATATCTTAATCCATCCAATATAATTGTTTTTATTAATTTATAATTAAGTTTAGTATTTTTTGTTTTAATATCAACTAAATTTTCTAATTCACTAATCCTAAACTTAATAATAAGTTTATTAATACTATCAATATCATTTGAAATAATTATATTCTTATCACTATATTTTGATAAAAGACAATGTGCTATAAATTGATTTTTATTACTATCTTCTAATACACATTTTAGTTTAGTTTGAAATTTATCAAATATTAAATTCTGTCCATAAGTATGTAACTTCTTAAAATAACTAATAGCCATAAAAATCACTCACTAACTTACTTCTTTCTCTTCTTTTTTCACAACTTGATTTTTTCAATTCCTCAAGACTATTAATCTCATCAATACAATCTCTCCTCATTAATCTTAATGTATTAATTGTATCTGTTATATTCTGTACTTCTACCGTGTCAGTACCATTTTGCATACGTTTAAATTCAATAGTTTCCAAAAGACTTGAAATCTTTTCTTCAATTCTTTTTTTCATTTCTTCTTGTTCTTGAATTTTATTATTTATTTCTTGCAAAGTTAGTATCATAATTTACCACCTACTTTGCTTTTTCAGTTTTTTCCTCTTTTGCTTTTGTTACTTTAGTTTTTGTTTCAACAGTTTCATTATCATTATCTTTTAATTCTTTGAGTTCCTTTAACTCCTTTAAAATTTCAAGCAATGTTACTGTTTGTAAATATTCATAGGCTGTTTGGTTGTTATCTTTTACGTGATTAGCAACAAATCCTGCAACATTTAAACCATAAACATTAACTCCTTTTAACAAATCATTTAATTTTTCCATTAAATTTTTCTCCTTATTTTTTAATATATTCTAAAAGGTAGCAAAAGATATGCTACTACCCTTTAGAATTAAGATATGTATAAATAAAAATATGACTAATCTTCAATCATAGCATTTAATACTGACACTCTTTGTACATATTTTCTAGTCAATATATCTAACCCTGCCTGTGTCATAAGTCCATCTGTATTAGGTCTGTTTCCACAATCAAGCCATAATCCTCTATATCTACCAGTTAAATGTACATCAATATCTCCAACTATTACTTTAACTTCTTTCAAATTATGTTCATTAACACTTTCCCAAGCAAAGTTTTCATCTTCATTGTCAACTCTTAATCCTTGATATTCAGGATAAGGGTTAATTACTTTAGTTAATAATGCTCCAGTTTCAACACTATCATATACTGCAAAGAAAATAAAATCTTCAGGAATAACTGTATCTGCTTCTATGAAATGAATACCATTAATTTTTACACTTGGTATACCATTTTCCAAGAAATAATCCTTAGTAGGCTCATAAGAATAGAATTTTGCTAATGTATTAATCACATTACTTGATGTAATTGCAACAATTTCTTTCCCTTCATTATCTGTATAATTCAATAAATATTTTCTTACATCATCAACATCTTCTGGTGTTATCCCTAACTGTCCCGGTGTAGTGCTAGGTCTTTTAATTGCTCTGTAATGATTTCTTACAATAGAGTTCTTACTACCTGCTACTGCACTACTGTCAACATTTGCTAACATAATACCATCTATCTTAACATTTCTTAACAACCCAAAATTCTCATTAAATTGTCCTCCAGTTTTTGGCACTTGAAATATTGTTTTATAAAATAATGCTGGATATACTTTTGTAACATAAGTAGAAATAACTACATCCATTGCTTTTACAAACTCTGGAATTATTGATATATGGTTTCTTTTAAATGTTTTTAACTCTAATTGAGTTGTATTCATTACTTTACTTTCTAAATCTAATACTCCCATTTCCCAAGTCATTTGTTTTGATTTAACTGGTACTGGGTCAGTATATGTACCTGCATTAAAGAATAATGCTTGAGTACCTAAACTAAAAGTTTCTTTATAGAAATTCTTAGTATGTGTTCTTGTTCTTGTCATTTTTGTCAATAAATTTAATAATGGTGTATTTCCATTTAAGGCTTCTGTATTATTAATATCTGCTAACAGTCCTTCATAGTAATCCCCAACTTCAATGAAATTACTAAATTGTTTATGAATACCTTTATCTCCTAAATGTGTCGAACCAGTTGCTGGTATTCCTGCACCATCTTTAAATAATAAATATAAATTTTTCATTAACTCTTTTATCTCCTTATTATTAATTTTTTGTTACTGGTGTAGTATATTTATTTGTATTATTAGATAAATCCAACATAATTGTATGTCTACTGTTTATATAACCAATAGGTGTATTAAATTCAGTCGAACTTGGTTTATCAACTGTAATAGCACCATTTTTACCTAAATATACTGGTTTTCTTAAATCTTCGAGTTCAAATGTAGGGTAAACTTGATTACCACTTGTATCATACCCTTCAACAATTAAACCCATCCTATCTACCATAGGCATTGATAAATGTTCTTCTGCTCTTGGCAATCTTTTCTTAAATTCCACATCTCCTGCTAAATGTCTATTAGGCGACCCTGCATAAACAATTCCCATAGGGATTACATTTACATCTGTATTATCTGCAATGTGCCAAGTATTTCTGTCTTGACCTAAACATTTACCTTTTTTAACTGTCATAATCTTGAATAAATCAACACCATCAGTATATTGGTCATCAATGTAATATTCTTCTGCTGTTGCAAAATGTTTTTCTTTAATATCACTTTGCATTTCTTGAATACCTGTAATTTTTAAATTTGTTATACTTGCTTTCAATTTTTAATTCTCCTTTAAATTTTTCCCACTCTAATATAATTATTTCCTTACTCTAATACCATACTTAGATAAATCATAATTACTATGTCTTGTATTATTTGTATTATTATCATTATTTGAAGTACCTACAACATTTTTACTTGTAATTTTTGTAGCCTTTTGTGTCTTTTGTAATACATCATAGGCTTCCTTTAATGTAGGACTGTCAATAAGATTTACAAATTCATTAACTTCATCAACACTATTAAATCCTTTACTTGCTCTTTTATCTAATGTTTCAGTTAGATAAGGTTTTTCACTTTTAATAGTTCCTAATTTTTCTTTAATACTATCTTGTGCTTTTACTCTTTCAATCTCTTTTGTTTGAGTTTCAATAGTATTTTCAAGCACCCCTATTTTTGTTAGTAAACTCTCATTTTCCTCTTTCAGTGCATTTTCTCTTTCCTCTGCACTCATAGAATTTAATTTAAATTGTTTATACTCTTCAAATTCTTTTGCTGTTATACTAACTTTCTTTTCAGTTTTTTTAGTTTGTTTTTTTGGCTCTGATTTAGGCTCATTTTTAGGCTCTTTATCCCCTTTGTCATCTCCTAAATCTTCTCCCTCTTTACTTTCATCTATTTCAAGCTCTTTAGGCTCTCCACCTTCCCCATCTTTAAACAAAAGATAAATAAATTTTTTAGTCATATTCCTATACTCCTTATGTTTTTTTAAATCTATTGTCTACACCACTACTTTGATTTTTTGTATCTATTTTAGCAGTTGTATTTTCTTTACTATTACTACCTTTATTTTCTATTTTCTTAACATCAGTATTTTCTTTATTAATCTGTGAATTTTCTAATACTTCTTTCTGATTATCCATAATATCTTTAATCTGTTTTTCACTATATCCTTGTTCTTTTAAGTAGTTTTGCATAGTTGTTAATCCAAGTCCAATTTCTTGTGCAACAAGTAATAAATTATCATAAACA
>ERZ773062.207-NODE-207-length-38342-cov-12.965497_pt1 | contig 38342 bp, 33 predicted proteins | sample MGYA00580626_ERZ773062 | MGnify/ENA primary metagenome ERZ773062 (study PRJEB29015, sample SAMEA2738003) | human oral metagenome | biome: human oral; feature: human-associated habitat; material: dental | place: China | collected 2058 ... | reverse complement strand
CCACTGATACACTAGTGTTGCACTTGAAATCCGAATCCAAGGTCGTCTGAAAAACAGTTTTCAGACGACTTTTTTGATCGTTGACTATCAATCCAACTTCTGTTTGGAAGTCAGCTATTTATCTTAAGTACATTATCTAAATGAATCCAATTTCTCCACCTTAAATCATTGTTAAATTGGTTAGGGTAATAAATACCATTCCGAATATCTTCAAACGATAGTGATGAATCTTGTTCTAATTCTTTAGCGATACAGGCTGGTTGTATTCGGGATAAATGCAGATAAACAAATTTATCCAGCTCTACAATCGAAGCAAACCATTCTTGTTGGAAATTCAGGATTTGATTAATTTCGTTTTGAATGAAATTTTCTCTATCCTGTTTAGGAAGCATTATTTGGAAATATTTCACTAAAGCCCTATCTAGGACACTTCTAGCAATTGAGTAAGTATTCCCAAAATCCCAGTCCTTCCACTTCTCAAAAGCTAATTTGCATAAATACTGAACCCTATTTTCATTAGCATGAGCAAAAAAATACTCCAAACATTCTTTGATAGTTGTCTCATCTTGATTTAATTGCAAACTGTCAATATAGATGCGGATTTTCTCATCGGTAGCATTGCTCAAAAATGCACCGAATCCTAGCTGTAAAGAAGGGTATCTGACCGGATATTGGTTAAAAATATCAAACCATTCATTAGGGCAACTTTGCCAAATACCTGACAATTCGATTTGCTCGTCTTTCATCTCATTTCTAAATAAATGATCTAATCTAAGCAGCAAAAGAAATTTTGCTAACTTATTGGTTGTTTGTAATAAAAAAGGCTGACGATATTTTTCTGGTAGCAACGCAAGCCAATATAAAAGATTACAAATCTTAGTTTCCTGATTAATCAGCAACAAAATCTCATTGCTATGATTTTCAGATATAAATGAATATGATTGATGAAAATTCCGAGATAGTTTTTCATATAGTGCTTCTAACTGCCACCAACTTTCTTCAAGATTTTTCCATTGTTTATTTTCCAAGTTTTCTAATAGAGCATCTATCATCTCCTTGTCATTAATTGATGCATTGACCGAAAAAGTAGAGAGCTTGCTCCCTAAATTAGACAAATATTTCATTGCTAATTTTTTACTGGAATGAGAAAAAACAATGTTTTCTTGACGGCTAATTTCCCAAAATTTAGGAATAAGACAAGTCAATTCAAAAGCTATCTTTTGATCTTTCTCACCAGAATGCTCATCTTGCAAAATGTTAATCAACCATGAAATACTTTCTATCAACGTATTTTTCTTATCTATATCATCAATATAAATAACTGCATCTTGATAGTCAAAGCTTGATGGATAGAAATTATCCTGATATTGCCAAAAATGGGATTTATCATCCCATTTCCAACTAGCAAAATCAAAATGCTCATCAAAGAATGAAAATATTCTATCAGGAACGCTGGCATCATACTCATAGGATTGAGCGAGGCAAAGTATTTGGGCAGTAGTTAATTGTTCTTCGATTTCCATAGGATATTACTCTCATTGCAAATTGATTGTTCCCACATTTCTTCAAAAACATCAGCGATAATCTGCCCATCTTCAACTTCTTGAATGATGTGATGACTTTTCCCTAAACTATTCACTGATGTTCCCAATGACCAAGCTCTTACAGGTTTATCTATAGCTTGTGGAAAAATAATAAAACGGTCATGAAAATCGCCAACCTTAGAACGGTCAGCATTGACAAAGGTCAGATTTAGCCAACCAGCTTGAAGAATAGCTTGGTTAATTTCGTTTGCAAGGCCGGCTTTATAAGTTTTGTTTTCTTGTGGCGCAATTTTTAAGCCTGTTAAAGCTTTGATTGGCGAATGAGCATACGGGCTAAAAAATACGGTTTCCAATAAATCTTGTGCATTTAAATAAGGATCCCAAAGATAAATACCATTTTGACCATATTTTCGAATCAACTTTCTAATAAAATTCAAGGCCTCTTGGCGCATATCCTGCTTAAATTGCCCCAATTTTAAAGTATCGTGTAATTCTTGTTTGTCTATTTTTAGTAATCTGTTACTAACCCAGTACCGATAATCTTTGGCATTGTTGCCAATATGACTCTGAGATGTTTGAACACAAATATCAATTCTTTGCTCAGTTTTATCTGGTAATTTGAATATTCTCTGAATTTGTTCTTGCATACTTATAGAAAAAGAAAAATTTCCCTGCTCCCACAAAAATCTTACTTCTCCACCAGCACAAATTATCTGATTATTTTCATCCCAGACTGCATAATACCCACTGCCATTAATTTGCTGAAATGGAATGATATTTTCCCCCACAACTAATGGAATTTTCTGAAAATCAATAATACTGTCATGTTGTTCTCTCCAAAAAATGACTGAAAAGTTTATCTCTCCTGAGAAATAGGGGCTAACTGCTAAATTAGATAACAACCGATGACTGTGTTCATCTCTTCTTTCTATTGCAAATGCCACCGCAGCACAAGGAATTTGCACGATGATATTGCCCAATCTATCAGAATGAGTACCGATTTTAATGGGTAAGTATTCCTGTAGCCTTCCAGAAAGCTCATCCAAGGCAGCAAGATTTTTTATCAGTGGCGCAACATACTCTTTGCTTTCGTCAAACCATTCAAAAAGATGTGAGCCTCCAAAAAAGTTATTCTTGAGCAAACCTAAAAATTCATTCTTCCCTCGCTCTAAGGGCGGAACATAAACAGGAGGAATAGCTTTTAAATGATCATAACAAAGTTTATTGCCATCCTCTTCATTCGAACCTGGAGTAACTAAGTAAGAAATGATTTTAAGAAAATCTTCTATAGAAACAATTCTTTTAAAAACTCCAAATTTTAGAGATTTATCAGCCTTTAACTTAATAAGCTTTGGTGTAATTTCCTCTTTCTCTGTCAAAGGCAAATCTGTCTCATGAGCAACTGCCAGTGAGAAAATATTAAAAGGCGGATTACCATCTTTTATACCAATCACTTCAAAAAGCTCAATACATTTAAAATTACCGATAGACGGCATGGCTAATATTCTTTCCATCGATTCAATAGTCATTTAATTTCTCTATACGAAATATCTGAAAAATTCTAAATCATTTCGTTTTCATCAAAATCTTAACTTACAAAACCTGAAATAGTTCACAACTTTGACTATTACCACCTTGATACTATTTTACTATATTTAAAATTTAAAAACCCTAAAAAATACTGCACTTTGCCGCTATCAGATGTCTTTCTTTCATCATAAGCATTTCAATTACCTACAAAATTAAATTTAAACATAAACGACTGATTTTTATATAAACTATTTAAAAAAAGAAAAATCAGCCTGCACTTTAATTTGCAAGTGCAGGCTGATTTTTAGCTTTAAAAAACTCTATATTCAGGCTATTCTAAACAGCCAAAGGTAGCTTGAAAAATCTAGAATAGAAGCAGCAAAGGGCAGTCAAACATTACGAATACTAAACAGTCCTAAAACCAAACCGCTAATTCTCATAATTTACCTAAGACAAATTTTATGAATATGCGACCATAAAGCAAAATTTGGCTTGGATAATGACAGCTACTCACATTAACAGGGCTGATACTAGCAAACTATTATGAAAAGTCGTCTGAAAAAACTTGCTTTCGAATTTTCAGACGACCTTTTAGGTTTTCATATACAAGTAAAATTCATTAAATTTCAAAACTGTCCGCCTGGTCAGCCTTGCGTATCATGCCTGCGGCGACGGTGTGGTTGGTGGCTTCGTCTATCAAGATGAACGCGCCGAGGGCATGGTTTTCTTCGTAGGGCGCGGCGGCGATCGGCTGCTGGGTTTTGAGGCTGACGCTGCCGATGTCGTTGAGTTTGAGCGTGTCGGCGGATTCGACGCGGCTGAGGGTGTTCACGTCCCAAACGTAGGAAATCGCGCTGATTTTGACAGGGGTGGTTTGGGTGGTGTGTTTCAGCAGGTATTTGCGGCGCAGGTTGAGCGGGATGTCGTCGAACCAGCAGAGCGCGGCTTGGAACTGCTGTTCGGGCGCGACGGAGCTGTCGGCGGCGGCGATGCTGTTGCCGCGCGAGATGTCGAGGTCGGTGTCTAGCGCGACGGTTAACACTTCGCCTGCTTCGGCGGATTCGGTTTTGCCGTTTGGATTGTAGATTTCGGCGATTTTGGCGGTGTGTCCGCTAGGCAGGACTTTGATTTCGTCGCCTGTTTTCAGACGACCTGCTTCCAGTCTGCCTTGATAGCCGCGGAAGTCATCGCTACTGCTGCCGTCTTGCCGTGCGACGCGCTGCACGGGGAAATAGACGGCCTGGTCGGCGGCGTTTTGTCGGTTGACGGGCAGGCTTTCGAGCAGGGGTAATAGCGGCAAACCTTGATACCACGGGGTTTGGCTGCTGGTGTTGACGATGTTGTCGCCTTTTAACGCGCTGATGGGCAGGAAGTGGATTTGGGCGTGAAGGCCGATTTGTTCCGCCAGCTTGCGGTAGGCTGCGGTAATGGCTTGATATTTGGTTTCATCGAAGTCGAGCAGGTCGAGTTTGTTGACGGCGACGATGATGTTGGGGCAGCCCAAGAGTTTCAGAATCGCGCTGTGGCGTTTGGTCTGCGGCAGGAGGACGGGTTCGCTGCCGGAAAAATCAACGCGCGTCGCGTCTATCAGGACAATGGCGGCGTCGGCTGTCGATGCGCCCGTTACCATGTTGCGGGTGTATTGTTCGTGTCCGGGCGTGTCGGCGATGATGAATTTGCGCTTGGGCGTGGCGAAATAGCGGTAGGCGACGTCGATGGTGATGCCTTGTTCGCGTTCGGCGGCAAGGCCGTCGGTGAGGCTGGCGAAGTCGGGCGTTTCGCCGTTTTCGGCGGCGCGGTTGAGTTTGTCTAGCTGGTCGGTCAGCAGGGTTTTGCTGTCGTAGAGCAGGCGGCCGATGAGGGTGGATTTGCCGTCGTCGACGCTGCCGGCGGTGATGAAGCGCAAAAGCGGGGCGGTGGTTGCGGTCATGGTTCTTTCCTTAATTCTCGGATTGCTCGTTACTTTAATGAGGTCGTCTGAAAATGGGAAAGAATGCTTGGTTTTAAAAAAAGATGATTTCGTTATATTCGTAAAAGAAGCGGATCGAAATGAAAATACTGTAAAACCTTATTCCCGTACAAATAGAAGTGAGGACTGCCAATACTCCCCTATCCGACAAAAAGGTCGTCTGAAATACATTTTCAGACGACCTTTTGACTGCTAAATAAGTTTTATTTGATGAAATTAACGCTCGCTCAATGCCTGTTTCATACGGGTAATCGGTTTGATCAGGTATTGGAAGATAGTTTTTTCACCGGTTTTAATATCCACCGTAGCAACCATACCGGGGATAATCGGCATGTCTTTACCGTTTTTGTCTTTCAGAGTGCTGTTCTCGGTTTGGACGATGACTCGGTAGTAAACTTGGTTGGGGTCGAGTTTCAAGTCGTTGGCGCGGCTTTGCATGGAGTTGCTGACGGTATCTGCGCCGACAAGGGTAACTTTGCCTTCCAATCCGCCATAGATGGAGTAGTCATATGCGCTGACTTTGACCAGTGCGGGCTGTCCTGCGCGGACGAAGGCGATGTCTTGCGGACGGATATAGGCTTCGACAAGGAGTTTGTCGTCAACGGGGACGATTTGCATGATTTCTTCGCCCGGGTTGACTACGCCGCCGATGGTATTGATTTTGATGTTTTTGACGATGCCGCGCATGGGGGAGCGGATTTGGGAGCGGTCAACCGGGTCGGCGCGCATGGCCATGTTTTCTTTGGATTGCGCCAGCTCGGATTCGGATTGCACGAGTTCGTTGTTGGCATCTGCTCTGTATCGGTTGCGGCGTTCGGCAATTTGCAGGGTCAAATCGCTGGATTCGCGGCGCATTTTGAGGAGTTCGACTTCGGACATGACACCTTGTGCCACCATAGGTGCAGTAATGGCGATTTCACGGTCGAGTGCAGCTTTGCTTTGTACCAAACTTTGTACGGCATCGGTCATGGCTTGGCGACGGGCATTATATGCGGCGGTTTCGCGGCGACGAAGTTCAGGGCTGACGTTTTTAGGGAAAGTAAGTTTGCCGCCGTAGGCTTCAGCTTTCAGGCGGGCGATGGTGGCTTCGAGGTTTTGGACTTTGGCTTCGCTCTCGCGTAAAACGGCAAGGCTGCGGGTGTCATCGAGCTTCAGCAGAATTTGGTCTTTTTCAACCAAATCGCCTTCTTTAACCATCATTTGGGTAATCACGCCGGGATCGAGACTTTGGATGACTTGTTCACGGCTGCTGGGGATGACGTTGCCGTTGCCGCGGGTTACTTCTTCGACGGTGCTGTTGTATGCCCATACGACAAAGACGACGAGCAGCAGGAAAAACAGGATGATGACCCAAAATTGGCCGCTGTGTTTTTCTTTTTGTAAGGCTGCATTCAAATCGTTAATAAGATGCAGGTCTTTGGATTTAACGTTGTTTTCGCTCATAATGATGAATCTTCGGTATCTGTTTGTTGTTTTCAAAGAGGTCGTCTGAAACGCTTTCTACGTGTTTTCAGACGACCTTTTCCCTTTTCGTCATGCTTGCGCCGCTTCGCCGGGACGTTGGTTTTCCTGCGCTTGTTGTGCTGCTTTGACTTTGTTTTGCTCGTTTTGCATCAGTTTTTGCAAGACTAAATCACGCGGACCGTCCATAACGACTTTGCCGTTTTCCATCACGATGATGCGGTTAACGATTTGCAGCACTTGCGGACGGTGGGTTACCAAGAGCATGGTGCGGTTGCGTCCCCATTGGGCGATAGCGTTCAATGCCATGCGTTCGGTACCTTGGTCGAGACTTGTTGTCGGTTCGTCCAAAAGGACGACTTTAGGGTCGCGCAGCGTCATGCGTGCGAGGGCAATGATTTGTTTTTGACCGCCAGACAGACCCAAGCCGTCTTCACCCAAAGGCATATCCAAGCCTCTCGGATGGTTGCGGATGATTTGATCCAGACCGAAGCGTTTAAGTGCGGTCAGCAGGTCTTGGTCGGTTGAATAGCTGTCGGCACGCGCCAAATCCATGTTTTCGCGCAATGTGCCCAAGAAGAGGCGTGGAGATTGGCTAAACAGGAGGACTTGGTTACGCAGGAAATTCGGATCAAGTTGACGCATATCGACGCCGTCGAGGGTTACGTTACCTTTTTCGGTGTCGTACAGACCGCTCGCCAGCTTCAGCATGGTACTTTTACCGCTGCCGATGCGTCCGAGAATACCGACTTTTTCACCGGGTCGGATGTTGATGCGCAACTCGTCAACCGCGTTGTTGCTTTCGTTTTTGTATTTGAACGTTACGTTTTCAAAGGCGATATTGCCTTGAACGTTATCCAAAGTGATGTATTTGCGCTCCGGGCTGCGCTCGATCGGACGGGAAACAATGTCGTTCACACCTCTTAACGCCAACTTAGCCTGTTGGAAGCGGGTAGCAAGACCGGCAACTTGAGCCAACGGCGCCAACGCGCGGCCGGATAGAATGACAGAGGCAATCAACGCACCCATGGTAATCCGTTCCGCATGGTTGTCGGCATGAATCAGATAGGTACCGACCACGACCAAAAAGACGGTATTGAGTTGCTGCATGGCAACGGCGAAGTTGACCATGAAATTGCTGGTGTCTTTAACTTTGATGGATGAAGCGGAGGTTTTGGCAGTGTATTCGTCCCAGCGTTGTTGCGCCCATGAAGTCGCGTTGTTGGTTTTCAGGGTTTCGATGCCTTCGATGGCTTCTACGGCAAGGCCTGAACGTTGCGAGCTTTCTTTCATGGATTCGTTAATGTGGCGCGACAAGGGGCGTTGGACGATGAATCCGACAATGACGACAATCGGAATAATAGCCAAAGGAACCAAAGCCAGTTTGCCGCCGACTATTGAAATAACAAAGATAAACAGCAATAGGAACGGCAAGTCCACCAAAGTCAACAGGCTCGCGCTGGTCATGAATTCGCGTACGGATTCAAATTCGCGCAGGTTGTTGGCGTATGAGCCGGACGAAGCGGGACGGTCGGCAAGGCGCAATGCCATCACGCGGCGGAATAAGGCGGAGCTGATAATCAGGTCGGCTTTTTTACCGGCGATGTCGGTCAAATGGCCGCGTATCATCTTGGCGGCAAATTCGAACAAAATGGCGAGGACAACACCGATACTCAAAACCCACAGGGTTTCATAGGCCTGGTTGGGAATGACGCGGTCGTACACGTTCATGACATACAACGAGCTGACCAAGGCGAGGAAGTTGATGATGACGGTCGCCAAAATTACTTGATAGTAATAGCTGCGGAAACGCCAAATGACTTTCCAAAACCATGCTTTGGGAAGGTGGTACTCTGGTAGTTCGGAACGCGTGTCCGCCGCCATTTTTGGCTTGATAAACCAGCAGTAACCCAGATACAGACCGGAAAGCTGGTCATGATCAAGCTGCTGTTCCAAGCCATCTACCTGACGGATATGATATTTTCTGTTGCGACCCGAACCTTCGATGTTCGTAATGACGGCGGCTTCTTCGTTGTGAAGAATGATCATCACAGGAACGGCAAGCGAAGGAATGTCTTCCAGATTGCGCTTGGACAATGTGTTTTCAAAGCCGTGGCTGCGTAAAACTTCGACGAGAGAATGATAGTTGACATTGAGTTTTTTATCCCGCACCACCTCTGCCGTCAGCGCGGCTTCTGACACAGGTGCCCCTAAGAGACGGGTAACCAACACAATATGTTCGATGATTGCTTTCATGATAATTCGCGTAATGAGTAATGATGTTAAGATTTTATGTTATTGCTTCAAGCCTGCCCAATTCGCCATTTGCGCCTGCGCAGCCAAATAATCCAACGCGGCATCGCGGAAATCGTTGCGCGCCGAAATGTTTTCCTGCTCGATGCTGGACAATTCGTTGTATGCGCCCAAAACGTCGGTCAGCGTGCGGCGGGCGATTTTGAATTGCAGCTCGTAAGTTTTAACCACGTCTTTTTGAGCGGCAATATGTTGCGCGGCAATATCGGCACGGCGTTCGCTCTCGCGCATGTCGATTTCGGCAGTTTGGGTTTTCTCGGTAATGTCGCGCATAATCTGCTCGGATTTCGATTCGGCAGCAATCAATGCATCAGCATTTTTCTGCACATTATGGCGCGCGGCAACGTCCAAGACATTCCATGCCACATTCAGATAAAGCTGTCTGTTGTCGCGGTTCGCATTACCTTCCAAATTTACGGCGGGCAGACGTTCTGCTTTGGAAACGTCCAAATCTGCCTTCACGCTGTCGCGTTCTGCCACTTGCGCCCAATAGGAAGGATTGGTGTTGTTATCGGCGGTTTTGAAACGGCGAACCAATGATTCCGCGCTGTCGTTGGCAAACGGATCTTCCAAATCCTCTGCCGTCAACTGCCGTCCGGTGTAGCGTGACAAGCGGCTCAACGCCAATTCCATCGTACGCTGTTGTTGCGCGATTGATGATTCGACCTGCAACTGGCGCGCACGCGCTTCGATGAGTTCGGAACGGCGGCCGCTGTCGTATTTCACGATAATGTTCAAATCTTTCAGAAGATTATTGTGCCGAACTAGACTTTGACGGTTGATGCGCAGGATTTCTTTCGCGCGCAATGCGGTCAAATAGAGCTTGCCGATGTCGCTGCCCAAGCGTTCCTGATTTTCAAAATAGCGCTGATGATAGTATTGCTCTCTATTTTTATCGCGCCGTACCGCCGCATTGATGGCACCCCATGAATAAACATTCACAGTTCCGCGTATGCCGACACCGTCACTCATATCGCTGCTGGAATATTTGTTTTTCTGCGCCAAAACTTTGGTACCCGTCAGCGTCAACACAGGATAATGCCGAGCACGGGTTGCCTTTGTTGTGCTTTTTGCCGAATCTTCGGTCGCTTTCGCTTCCTTCACAATCGGATCGGACACCATGGCATCCCTTAAAATAGCCTGCAAAGGATACGCCTGCGCTGTTGTCGCACACACCGCCGCACAAACTGCGGCAGCAAGCTTGCCAGCGCGAAGGATGGATGACTCAGGACGATTCAAAAATGTTTTTTTCTTCATATTATTCACAGCAATACGGTTCGTCATTTATCTGATTGGCAGAGGCGCGGCCTTTTGCAAATCAATTCTTTGAGCATATTATCATTAATCGGAATCTCTGTTTTCAGATTGCGACAAAAGGTAGTTATATGCCCCTGAAAGTAACATGGATGATATTCCTAATATTGCTAAATCACGACACCGTATTAAGACGGACAAAAGGTCGTCTGAAAACGACCTCCTGTTTTACAGATGTCCGGCAATAATTTGCAGCATCTGCGCCAGCACTTTCGGATTGGCTGCCACAATATCGCCGCTTTCCAGCCAGCCTTCGTTACCGGACATATCGGTAACGATACCGCCCGCTTCCTGCACGATCAACGCACCTGCGGCAATATCCCAAGGTTTGAGGTTGAACTCGAAGAAACCGTCCAAACGGCCGGCCGCCACGGCACACAAATCCAACGAAGCCGCGCCTTCTCTGCGACCTCCGGCAGTTTTTGCCAAAAAGTCTTTCAATATCGCCAGATACTTCTCCATCATGCTTTGATCAACGACAGGAAAGCCGGTACCGATCAAGCAGCGGTTCAATTCAATGCGGGAAGAAACACGGATGCGGCGGTCGTTGAGCAACGCACCTTTGCCGCGAGAAGCCATGTAAACATCGTTGCGTTCAGGCGCGTACACCAAAGCTTCCTGCAACACGCCTTTGTGCAGCAGCGCCATAGAAATCGCGTATTGGGGATGGCCGTGTAAGAAGTTGGTCGTGCCGTCGAGCGGATCGATAATCCATTCGTATTCCGAAGAGGCTTTGCCGTGAGAACCGCCTTCTTCGCAAGTGATTTTGTGATGCGGATAGGCTTCTTTAAGCGCTTCCACCAAAATCATCTCGGAATTGCGGTCAACGTCGGAAACGAAATCGTTGAATGCCTTGCTGTCAACTTTGACGGCATCCAGATTGCCGCTTGCGCGGATCATCATCTGCCCGGCTTTGCGGGCGGCTTTGAAAGCGGTATTTAAAAACGGATTCATGGGTTTTCTTTCTAAATCAGGTAAAATACCGTCCGGCGCATCTGCACCGAACGCAACGTTTGTACGTTTCCGACGTTGTTAAAGAACATTTCAGACGACCTCTCAAGCTCCAAGGCGAAAGGTCGTCTGAAAACAAAAAGATGGCGCATTATACCCGATTCCCGAACAAACCGAAAACAAAACATGACTTCAACCAAGCCTGAATTGCCCGACTATCTCGGCAACATCCGCATCATCCTCACCCGCACCAGCCATCCTGCCAATATCGGCTCTGCCGCCCGCGCCATGAAGACCATGGGGCTGCACAAACTCACCATCGTCGCCCCGAATTTGATGTCCACGCCGATGACCGGGCAACCGCCCGTTTTCAACCCCGAAAACCCGCAAGATTTCCAACTGCCGGAGGAAAGTTTCATCCTCGCTTCCGGCGCGGCAGACGTATTGCACAACGCCGTAATTGCCGCCACGCTCGACGAAGCCCTCGCCGACACCACACTTACCTGCGCCCTTACCAGCCGCCGCCGCGAAATCACCGCCCCGCTGCAAACCCCGCGCGAACTGGTTCCCGAATTATTGCAGGCGGCACAACGCGGAGAACAAGTTGCCCTCGTCTTCGGCAACGAAACCTTCGGCTTGAGCATCGAAGAAGTACAGGCGTGCAACCGTCTGATGACCATCAACGGCAACCCCGACTATTTCTCGCTCAACCTCGCCCAAGCCGTTCAGGTCGTGTGTTACGAAATCTTTAGTCAGACCGATATGCCCATGACCCACTTGCAACAGGAAGACCACGCCGCCACCCACGAGCAAATCAAAGGTATGGTCGCCCACATGGAAAGCGTCATGGACGACATCGGCTTCTTCAACCGCCGCAACAGCGAACGCCTGATGCGCCGAATGCAGAGTCTGTTCGGCCGTGCCAACACGCAAACCGAAGACATCGACATCCTGCGCGGCTTTTTCAATACCGTCAGCCATCGTTTGAAGAAGAAAGACTGAAAAAGGTCGTCTGAAAACTTGATTGCAAGTTTTCAGACGACCTCAGCCAAACTATCAACCAGATACAGCCATGAACTACGCCCTAGATGCCCTATGGTGGAAACTCACCACCCCGTCCGTCCGCGATCTCGCCAGCCTACTGACCGCTCCGCCGCTTTGGCAAAGCGGCGGCGAATTGAGCGTCCGCGAGCTATTGGGCGAACGCGGCTTCCGCTATCTTTTGGATTTGGACGGCAATCCCGCCCCGCTCGACGACTATCTCGCCGAACACGCCCCCTTCGGCAACCGCCTCGGCATCTACGCCGAACGCCTGCTCGCATTTTGGTTCGCCCATGCGCCGCATACCGAGCTTCACGCCTATAACCTGCCCGTGTTTTCAGACGACCTCACGCAAGGTGCCGCCGATTTCATCGCCTCCATCAACGGCAAACCCTACCACATCGAACTGACCTGCAAATATTACGGCAGCGACAGCGGCAAATCCGCAGACATGTGCGGACTCAATTCCAAAGACACCCTCGCCACCAAAGCCGCCAAACTGCCCCGCCAACTTGCCCTGCTTCAATCCTCCAATGGCAGCGAAACCCTGCGGCAAAACCGCCTCCCCGACGCGCCGCAACCCGCCTCAATAATACGTGGCATCGGCTTTTTCTCCATCGGTGCAGATTCCGCCGAAGCCCCGTTGAACCCATACTGCTGGCGCGGCGTCTTTATCCGAGACTGGTCGACATATCCGACCCACGACGGCTCACGTTACCACCTCATCGACCGCATGGCATACCTTGCCCCCGCCCGCGTTACCGAGGCGCAAACCCTGTCCGAGCGAGACGTCCGCCAAATCGAAAGCGGCTTAATCGCCAAACTCGAATTGCGCCCCGACGGCTTTTGGCATGAAATCGAACGCATCATGAAAGTTGCTTGAGTCCAAAGCATCCACACCTACAAACCATATAGCAAACATACTTAACTTTAAATACAGCATGCCATCAAATTCCGTCATTCCCGGTAAGTTGCGTATCGAAAATAAAGTATAGTGGATTAAATTTAAACCAGTACGGCGTTGCCTCGCCTTGCCGTACTATTTGTACTGTCTGCGGCTTCATCGCATTGTCCTAATTTAAATTTAATCCACTATAATTTAGCTATATTTTCCAAATTGCCGATACAAAAAGGTCGTCTGAAACCTTTTATCTAAAATAAAGGTTTCAGACGACCTTGTCCGTCAGACTGAGAAATGTCCTACCTTACTCTTTCTTACCGGCCAAACCAATTTCCTGAATTTTACCGCCGTCGTTGATTTTAGCCTTACCGGCAATTTCTTCGGCTTTACTGCCGAAAAGCTTCAGCTCGTAACTGCCTTTTTCCACACCATCCTTCATAGCCTTGCCGCTCAAGCCTGAGCCGTTGCCCATAGCTTGGATGTCGGTTCTCACTAATTCGACGTTATAGCCGCTATACATTCCGCTGATGCTGCCGCTGCCTTGTTTCTTCTCAAAATCAATCGTATAAGACAAACGCCCGCTGCGGTCGTCGCCGTTGAACGCGATACCTTTGTAGTTTATTTGTCCCAATTTAGGCAGATTACCGAAAGCAATGTCCTGCCCCTGAATTTCGTTAACATGAAAATCGAATGCCTCGGAACGTGTGCCATCTTTCGGATTGGTTTTCTGCTTTGCCAAAGTGGCGGCAACGATGGAATGGTTTTGTTTATACACCAAGAAATCACCGCGTTCCAATTCGATAAGTTGTCCGTTCACATTAATTTTTTTCACATAGTCAAAATCGGAAACACGGTCGTTTTTCAGATAACCCGTATCCAAAACCCCGCCTTTTTTCAGGGTTTGGGTTTTACCGCCCCTGTCGGTCAACTCCAGTACGCCGCCGTCGGGAACAGATTCGGAAACAGTCAGTTGCTTCCAATCTTTTGCATTAGGATCAAACGGTTTGGTCAATCCGTCCGCCAAGCTGCTGCCTGCGCTGCTGCAAGCGGACAAAATGCAGGTGACAGCCAAAACCGCCAATAAAGATTTCGCTTTCATTCGTTTCCTTTCATTATCATGATTCATGACTATTGTGCCTCCGTATTTCGGCGGCAATGTCTGCAAACAAAATCCGTCCGAATTTTCGGATACACTCCGTAAGTTATATTATAACGGTTTTATGATGATATTCATGACTTAAATCAAAATAAATATACTGCATTATATCAATCCTCTTCCCTGCTTTTCTTGCCATTGCTTCCGCCCTGACCGGCAAACGGCTTATGTGCTTATTTTTCCACTACAATCCGCTACAAAGCAAACAGGTCGTCTGAAATTTGACGCCACCCTGCCTTGGTGCTATTAATAATTCCTATTCACAAACAAACAGGAATAAATATGAAAAAAGTTGGTAATAAAGTGGTCGTTGTAGGCTTGGGCGCGGTCGGTGTCAGCTACGCCTATTCCATGCTCAACCAAGCCTTGTGCGACGATATGGTTTTAATCGACATCAACCGCACGCGCGCGGAAGGCGAGGCGCGCGACTTCCGCCACGGAATGCCTTATGCCGCCTCGCCTGCGCGTATTTACGTCGGCGATTACGATGATTGCTCAGATGCAGATATCGTGTGTATTTGTGCGGGCGCGGCGCAAGCTCCCGGCGAAACCCGTTTGGACTTAATCGACAAAAACCTGCGCATCTTCCGCGACATTGTTTCGAAAGTCATGGCTTCGGGCTTTGACGGTATCTTCTTGGTCGCCTCCAATCCTGTGGACGTACTGTCTTATGCCGTCCTGCGCTTTTCAGGCCTGCCCAAAGAGCGCGTTATCGGTTCGGGCACCATCCTTGACTCCGCCCGTTTCCGCGTTTGTCTCGGCAACGAATTCGACGTCGCGCCTTGGAGCGTCGATGCCATGATGATCGGCGAACACGGCGACAGCATCATTGCGCTTTGGAGCACCGCCAACATCGCCGGTATGTCGGTTCAGAAGATGTTGGAACAATCAGAAGACGGGCAGGAGCGTATGGACAAAATCTATAACAACGTGCGCAATGCCGCCTACGAAGTCATCGCCGCCAAAGGCTCGACCAGCCACGGCATCGGCATGGGCTTGAGCCGCATCTCCAACGCCATTCTGCACAATCAAGGCGTCGTGTTGCCCGTTTCTACCCTGCTTGAAGGCGAGTTCGGACAAAACGGTGTGTATATCGGCGTACCGACCGTCGTCAACCGCCAAGGCGCGGTACGCATCATTGACCTGCAACTTTCAGACGACGAAACCGAACGCTTTGCCCGCTCGGCGGAGCTGTTGAAAAGCTATCAACGCAAAGTCGATGAAATGGTCGGATAAACAGAATAGCTTCTGAATAAAACGTCGTCTGAAAACTGGAAATTTGGTTTTCAGACGACGTTTGCTATGTAGGGGAAGTTAATCCGTCAATATTGTAAAAATACCTATACCGCAGCGGAAATCCGGACTTGCAATGTTCAAAAGTGTTTGAAGATTACTTTAATGGCAGACTGACGGATTCAGGACGTGCAAGCATGACGGCACTGACCCGCCCATGAAAAAACGTCGTCTGAAAACCGCATTTCCAGTTTTCAGACGACGTTTTTTGTACGCAAACCTAAGTCCTATTTTTCTGCTTTCAACACTCTTTGCCGGCGCGTTTCGCTCAACACCATGCCTGCGCTGACGGAGACGTTCATGCTTTCGACCGTGCCGAACATGGGTATCGACACCAGCATGTCGCAATGTTCGCGCGTCAGGCGGCGCATGCCTTCGCCTTCGTTGCCCATCACCCATGCCGCGCTGTCGGGCAGGTCGCAGTGATAGAGGTCGGCGTCGCCGCCCATGTCGGTGCCGATGATCCAGATGCCGTATTCTTTCAGCTCGCGCAGGGTGCGGGCGAGGTTGGTTACGGTGATGTAGGGAACGGTTTCCGCCGCGCCGCAGGCGACTTTGCTGACGGTGGCGTTCAGTCCCGCACTTTTGTCTTTCGGCGCGATGACGGCGTGTACGCCCATTGCGTCGGCGGTACGCAGGCACGCGCCGAGGTTGTGCGGGTCGGTGATGCCGTCGAGTATCAGCAATAGCGGCGGTTCGCTGAGATTTTCCAATACGTCTTCGAGGTGGACGTGGTTTTTGGAAGCGTCGATAAACCCGACCACGCCCTGATGCCGCGCACCTTTGCTGATGGCGTTGAGGCGGTCGGCGTCGGCGAAGTGTACGCGCACGTTTTCGTTTGCCGCTTTTTCCAACACATCGCGCGTGCGGGCATCGTTTTTGCCTTCTTGGACGTAGAGTTCGGTAATCGATTTCGGGTTTTGCCACAGGCGGGCGTTGACGGCGTGGAAGCCGTAGATGAGTCTTTGGTTTGCCATAATTTTGCTTTATAAAAAATTTCAGACGACATTATAACAAGATAAGGTCGTCTGAAAGGGAAAGGTCGTCCCGTCAGAAGGCTGCGCACTCTGAAAACAAGTGTAACCGGTATCACGACAACGCAGCCGCCTACCGCATCAAATACCCCAACAGCCCGGAACTGCCCACGCCGATCAACACGGTAACCAACATGGAAAACCTGCTGGCGGCAAGCACGGTCAGCGCAATGGCAATCAACTCGTGCGGCTTGTCGGACACGAAATAAGGCGCGATGACGGAAATCAACACGCAACCCGGCGCGGCTTCCATCACAATTTGTGCACGGCGGCTTAAAGTGCGATTGCGCAAGGCGAAAAAACCGATAAGGCGGGTGGAATACGTTACCGCCAGCATGCTGGCAAACAGCAGGAACGACTGCCAAGAGAGCAAATCCTTCATTCCTTCTCTCCCCAAAGATAGGCGGCAAGCAGGCCGGAAATCGCGCCCATCGGCACATACCAATGCCCGTCCACCGACAAATAAGTCCCACACGCCACAATCAGGCTGACAAACCACGGGCGTGCCGCCTTAAAGCCTTTCCACATTCCGCGCAGCAGCACCAAAAACACAGCGGGAAACGCCATGCCGAAGCCCCACGCCGCGACATCGCCGAACATCGGCCCGACCGCCGCGCCAAACGCTGCAAAACCCGTCCAAGTGGTATAAAGGATAAAACACACGCCCGCATAAAACGGCATATTGAATGCCGGCAGCCCCATTGTTTTGCGCTTTTGAATTTCCGCAAACGCCATCGCCCAACTTTCGTCGCACATAAAAAACAGCGCAGGCATGGCTTTTCTCAACGGCATATCCCGCATATATGGCGCGATTGCCGCCCCCATCAGAATATGGCGCGAATTAATCATGAAGGTAACGGTGGCAATCAGCAGTATCGGCAACGGGTTTGCCCACAAGTTGACCGCCGCAAATTCCGAGCCACCGGCGAAATTCATGCCCGTCATCATCAGCATTTCCAGCCAACTCATGCCCTTCTGACCGCCCTGCATACCCAATATCAACGCCCACGGCAAAAGCCCGATGAGCATGGGCGAGGTTTCTTTAATGCCGCGTAGAAATTCGGATTGCGGGGAATTGGGGTGTGTCATTTTATTGGGGAGCTTAAAGAGGGTTTGAAGATAGAAAATGAGGGAAGGTATTATACACAGTCGGACAAACTTAAAAAGGTCGTCTGAAACGGGCTTCGATAAAGCAAAAATCATCTCCGCAAGACTTTAACACTTTTTAATCCTTGACAGGCATTTCACTATGAAAATATGCTAAATTTTTGATTAAAAACATCATTATTCATTAAGATAAACATTACGTTCAGCTTCGCACGGCAACCGCCCGGTCAATATGTTTCACACAAACAACAAAGTAAGCTACAATCCCAAGCATTTCCTTCCCTTTAGAAGCAAACCCTATTGCGCCCTACAAATAAAAGGTTTTCTTATGTTACAAGGCAGTTTGGTTGCCCTGATTACACCCATGAATCAAGACGGCAGCATCCATTACGAACAACTCCGCGATTTGATCGACTGGCATATCGAAAACGGTACTGACGGCATCGTCGCCGTCGGCACGACAGGCGAATCCGCCACCCTCTCCGTCGAAGAACATTTAAGCGTAATCGAAGAAACGGTCAAACACGTCAACAAGCGCGTTCCCGTCATCGCGGGCACCGGTGCCAACAACACTCTCGAAGCCATCGCGCTCTCCCGCGCCGCCGAAAAAGCCGGCGCAGACTACACCCTCTCCGTCGTCCCCTATTACAACAAGCCCTCCCAAGAAGGCATTTACCAACATTTCAAAACCATCGCCGAAGCCACTTCGATTCCGATGATTATCTACAACGTACCCGGCCGCACCGTCGTCGGCATGACCAACGACACCATCCTGCGCCTTGCCAAAATCCCGAATATCGTCGGCGTCAAAGAAGCCAGCGGCAACATCGGCAACAATCTCGAACTGATCAAACACGCGCCCGAAGGTTTCACCATCCTTTCCGGCGACGACCCCACCGGCCTGCCCTTCATGCTCTGCGGCGGACACGGCGTCGTCACCGTTGCCGCCAATGTCGCCCCCAAACTCTTCGCCGACATGTGCCGAGCCGCCCTTGCAGGCGATATTGCGACCGCCCGTCAATTAAATGACCGCCTGATTCCGATTTATAACACTATGTTCTGCGAACCAAGCCCTGCCGCGCCCAAATGGGGCGTATCCGCGTTGGGCAAATGCGAACCTTATGTCCGCCTGCCGCTCGTTCCCCTGACCGAAGCCGGACAGGCAAAAGTCCGCGCTGCATTGCAAGAATCCGGACAACTCACCGCATAAACCGCAAAGGTCGTCTGAAAACCGTTTCCAAATTTTCAGACGACCTGCCGTTAACCCATCACATCCCACAGGAAACCAATATGGCCTATATGAAACCTGTCGTCGTAGCAATCGCCCTGATCAGCATGACTGCCTGTTCAGGCAACAAAAAAGACCTGCCCAAGCTGGATTACCAAACCCAGACCCGCAAAATCGTCAAATTAGAAGTACCGCCTGATTTGACTAACCCCGATCAAGGCAATCTTTATCAAGTACCTGCGGGCAGCGGTGCCGTCCGTGCCAGCGACCTGAGCCGCCGCACATCCGCAGCCCAACAAGCCGCGAATTCCGACGTCCTTAAATCCGTCAAAGGCGTCCGTTTGGAGCGCGACGGCAACCAACGCTGGGTTGAAGTCCAAGGTAAATCCCCTGCCGAAATTTGGCCTCTGCTGAAAGCATTCTGGCAAGAAAACGGTTTCGACATCAAATCCGAAGAACCCGGTATCGGTCAAATGGAAACCGAGTGGGCTGAAAACCGCGCGAAAATTCCGCAAGACGGCCTGCGCCGCCTCTTGGACAAAGTCGGCTTAGGCGGCATCTATTCCACCAGCGAGCGCGATAAATTTATCATCCGTATCGAACAAAGCAAAAACGGCACGACCGACGTCTTCTTCGCCCACAAAGGCATGAAAGAAGTTTACGCAGACAAAAACAAAGACACGACCACATGGCAGCCTGCCGCCAACGACCCAAATCTTGAAGCCGCCTTCCTCGCACGCTTCATGCAATATATGGGCGTCGATCAGCAACAAGCCGAAAACGCGCTGACCCAAAGCGTTGCCAAACGCAGCGGCAACGAATTGGCGCGAATCGACGGCAACACCCTGCTCGTCTCCGGCGACTACGGCCGCAACTGGCGCCGCACCGCGCTCGCCCTCGACCGCATCGGCTTGAATGTCTTAGGTCAAAACATCGAACGCCACGCCTTCTTGGTTCAACAGGCACCTAACGAAAGCGAAGCCGTTTCCACGAAAAAACCGGGCTTCTTCGGCCGTATGTTCGGCAAAGGCAAAAAAGTTGAGAAACCGGCAGCCTACCCCGAAATCATCGTATTCGTCGAGCCTATCAACGGCGGTTCACGAATCCGCCTTCTCAACAAAGACGGCAGCGCATACAACGGCAGCGATGCCTCTACGCTCATCAGCCGCCTGCATACCGAATTGCGCTAACCCGCTTTTCAAAACCTCCTGTCCGCAGGAGGTTTTTTTGCGCTTACCAAAAGCGACAAGCAAAATACAGTCATTCCCAAAATAGACCTGTCAATTTATGATTCAAGTATAAAATGAAGACATCAGATTGATTTTAAGGACGATTGACGCTTAAACATCAGCTAAGCGAAAGGTCGTCTGAAAACAGAAATCCTATTTTCAGACGACCTTTCGCTTAAGCTTACCGTTTGATAATATTGCTGAATATCTTGCCCATATCGTTTAAGAAACGGGGTTCGCGCTGGATCAGGTAAACAATCAAAGGGATATTGCCGATGGCGACGATCAGGTAAAGCAGGGAAATGCTGTCGAACAGCATCAAGAGTACCGCGCTTAAAATGGCAGCCGATACCATGAACACGCCATTGATAATGTTGTTGGCGGCGACGGCGTGGGCGCGGAAGGATTCGCTGCTGGCAGTTTGCAGCCAAGTGTAGAGCGGGACGGAGAAGAAGCCGCCGAAGAAGCCGATCAGCGTCATGACGAGCATGACGGGATACGCTATGCCTTGCGACAGGAACCAGGTGATGCCGTTGAGTTCGGTAAAGCGTTGTCCTTGGGTCAGCCATACCAAAATCAAGCCGAATACGGTCAAACCGGTCGTGCCGACGGTTACCAAGCCCAAGAGCAGGCGTTCGTGGCTGAGTTTGGCGCACAACACCGAGCCGGCGGCGATGCCGATGGAGAATAGGGTAAGCATGAGGTTGAAGACGCTGTCGTTGCCGCCCAAATGGATTTGCGTGAAGGTCGGCAGTTGGGTGGTGTAAACCGAGCCGATAAACCAAAACCATGATATGCCGATGATGGATGTGAAGACGGAATCATATTGCGCGGTTTCGCGCAGGAGCGCGTGCGTGCCTTTGACGATGTTCCATTCGATTTTCGTGTTGGGGGCTTTGGCGGGGACGTTAGGCATGAAGAAGCTGGTCAACGTGCCGCTGATGGCAACGAGCAATACTAAGATACCGACGACGGAGGGCGGTAAGCCTGCGACAGACGTGCCTAAAATCTGACCGAACAAAATGGCGATGAATGTTCCTGATTCGATCAGGCTGTTGCCCATAATCAGCTCTTTGTCGTTGAGGTAATCGGGCAGGATGGCGTATTTCAGCGGGCCGAACAGTGTCGATTGCGCGCCCATGCAAAACAGGCAGACCAAGAGCAGCGGGGCAGACTGTATATAAAAGCCGAACGCCGCCACAGCCATGATCACGATTTCCAATACTTTAATCCATCGCGCCAAGACGGCTTTATCGAATTTGGTGCTCAGTTGTCCCGACAGCGCGGAAAACAGGAAATACGGCAGGATAAACAGCAACGCGCCTAAGTTCAGCATTTGGCTGGCGGGCAGGAAGTCGTTTTTGCCCAAACCGTAAAAGCTGATCATCACAAACAGCGCGGTTTTGAACATATTGTCGTTGAACGCGCCCAGAAACTGCGTGCCGAATAGTGGGGCGAAACGGCGGCTGGTCGGGAAATTCAGATTGTCTTTTTTGAGGCTCATTTTTCGGATTCTTGTTCTTCTTTTTCTATTTCGTTTTCAAGCAGCTTGTCGGTGGAATCGTCGTCCATCAGGATGCGGTGTGCCGGTCCTTCGAGGTCGTCAAACTGTCCGTTTTTGCCCGACCACCAGAAAAAATAGCCGATGGCAAACGCCAAAATAATGCTGATGGGCACTAAGATAAACATACTTTCCATCACATCGCTCCGGTCAAATCGGTTAAGACAAAAGTCTGTCCCGATACGGTCAGATATTCGTTGCGCAGCGAGCCGACGGGGGCGTCGTCAAAAAACAGCTCGATACGGTCTTTCACGACACGCCAATATTGCGGAATCTCGGTTTGCCCGAAAGGCGCCAAAACCTCCGCCGCCGCGCCTTCTTCACTTTGCAGCTTGACGGCGAAACGCCCGCTCTGCGGCTGCGTTTCGGATTCATCATCCGGCAGCATGATGAAAAAGCCCACATGGGCGCCTTGTTGCGTATGGATACTGAAATAGTGCATATCAAAGAATCTTAAAAGGCTGCCGCTGTTTTCAGACGACATAGTGAATACAAAAACTTTCTAAATGTAACAGTTTGACACGCCCCTGCAAAGGGCTTTACGCCCCCGCGTTCGACGGGTCGTCTGAAAACAAACCGTTTCCCTTTAAACATCAATATCTTCCTTTATCGTCTCCAGACTGTTCCAAGTCAAACATTAAGCCAAGCAGCCGAACCCGTTTTTTGCTAGAATAGCGCGGTTTACATTCATCAACCGATTTCAGACGACCCCGCCGAATCAGCGGCGGCAGAAACCACACGGAAAGCAATATTCATAAAGTTGCCCCATTCCGAATGTAGCAATCATTTTTCTTTCATAGATTTTACGCCACCAACCGATACGGCCTGCCGCGCAGATGCCCGGCTCGAACCTCAAGCGCATCCACTATGCCTGCGGGAGATGTTTGGCGGTATATCCACGACAAAGAACAGATTGCCGATACTGCCCGCACAGGTCGTCTGAAACATCCAGGAGCCACAACAAATGACCCAAAAACTCATCTTAGTTTTGAACTGCGGCAGCTCATCCCTCAAAGGCGCCGTGCTGGATAACGACAGCGGCGAAGTCCTGCTCAGCTGCCTTGCCGAAAAACTCAACCTGCCCGACGCTTACATCACGTTCAAAGTAAACGGCGAAAAACACAAAGTCGACCTGTCCGCCAAGCCCGACCACACCGGCGCAGTTGAAGCCCTGATGGAAGAACTCAAAGCCCACGGCCTCGACAGCCGCATCGGCGCCATCGGCCACCGCGTCGTCAGCGGCGGCGAACTGTACAGCGAATCCATCCTCGTTGACGACGAAGTCATCGCCGGCATCGAAAAATGTATTCCGCTCGCTCCGCTGCACAACCCCGCGCACCTCTTGGGCCTGCGTGCCGCGCAAAGCATTTTCAAAGGTCTGCCCAACGTCGTCGTATTCGACACCGCCTTCCACCAAACTATGCCGGAACATGCCTACACCTACGCTATTCCGCATGAACTGTATGAAAAATACGGCCTGCGCCGCTACGGCGCGCACGGTACCAGCTACCGCTACGTTTCTGATGAAACTGCCCGTTTCCTCGGTAAAGACAAAAAAGACCTGCGCATGGTGATTGCCCACTTGGGTAATGGCGCATCTATTACTGCCGTCGCCAACGGCGAATCACGCGATACCAGCATGGGCCTAACCCCGCTTGAAGGTTTGGTCATGGGTACACGCAGCGGCGACATCGATCCCGCAGTGTTTAGCTTCTTGGCTGAAAATGCCAACATGACCATCGCCCAAATCACCGACATGTTGAACAAAAAATCAGGTCTGCTCGGTATTTCAGGTTTGTCCAATGACTGCCGTACCATCGAAGAAGAAGCCGCCAACGGCCACGCAGGTGCCAAACTGGCTCTGGAAATCTTCATCTACCGCCTCGCCAAATACATCGGCAGCATGGCTGTCGCAGCCGGCGGTTTGGACGCACTTGTCTTCACCGGCGGTATCGGCGAAAACTCCGACATCATTCGCGAGCGCGTACTGGGCTACTTGGGCTTCCTCGGTCTGAAAGCCGACCACGAAGCCAACCTGAAAGCCCGCTTCGGTACTGCAGGCGTGATTACGACTGCCGACAGCGCAGCCGTCGCCGTTGTGATTCCGACCAACGAAGAATTGATGATTGCACACGACACCGCCCGTCTGAGCGGCCTGTAATACAGCGCATCATCCGATAAAAAACCTGCCGAAAACGGCAGGTTTTTTTGTTGCTGACTGTTTTCAGAAAACCTATTTCAGACGACTTAATTTTGAAAGTGTTGTAAATAAAATAATAAAAATCAGATGTATAAAATTTCAATAAGAAAAATTTGAATAAATATAGAAAATCTTATTTAAACTACAAAAAATCTTAGTTATAATCAGCATATCTAAAGTTAGCCGCCGATGTGCGGTCGATTTACTAAGGAATACTACCATGCTGTTGGCACTTTCCCTGCGCGATTTTGTCATTGTTGAAAACCTCAATCTGGATTTCCAAAGCGGTTTTACCGTTTTGACCGGCGAGACAGGCGCGGGCAAATCGATTACGTTGGACGCAATCGGGCTTCTGTTGGGCGATAAGGCCGATTACAGCCAAGTCCGCAGCGGCGCGAAGGAAGCGCAGTTGTCGGCATTGTTCGATATCAGCCTTTTGCCCGAGCTTAAAGCCCAATTGCAGGAGCAGGGTTTTTTGGACGAAGACTCGGAAGAACTCAGCATCCGACGCATCATCGATGCCAAAGGGAAAAGCCGCAGCTTTATCAACAATCAGGCAGCCACGCTGGCGCAGCTTAAAGCAATCGGCGGGCAGCTTATCGACATCCACGGGCAAAACGCCCACCATTCCCTCAATCAAGAATCCGCCCAGCGCGAATTGTTGGACGCATTTGCAGGTAGTAAGGCGCAGGCGGAAACCGTCAGACAGCTTTATCAAAACTGGGTCAATGCGAAAAAAGCCCTCCAAGAGGCGCAAGAACACGCCGAGACCATCATTATCGAGCGTGAGCGTTTGGAATGGCAGTTCAACGAATTGAACCAGTTGGACGTCAAACAAGGCGAATGGGAAGCCCTCAGCCAAAGCCACGACAGCCTTGCCCATTCCGCCGAATTGCTGCAAGCCGCCGAAGAAGTCGGCGACTACATTGATGGCGACAACGGAATCCAACGTCAAATTTATCAATGCCAAAAGTTATTGACCAATCTGCAAAACATCGAGCCGCGTTTCGCCGAGAGCCTGAATATGCTGTCGAGCATTGAAGCTGAATTGGGTGAAATCAGTGCCAATATGCGCGACGTCGCAGGCCGTAGCGACATCGACCCTAATGAGTTGGCGGCGCAGGAGCAGCGTATGGGCGAACTGATGGGGATGGCGCGGAAATACCGCATCGAGCCTGAAGCCCTGCCGCAAAAGCTGGCTGAAATCGACGAACGCCTGCAAAGCCTGCAAGCCGCCGATTTGGAAGCGTTGACGCAAACCGTTGCCCGCAACCTTGCCGAATATCAGGAAGCCGCCCACGTTCTTTCCGCTATGCGTCATCAGGCGGCGGGCAGGTTGGGCGAGGAAACGACCGGACATATGCAGCATCTCGCCATGAAAGGCGCGCGTTTCGACATCGTCCTGCTGCCATCTTCCCCCACTGCGCACGGCTTGGAGCAAGTGCAGTTCCAAGTTGCCGCCAACAAAGGTAATCCGTCTCGTCCGCTGAACAAAGTCGCCTCCGGCGGCGAACTTGCCCGCATCAGCCTTGCCTTGCAGGTCGTGACCAGCCAATACACGCAAGTCCCCACGCTGATTTTTGACGAAGTCGATACCGGTATCGGTGGCGGTGTAGCGGAAATGGTCGGCAAAGCCCTGCGCGCTTTGGGCAAAAAGCACCAAGTGCTTGCCGTGACCCACCTTCCGCAAGTCGCTTCCTGCGGTGAAAACCATTGGCAGGTTCGCAAACACAGCGAAGGCGAACAAACCGTCAGCGAAATCAGCGTGTTGGATCACCAGCAGCGCATCGAAGAAATTGCCCGTATGCTTGGCGGAGAAATCATTACCGACACGACCCGCAGCCACGCGGCAGAGTTAATCAGCCTTGCTGCCGCTTAAACGCAGAATCGAAGAGGTCGTCTGAAAAGGGAGTTTGTGTCTAATCCAATTCACAAACCGTTTTTCAGACGACCTCTTTGCCAAACCGCCTGCGCCCTTTCAGACGACCTCAATACAAGGTATGATTACGTCGTTTGTTTTATAAGGAAGTTCCCATGAAAGTCCTGTTTATTGCCGATCCGATGGCAAGTTTCAAAACCTATAAAGACACCACCTACGCCATGATGCGCGAGATGGCAAAACGCGGCTGGCAGCTTTTCCATACCTTGAGCAGCGAATTGTCCGTACAGCAAGGATTGGTGACCGCTCAAGCTGCGCCGTTTGAATTTCTCGGCGCGAAAAACGACGATGACCATGAATGGTTTAAAGTGGCAGACAAAGTTCAGACGACCTTGAAAGACTTCGATGCCGTCATTATGCGCACCGACCCGCCATTCGATATGCAATACTTCTACGCCACCCAATTCCTGACGCTGGCGGAACAGCAGGGCGCGAGGGTCTTTAACAGCGGACAGGCGATGCGCGACTTCAATGAAAAACTGGCGATTTTGAATTTTAGCCAGTTTACCGCGCCTACGCTGGTTACGACCCGTTCCGCCGATGTCCGCGCATTTTTGAAAGAACACGGCGACATCATCATCAAACCGCTCGACGGCATGGGCGGCATGGGCATTTTCCGCCTGACCGAAAAAGACCCAAATATCGGCAGCATCCTCGAAACCCTGATGCAGCTTGATTCCCGCACCATTATGGCGCAACGCTACATCCCCGAAATCGTCCACGGCGACAAACGCATCCTGATTATCGGCGGCGAAGTCGTTCCCTATGCTTTAGCGCGTATTCCGCAACACGGCGAAACACGCGGCAATCTGGCGGCAGGCGGGCGCGGCGTGGCGCAGGAATTGAGCGACCGCGACCGCGAAATCGCCGAAACCCTCGCCCCTGAACTCAAACGCCGCGGCATCCTGCTGGCAGGTTTGGACGTCATCGGCAGCAATCTGACCGAAGTCAACGTGACCAGCCCGACCGGTTTCCAAGAAATCATGAAACAAAAAAACTTCGACGTCGCCACGATGTTTGCCGACGCTGTCGAAGCTTGGTCCAAACAATAATCCCAAAAGGTCGTCTGAAATCCAAATCCGTTTTATCGAAACCCGCTTCGCTCTTTTTGGCGAAACCCGCTTCACTCGTTTTAGCGAAACTCGCTTCGCTCGTTTTCAGACGGCCTCTTTTTACAAATATAAATATTGATACAAACATTACTTATGAAACCATCTTCTTACGCTGCCGATAAAAAAGGCAAAAGCGGCATCAAACGCATCATCAACGCATTCGGCTATTCCAAAGACGGGCTTGCCGCCGCCTACCGCTATGAAAGCGCGTTCCGCCAAGTATTGTGGCTGAACCTGATTTTGATTGTCTTGACCTTCATCCTCAATTTCGACTCCGCGACCAAAATGCTGCTGATTATCGCGTCGTTTGTTTCGCTGATTACCGAATTGTTCAACACCGCTGTCGAAGCTGCCGTCGATCACACGTCCACTGAAAAACACGAATTAGCAAAACGCGCCAAAGATGCCGGATCTGCCGCGCAATTACTCGCTTTGACGATGTTGGGCATCGTGTGGGCGATTGCATTGTGGCGCGAGTAGGTTTGAATTTACTTTGAGATGATTTATACTTACTAAGTATTAATTCTCATGAATTAATTTGAATCATTTTGTTTAATCTGAGTCAAAGCATTCAGACGACCATTGCATGTAGGATGAGAACAGTATTACCGACATGCAATGTCACGCGGAAAGCTTTTGCCGCAACAAAACCACCCATTTCATCATAAAGGAGCAATACATGAAAAAATTATTGGCAACCCTGATCGCAGCAGGTTTGGTATCCACCGCTTCCGCAGCCGGTGTTCACGTTGAAGACGGTTGGGCGCGTTCTACTGTCGAAGGCATGAAAATGGGCGGCGCGTTCATGAAGATCCACAACGATGAAGCCAAACAAGACTTCTTGGTTGGCGGCAGCAGCCCGGTAGCCGAGCGTATCGAAGTACATACCCATGTAAACGACAACGGCGTAATGCGCATGCGCGAAGTTAAAGGCGGCATCCCGCTGGAAGCAAAAGGCGTGACCGAGCTGAAACCAGGCAGCTACCACGTTATGTTCATGGGTCTGAAAAAACCGCTGAAAGAAGGCGAAAAAGTACCTGTTACCCTGAAATTCAAAAATGCCAAACCTCAAACCGTACAACTGGAAGTGAAAACCGCACCGCAATCCGGCATGGACCACGGTCACGGCCATGGTCACGGTGGCGCACATCAACACTAATCGTTCATAGTTTGAATTCAAAAGGTCGTCTGAATATTTTCAGACGACCTTTTTGTTATTTGGGTTGGACAAATTCAATCATTACTTGCAATATGAAATTCATCCGAACGCCATTGCTCTTTTAGGGCCTTCCTTATCCCTTCATCAAAATGTGCTAAAATCCGCCTTTAAAAACTGCTGTTTCCTACCCATATTCCCTTCATGGACATTACTCAACAACCTTCAAACATCATCGTCGGGCTCTCCGGCGGTGTCGATTCCTCCGTAACCGCCGCCTTGCTCAAACAGCAGGGTTATCAGGTGCGCGGTGTGTTTATGCAAAACTGGGAGGACGACGACAATGACGAATATTGCAGCATCAAGCAAGACTCTTTCGATGCCATTGCCGTCGCCGACATCATCGGTATCGACATCGACATCGTCAATTTCGCCGCCCAATACAAAGACAACGTATTCGCTTATTTCCTCAAAGAATACAGCGCGGGGCGCACGCCGAATCCGGATGTGTTGTGCAACGCGGAAATCAAATTCAAATGCTTTTTGGACTACGCCATAGAGCAGGGCGCGGATACCATTGCCACCGGACATTATGCGCGCAAAGAAGTCCGCAACGGCACTCATTACCTGCTCAAAGGTTTGGATCAAAACAAAGACCAAAGCTATTTCCTCTACCGCCTCAAGCCTTTCCAACTCGAACGCGCGATTTTCCCGTTGGGCGGTTTGGAAAAACCTGAAGTCCGCCGCCTTGCCGCCGAATTCAATTTGCCGACTGCCGCCAAAAAAGACAGTACCGGCATCTGTTTCATCGGCGAGCGTCCGTTCCGCGAGTTCTTGCAAAAATACCTGCCGACCAACAACGGCAAAATGGTGACGCCCGAAGGCAAAACCGTCGGCGAACACGTCGGGCTGATGTTCTACACGCTCGGACAGCGCAAAGGATTGGGCATCGGCGGCGCGGGTGAACCGTGGTTTGTTGCCGCGAAGGATTTGACGAAAAACGAACTCATCGTCGTACAAGGTCATGACCATCCGCTGCTCTATACCCGCAGCCTCATCATGAACGATTTGAGTTTCACGCTGCCCGAACGCCCCAAAGAAGGGCGCTACACCTGCAAAACCCGCTACCGCATGGCAGACGCGCCGTGTGAATTGCGCTATCTCGATGATGACACGGTCGAGCTGGTGTTCGACGAACCGCAATGGGCGGTAACGCCCGGTCAATCCGCCGTGCTGTACGACGGCGACGTCTGCTTGGGCGGCGGCATTATCATGTCCACAGACAAGCCCGTCATTATTACCGCTTGAATAAAAAAGACAAAAGGTCGTCTGAAAACCATTGCGACGGGTTTGTTCCTCCTTTTCAGACGACCTCAAGACAACCATAAAACCAACGAAACAAGACTGATTTATATGGAAAAACTCTGGCTCAACAGCTATGAACAAGGCGTCAATGCCGAAATCGACATCACGCAATACAGCTCCATCAGCGACGTATTCCGTCAAAGCGTTGAAAAATTCGCGCATCAACCCGCGTTTCAAAACATGGGCAAAACGCTCACTTACGCCGAAGTCGGCAAGCTGGCGGAAGATTTCGCCTCCTATCTGCAAAACGTCCTGAAGCTGCCGCGCGGCGAGCGCGTGGCGATTATGCTGCCCAACCTGCTGCAATACCCGATTGCGCTTTTCGGCATCCTGCAGGCGGGGCTGGTGGCGGTAAACACCAATCCGCTCTACACCCCGCGCGAGTTGGAGCATCAGTTGAAAGACAGCGGTGCGACCACTATCATCGTTTTGGAAAATTTTGCCAACACGCTGGAACTGGTGCTGTCGCGTACGCAAATCAAACACGTCATCGTCGCTTCTGTCGGAGAAATGTTCGGTTTCTTCAAAGGCACGTTGATGAATTTCGTGCTGCGCAAAATCAAAAAAATGGTGCCAGAATACCGTATCCCCGGCGCTATTCCTTTTCAGACGACTCTGAAAGAAGGTGCGGCACATACCTTCAGCCCCGTTACCCTGACCCGCGAAGATACCGCGCTGTTGCAATACACGGGCGGCACGACCGGCGTGGCAAAAGGCGCAATCCTCAGCCACGGCAACATCTGCGCCAATATGCTTCAGGCGAAAGAATGGATTAAATTCCAACTGCGCGAAGGCAAAGAAACCGTCATCGCCGCGCTGCCGCTTTACCACATCTTCGCCCTGACGGTAAACCTGATGATTTTCGCCAATACCGGTTCCAAAATCATCCTGATTACCAACCCGCGCGATATGAAGGGCTTTATCGGCGAGCTTAAAAAAGAAAGCATCAGCGTCTTCATCGGCGTGAATACCTTGTTTAACGGCATGGTCAACCAACCCGATTTCGCCACCGTCGATTTCTCCAACCTACGCCTGACTTTGGGCGGCGGTATGGCGACTCAAAAAGCCGTCGCAGAAAAATGGAAAAAAATCACCGGCACTCCCATCGTTGAAGCCTACGGTCTGACCGAAGCCAGCCCGGGCGTTTGCTGCAACCCGCTCAATATCGAAGCATACAGCGGCGGCATCGGATTACCCGTTCCCTCCACCGAAGTCGAATTGCGCGATGCGGACGGCAAAGAAGTCGGCATCGGACAGCCGGGCGAACTTTGGGTGCGCGGTCCGCAAGTGATGCAAGGCTATTGGAACCGCCCCGAAGAAACCGCCAAAACCATAGACGCGCGCGGCTTTTTGGAAACCGGCGACATCGCCGTCATGGACGAAAAAGGCTGGTTGAAACTGGTTGACCGCAAAAAAGACCTCATCGTCGTTTCCGGTTTCAACGTTTATCCGAACGAAATCGAAGAAGTCGTGTCGCACAACGATAAAGTCATGGAAGTCGCCTGTATCGGCGTGCCCAACGAAAAAACAGGCGAAGCACTCAAAGTCTTCGTCGTCAAAAAAGACCCGAGCCTGACCAAAGAAGAACTCATCGCATTCTGCCGCTCCGAGCTGACGGCTTATAAAGTGCCGAAAGACATCGAGTTCCGCGACGAGTTGCCCAAGTCCAACGTCGGCAAAATCCTGCGACGCGAACTTCGCGAACAAGCGCAAAACAAATAACACCGAAAGGTCGTCTGAAAAGCATCCCGCACCTTTCAGACGACCTTTAATCATCATGGAAACCAGCACATGACCCATACCGTCCATCTTCAATTCGAAGACATCGACAACACCGTCCTCCAACGCCTCTGCGGCGCGCTTGACGGCAACCTCGAAGCCCTGGGCAAAGCCCTCGATATCCAAATCAGCCGCCGCTTCGAACATTTCACCTTCATGGGCGAACTCGCTCACGCCGGCCGCCGTGCCTTGCTCGCGCTCGCCGAAGCCGCCGAACAAGGCGATTTGGACGACAACGCCATCCGTCTCGCCGCCGTCGAAGCCAAAACCGCCGACGACAAACACGAAGAAAAACACCACGACCAACAATATTATTTCCGCACCAAACGCGGCAGCATAGGCGGACGCACCCCGCGCCAAAACGGCTACATCCGCGCGCTGTTGAACCACGACGTTGTCTTCGGGCTGGGGCCCGCCGGTACGGGTAAAACCTATCTCGCCGTCGCCGCCGCCGTCGATGCCATGGAAAAACACCAAATCGAACGCATCGTCCTCGTCCGCCCCGCCGTCGAAGCAGGCGAAAAACTCGGCTTTCTGCCTGGCGATTTGGCGCAAAAAGTCGACCCCTACCTGCGTCCGCTCTACGACGCGCTCTACGATCTGATGGGCTTCGACCGCGTGACCAAACTGATGGAAAAAGGCTTAATCGAAATCGCCCCGCTCGCCTACATGCGCGGCCGCACGCTCAACGGCGCGTATGTGATTCTGGACGAAGCGCAAAACACCACGCCCGAGCAAATGAAAATGTTCCTGACCCGTATCGGCTTCGGCGCAAAAGCCGTCATTACCGGCGACATCAGCCAAATCGACCTCCCGCGCAACATCAAATCTGGCCTGAAAGATGCCCGCGAAAAACTGCGCGACGTGGAAGGGCTTTATTTCCACACCTTCACCAGCGAAGACGTCGTCCGTCATCCGCTGGTGCAGAAAATTGTGGAAGCGTATGAAGCGGCAGAAGAGCAAGCCGAAAGAAGCAGCGCCGCCGAACGGTAAACAAAGAGGCTAAAAAAGGTCGTCTGAAAACCGGAAACATGGTTTTCAGACGACCTTTGTAGCATTCGCGCATCCTGCCGATTTTGTTTTTGATTTTAAGAAAGACTTAAACCCTATCAGGCGGCAAAACGGTATCGGCTTTACCGCCCTTCTTCCCTAGCTTCGAACCACTTTGCGCACTTGGGGAATGGCGTGCAGGTTGTGAATGATTTGGTTAATCTGCGCCAAGTCCTTCACTTTGATGATGAACTTGAATTCGACGAATCCTTCCGTACCTGCCAGCGCTTTGTTAGGGGTTTCGACGGATTCGATGTCCGCGCCGGAGTTGGAGATGGCTTGCGCCATAAGGGCAAGCAGGCCGTGGGAGTCTTCGGACTGGATGCTGAGTCCGGTGCGGTAGGTGTGGCTGCCTATGCCTTCCCAGTTCGCGTCAAGCTGCTGCTCGGGATCGGATTTGAGCAGGGTCGGACAGGTATCGCGGTGGATAATCATGCCTTTGTCTTTGACCAAAAGGGCGCGGACGGAATCGCCCGGGACGGGGTGGCAACATTCGGCAAAATGGATGCGGCCGGTTTCTTGGTCGTTGACTTTGATGGGGCTGAGTTTGACTTCGCTGCCGAAGTGCTGCCCTGCCAGTTCGGCGATGTGCATGGCGACGTACACGGGCAGTGTGTGTCCCATGCCGACGTTGTAGAGGACTTCTTCAAACGAGGTTTGTTTGTCGTTGAGGTCAGCGAGGTATTTTTCTTTGAGGTCGTCTGAAAGCAATACGTCTTTGGGCAACAGGCTGGACAGGGCTTTTTGCAGGAGGTTTTCGCCAAGAATGATGGCATCGTGGCGGTTGAGGTTTTTGACGTATTGGCGGATGGCACTGCGCGCACGGCTGGAAACGGTGAAATTCAGCCATGCCGGATTGGGCTTGGCGTGTTCGGAAGTAATGATTTCGACGGAATCGCCGGTTTTGAGCTTGGTACGCAGGGGCATCATGGTGTTGTTGATGCGGGCGGCAACGGTTTTGTGTCCGATGTCGGTGTGGACGGCGTAGGCGAAGTCTATGGGTGTCGAACCCTTAGGCAGCGTGAGGATTTTGCCTTTGGGCGTCAGGATATAGACTTCGTTGGGGAACAGGTCGACTTTGACGTGTTCAAGAAATTCGATGGCGTTCGCGCTGCTGGCTTGCAAATCGAGGATGTTTTTGAGCCATTGGTTGGTATGGAGGACGGCTTGATCGACGGTATTTTCACCGGATTTGTATATCCAGTGTCCTGCGATGCCGCCTTCGGCTACGGCGTCCATTTCGCGCGTGCGGATTTGGACTTCAATGGGCAAGCCGTAAGGACCGACCAAAGTTGTGTGCAGGCTTTGGTAACCGTTGCTTTTGGGGATGGCGATATAGTCTTTGAAGCGGCCGGGCTTGGGCTGATAGAGATTGTGCAGCGCGCCCAAAGCGACGTAACACGCGGGAATGCTGTTGACGATGACGCGGAAGCCGTAAATGTCCATGACTTCGGCAAAGCGCAATTTTTTCGCCAACATTTTTTGATGGATGCTGTACAGGTTTTTTTCCCTGCCTTTGATTTTGGCTTCGATGTTCGCACCGACCAAACGCTGGCTGAAGGCACGCAAAACTTTGCCGACGACGTCGCGGCGGTTTTTGCGGCTGTTGTCCATCGCTTTTTTAAGGGTTTCGTAGCGGTTCGGGTGGAGGTTTTGAAACGATAAATCCTGAAGCTCTTGGTAAGCGTTGTTCAAGCCGAGGCGGTTGGCGATTTGGGCGTAGATTTCGAGGGTTTCTTTGGCGATTCGGCGGCGTTTGTCGGGACGCATGGAGCCGAGCGTGCGCATATTGTGCAGGCGGTCGGCGAGTTTGACGACGATCACGCGCACGTCTTTGGTCATGGCGAGGATGAGCTTGCGAAAACTTTCCGCCTGATGCTCGGCATGATCTTCAAATTTGAGTTTTTCGAGTTTGGAAAGCCCGTCCACCATCTCGGAGATGGTTTCGCCGAATTCTGCCGCCATTTCGATTTTCGATACACCTGTATCTTCGAGTACGTCGTGCATCACGCCCGCGCACAAGCCTTGAATGTCCATGTGCCACAACGCAAGCTGGGTGGCGACGGCAAGGGGGTGGGTAATGTAGGGTTCGCCGCTTTTACGGGTTTGCCCGTCATGGGCGTGAAAGGCGTAGGCGACGGCTTTTTCAAGCTCGGCCTGTTCGGATGGGCTGAGATAGGAGGCGGTGCGGAACAAAAGTTCGCGGGCTTCGGCAGTCAGCGCATCATAGGGGGCAGTGGGCTGGGGGGCGGGCATTTCAGACGGCCTTCGGTGTGTGTTTTGTTTTAAGCCGTCAGACTGTATCGGTCGGATGTGTCGCGCCGATACAATCCGCGCGGCGGTTGGGCAGATTTTGCCTGCCGGTATTATTTGTTGCGGGTCAGCAGTTCGGTACCGATTTGACCGGCGGCGATTTCGCGCAGGGCGGTCACGGTCGGTTTGTTGTTGCGGATGTCGTCAACCATAGGGGCGTTGCCGTTTTCAAGCTGGCGCGCGCGGCGGGCGGCGACGAGGGTCAGGTCGAAATGATTAGGGATTTTGCCGGTGCAGTCTTCAGTGGTGATACGGGCCATTTGTTTGCTTTCTTTCTATTAATTTGTGATGGAATGTAAATGCGTATTTTCGCTGTTTTTCAGGAATTTTCCAACAGGTTTGAGATAAATCCTTGCTGGGAAGATTTTTTCAGACGACCTGCTTTGATGATGTGAAGCAAATCAGCTTCCGCCCTGTCTAAATCATCGTTGACGACGATATAGTCAAACAGGACGGATTGTTCGATTTCGTGACGCGCTTTGGAGAGGCGGGTTTGAATGACTTCCTCGCTGTCGGTGCCGCGTCCGATAAGGCGTTCGGCAAGGACTTCGAACGAAGGCGGCAGGATGAAGATGCTGCTGGCTTCGGGCAAGGATTTGCGTACCTGCGCCGCGCCTTGCACGTCAATTTCCAAAATCACATCGTAACCCTCTTCGCTAAGGGAATTGACCCCCGCTATGCTGGTTCCGTAATAATTGCCGAAAACGTTTGCGTGTTCGAGAAAGGCTTTCTGTTTGATTAAAGATTCAAATTCCTCTTTCGGAACAAAATGATAATGCACGCCATGCTGCTCGCCTTCGCGCGGCTGGCGGGTGGTGTGCGATACAGAGACGCGCAAATCGGCGTTGTTTTTCAAAAGACGGGAAACCAGCGTGGTCTTGCCCGTGCCGGAAGCGGCGGAAATGATGAAAATATTGCCTTTTTTATGGGGTTTCATGATGTCGGTACCGATGGGATTATCTGTTGATTGTAGCATACGGGGCGTGTAATTTCATGTTCAGACGACCTTTCAGCCCCGATGGATTTGGCAACCGACGGTCTGACGGCTACAATATCGCGTTAAAAACTTTTCATTTGGGAACATGCAAAATGTTGGTTCATCCTGAGGCGATGGGCGTCGCCGCATTGGCGGACAAAATCCGCAAAATCGAAAACTGGCCGCAAAAAGGCATTTTATTTCACGACATTACACCGGTGCTTCAAAGCGCGGAATATTTCCGCCTTTTGGTGGATTTGCTGGTTTATCGCTATATAGGTCAGAAAATCGATGTCGTGGCAGGCTTGGACGCACGCGGCTTCATCATCGGCGCGGCGTTGGCGTATCAGTTGAACGTCGGCTTCGTCCCCATCCGCAAAAAGGGCAAGCTGCCTTTTGATACCATCTCGCAAAGCTACGCGCTGGAGTACGGCGAAGCGACGGTCGAAATCCACAAAGATGCGGTCAAACCCGGCGCACGCGTATTGCTGGTCGATGACTTGGTCGCAACCGGCGGCACCATGCTGGCGGGCGTGGAACTAATCCGCAAACTCGGCGGCGAAGTCGTTGAAGCGGCTGCGATTTTGGAGTTTACGGACTTAATCGGCGGCAGTAAAATCCGCGAAAACGGCGTTCCCCTGTTTACCCTGCTGCAAAACGAAGGCTGCATGTAAACTTTGCCCATGCCTCAAAGGTCGTCTGAAACAGCCATTCCGCTTTTCAGACGACCTTTTGTTGTCCCTGATTACGCGGTTAATGTAAATATCGGTTTCAGATTCGGATAATGCCGCCAAATCGTTTAGAATACGGTTCTAATTGATTCTAATAAAGATACGGCAAGTAATGAACGCACAACGCATATTTTCCCTCTCGCTCAGCCTGATTGCCGCCGCGATTTTGTCGGCGTGTGCCTCCGAAAACGACGCGACTTCATCCAAAGAGCCTGGCTTTTCCCTGACCGAACCCGCTTCCATCCCCGCCCGCCGCGCCGAAGGCGAATCCAAAGTATTGTCCGATTACGGTCAATATCAAGGCGCGCTGGACGCTGCCAAACGCGGCGACGATATGTGGGTGCAACAATTCTTGGCGCAAGCGGGCGACAGCGCGATGGCTGAAACCGTCCGCAACGAATGGCTCAAAAGCCTCGGCGCGCGCGGACAATGGGATGTGTTCCGCCAAGAAAACAAAAAGCTGAATGTGGCAGGCCGGGTGCAGGAAGTGCAATGTTATGCCGAACTGAGCAGCGGCAGCTACAACATGGCGGCAGAGCTTGTGCGCGTTACCAACAAGCTGCCCGCGGGCTGTACCCGCTTGGTCGAAAGCGCGGCATCGGCAGGTCATCTGAACAACAACGACGCATGGCGCCGCGTACGCGGATTGTTGAGCAACAGCCAAACCAGCGACGCACGCAGCTTGGCAGCCGCATTGGGCAGCCCGTTTGAAGGCGGCTCGCAAGGTGCGCGCGAATACAGCCTTTTGAACGTCATCGGCAAAGACGCGCGCAAATCCTCCTCCGCAGCCTCCACGCTGTCCGGCATGGAATCCGGCTTAAGCCGCGAACAAAGCAGCTTCGCATGGGGCGTATTGGGACTCTACCAAGCGCAAAATCAAAACATGCAGACCGCGTTGAGCTACTACAACCGCGTTTCCGACCGCAAACAACTGACCGACGAGCAGTTTGAATGGTACGCCCGCGCCGCCCTGCGCCTGCAACGCTGGAACGAATTGTCCGGCATCATCCAACAAATGCCCGACAACCTGCAAAAAGACCCGACTTGGCAATACTGGCTGGGCCGCAGCTACGCCGCACAAGGCAACCAAAGCCGTGCTAAAGAAATGTACGAAAAAGCCGCCGCAAGCGGACGCAATTTCTACGCCGTCTTAGCAGGCGAAGAACTCGGCCGCCGCGTCAATACCAAAAACAACGTTTCCGACGCCGATAAAAAAGACGTCCGCCGCATGGCAGACGACGGCGCCATCAAACGCGCGCTGGTTCTGTTTAAAAACAGCCAAAGCAGCAACGATGCCAAAATGCGCCGTCAGGCACAGGCAGAATGGCGTTTTGCCACCCGCGACTTCAACGAGGACAACCTCCTGACCGCCGCACAAGTCGCGTTTGAAAACCAGTTCTACGACATGGCGATCAACAGTGCCGACCGTACCGAGCGCAAACTCAACTACAACCTGCGCTATCTCTCTCCGTTTAAAGAGACCACCGTCCGCTACGCCTCACAAGCAGGCGTCGATCCCGCTTGGGTTTACGGCCTGATCCGCCAAGAAAGCCGCTTCGTCATGGGCGCGCAATCCAGCGTCGGCGCGCAAGGCCTGATGCAGGTTATGCCCGCCACCGCCCGCGAAATCGCCGGCAAAATTGGCATGAGCAGCAGCGAACTCTACACCATGGACGGCAACATCCGCATGGGTACTTGGTACATGGCAGACGCCAAACGCCGTCTGCAAAACAACGAAGTGATGGCAACCGCAGGCTACAACGCCGGTCCCGGTCGCGCACGCAACTGGCAGGCTTCTACGCCTCTGGAAGGCGCGATTTACGCCGAAACCATCCCCTTCACTGAAACCCGCGACTACGTTAAAAAAGTCATGACCAACGCGACCTACTACGCATCCCTGTTCAACGAACCGCAAACTTCGTTGAAACAGCGTATGGGAACCGTTCCGGGTCGTTATTGATTGACGCGGCTGCATACTATCGGATTGTTCGATAGGTGCGAAATCCAAAAGGTTGTCTGAAAAACCTGAATCAGGTTTTTCAGACGACCTTGGATTCGGATTTCAAGTGCAACACTAGTGTATCAGTGG
>ERZ773062.206-NODE-206-length-38454-cov-5.732154_pt1 | contig 38454 bp, 56 predicted proteins | sample MGYA00580626_ERZ773062 | MGnify/ENA primary metagenome ERZ773062 (study PRJEB29015, sample SAMEA2738003) | human oral metagenome | biome: human oral; feature: human-associated habitat; material: dental | place: China | collected 2058 ... | reverse complement strand
GACAGCTCTTGCTCGTCCAAAAACATGCAGTCGGTCTAGGTCTAGAAAAAAGCAAACAACAAAACGATTCTGAAACCAGAGTCTAATTTCAAATATCAAAAAAACGAACAGCTAGTAAACTGTTCGTTTTTCTATTAGAATCCATCTACTTTTAAAAATACCTTTACATCGCTTTACTATATCTTACAATACCTTATGAAATAGCTATAATTTTAGCTTTTAAATAAATGTTTTTACATCATTTTACAGAGGTTTACGGCATTTTTGCCCCTTTTTTGCCCCTCTCCATCTCATACATCCTTACCGAATGCAACACGAGATCCCGATACTTCCAGGTTGATACCAGGTAATCAATAACCTCTTGGTCCTCTATCTTGCATTCCATGAATAACAATAACTTGACCGTGTACTTATTTTTCAAAATTGGGACAGTGTAAGTCACATCCACCCAATGCTCAAAACCTAAATCAGTCTGCTCTATGCTTGCAAGTTCAATCTTCAAAATGTTCATGTTTTCGTCCTCCTTACTTATCTATTCGTAGAAAAAATAAAAAAAGACCGTAATTACTCACGGTCTTTTAAAATATTTCATTATCTGCTTTCATTTCTGCCAAAACCGAAGTGGTCAAGACTTTTTCTGCAAGATCTCCCTGCTCAATCTCCTCAGCAGTATAGTAGTAATCAATGATCATGCATTTTTCCATGACTTCATTGTATTCACCACGAACAATATAGATATAGTCATCTGTCAAGCCTTCTGCTATGTCTTCTTCTAGTTCTTCGATTAGTTCGCTGTAATCGTAGCTAAAACGATAATTACCAGCGTCTATCCATGACTGGACTCTCATAGCGAACTCAAGGCTTAACTTGCTAAAGTCTTTTTTGCCATTTCTTAAGAGAGAGATAGAGCTCTCTTGTATACCTATTTCTTTTGATAAACGATAGGCTGAGACAGCCTTATTCATCAAGACTGCCTCAACTTGTGATGTGTTTATTTTCATTGTGTTACCTCAAATTCTTGGTAATATGCTTGACTATCACATCCACGAATTGCGCTCTCGATTTCTTTATCTGTCAAGTTTCTTAAAACTTTATCCCATTCGAAATTTTCAAGTTCTACTAGAGCGTCATCTGCTGTTTCCTCGTCGTTTAAACGTTCCTCTAATTCTGAAACCTCTTGAGATACATAACCAAGTTCATGAAATAATTGAGAGTCGCTGTCGATATAATCTCCAATATATCCTTTGTCAACCAATTTCTCTAATAATTCAAAATAGCTATCAGCTTCTACTGTCTTGTTCCAACGTCCATCTGTACTTTTACCTGTCCACTTAATCATTTTATTTTACCATGAGAGCTTTTCTCTCTCCCTTTCTTTATCTTGATTATAGTTTATCATTTTACTTGACGTTCGTCAAGTATTTTGACAAAGAAATTTAAAGTTTTTTTAATTCTGAAACTACTTTCAGACAAACAAAAAAACCGCAAGCTATTGCCTGCGGTTAGTGTAATCTATTTGAAAGCCTTTCTGTTTTATTTTTCTTCTTTTAGTTTGTCAACGACTGTCACAAGGCCGTCTGGTTCGGTTTTGAACGCTGGATCTGTGTTAAGTTCACCATTTGCTTTTAGATAGTACCAGCCGTCTCCTGATTTTACGAATTGTTTAGATAACATATATCCGTCTTTCTCTTCCATAAAGAACCAGGTTTCACGATATTTAACCCAGCCAGTAGCCATGCGGCCATCTGATTTGAAGAAATACCAGCGATGGTTTAGAAACATCCATCCTGTGACCATTGCGCCACGTTTATCAAGATAAAACCAATCTTTACCATCGTTGAACCAACGATTGATTAGGCAATAACCATGGTCATCAAAATAGAACCATTCGTTGTTGATTTGTTTCCAGCGATTTGTAGGATAAGAGCCGTCGGACTCCTCCCACCACCAACCAGTGGCATTTTGACGCCATCCAGCTTCAATAGAGATACCACCTTCGATATCTTTCTTGAATTGCTCACGACTGATGCCCCATTTGGCAAGATAAGGGTATGGATCCACATGGTCAGAGTAGTTTCGAGGTTGGTTGTACGTACAGTACTGGTGCGTCTTAATTCCTGCTAAGCTATCAGAATCTAGCGTTTTAGGGATGCCTGCTTCATCAGCAAGATTGCGCAAAAGCTCAACATAGAGCTTATAATCACGCATGAACTCTTCCTTGGTCTCATGGCTTTCAATCAATTCTACTTGTCCGTATCCCTCTACGTTCCAGCCACCACCTACGTCATAAGCTCCCATATCTGTGTACCAGGTTTGCATCACACGGCCATTACCTACAACGTGAGAGAAGAAACCGGAATCAGCTGGACGACGCATGTGGTAGTCCGCTTCATTTTGGGCAGTTGAATTTGGATTGCCAGTTGAATGTGCATGAATTTGTCTGTATGGTTGTTCGCCAACTTGTGGTAAATCAGTTCTTAATCTACTTGTATCAATATCCATGATTACTCCCCTTTCCACGCATCATTCATCTGCTTGACTGCGGACTCAACGAATGTATCCAAGTCCTTGTCAGTCATGCTGATATTGTATTTGGTAAGCTCAGCACGGATTTTAGTGCGTGCTTGCTCCAGCTTCTCCTCGCCTTTGTAGCCAGTTTCAGAGGCGACTTGCTCTACGGCATTGACCGCATTTTTGGCCAAGATTTCGACGATTTTGATAGTCTTTTCTCCGCCTTTCTTAATCAAAAAATCTTTGATAGATTTAACTGCTACTCCTGCCAGAATGGTCAAGATTCCAGTAGCTGAAGCGATAATGATTTCAGTAATTTGTTGCATGTGTTATTCTCCTTTATTTTGGTCTTCATCTTTTTCAAACAAGCGTTTAAATGCTTTTAAAATTGGCTGAAAAAGAGTAACATTTCCTTTTAACTTGCGTTAATTTTCAATAAGGGATTGAAAAGTAAATGCGATGTATCCGAGATAAATCGAGTACAAAAATGCGAAGCCTGTCTTTTCAGGCAAGAGCACGGACATTGGGATAAGAATCATTAGGACCCCTAGAATTTTACGAAGGAGACCATTAATACCGATTTTGCTCTTATACTCGATATCGGGATTGGCAATAGCAGCGATTGTCCCTGTCAAGAAATCAATGATTTCCATCGAAACAATTAAAGCAAGAGCGTACAAGACCAGACCATCCTCGGTCTGGACTACACTTCTGAAAAAATTGAAAAATTCGATTTGCATATAACCTCCTATTACTCAATCCGTGGCATAACAATGGTCAAAATGCCTTTTTGGAGCATTTCGACAAGAGGCTGGTCTTTGTAAGTGTAGCCTTCTGATTCCTGCATCTGGAATTTCAGGATTGTTTGTGTTTCCTTCGGCCATTTTGGATTCGTATCATATGGATAAGGCATCGATACGATATCACCGTTCGTGTAGCGACGGTCTTTGACAAGTGGCTTGATGAACTGCGCAACTTTACTATAAGTATTTGTTGGCATGCCACCATTTTGGCCAATTGCAAGTGCGATGAGAACTTCAGTAATAGCTGAAACAGATTCAAGATACTCTTTGTTAGCAGTCAAGTCTGTGTTTGTTTTAGCAAGAGTCTGAACTGCTTGTTTAATCTCAGCTTGCGCCTTCACAATTGCTGAACCTGGATCTAATTCCGCCTTGATGATATCCAATACGGCTTGAATCAAGATATCCTCTTGCTCGTTAGTCCGGTCTCCTGCAAGTTCACGCATGTTCGTGCTGTATCGATTGCCTTCCGACAAACGAATTTCAACCACGGTCTTGAGGTTGTCGCCAAAACCTCGTGTATAAGGCTTGCTAGCGAGTTCATAGTTATTGATTGCCATTTGTCATTTTTCCTTTCACTTCTTCAAATTTAGCTTTGAGCTCTTCGTCAGATTCGATAATCTGCTTCATCTGTTCAAGCTCCATCGCATTTACTGTATAGAGGGCTTCGAGCGTTGCTGATTGAGTAGCCTCTTTACTGACTTTTTCACTGAGCGACTTAATTGCTAGACTGCTGATTTTTTTATCTTGTTCGTTCATGCTGTTTTCTCCAATTTTTCTATTTTGTGATTGAGTTCTTGAATGGCCTTAATTAAATAAGGCACAAGTTCAAATGTGCGATATGAGTATGCACCGTCAGGATTTTCAAAAAATGCTTCAGGAGCATATTTTTGGACATCTTGCGCCATGATACCACAAGAGATATCTTCAATTTTGCCATCGTATTCTTTGCGGTAGCTATACGTTTTAAGCTTCTGGATAACATCGAGACCTGAAACTGTACTAGCTTCGATATTATGTTTATATCGACGGTCCGAAATCTCCTTATTAATCGGAATCCAACTATTACCTCCACCACTCCAGATGAAATACATATAGCCATTCTCGCTATAGATTTGTTTGTATTGAGGGGATGAAATCCAGTAACCAGATTTTCCTGAATTCTCATTGTTATAGTAGATTTCGCCTGTGACACGCAGGTTACCATTAATGACTGGCGTATTCCAAAAATATGCTCGGTTGTAACAGAACATTTCGCCAGTCCGTTTCACAAACCAAGCATAGTCGCCAGGGCTTTCCCAATCGTTGCCCCAGTTTACCCATAGAGAGGTTTGACCCCATTTAGTGCTACCGTTACTCATGCCAACAGCAAACTGGTTCGTTCCAGTAAGCCAGTAAGTTGATGGGTCTTTATCGTGTGTACCGATTTGGAAACCACCAATCTTACCCTTGTACCCTTCAAGCAAGGTTGCAGATACTACTACTGACCGAAGCTTGGTGATAAAGGCTGCTTTTGACGCAAGCGTGTCCGTGAAGATATCGCTTGAAACGAACAACCGAGCCATTGCCGAGTCCATGATTAGCTTGTCAGCTGTGATAGTCTTTGAGCCAATAATCTCAGCGTTCAACTTGGCAAAGTTACCCTCTCCGACAAATAAGCGCTTAAAGTAACCATTAATCGCAGTGAGTTCATCAAGTAAGGTCTTACCTTTCAATCGAATTTTCTCGGCTTCAATCAAGATTTGATTGTTAGTCGCATTGATTTGCGAAACGATTGAGCCTGCGCTTGTCAAATTTTGAATTGCCCATGAACCAGCGAGCTGAGTCATTTTAGTTTGAGTCGCTTCAAGCGTCTTGTCTGTCTCCATTGTCGCATCTTCGGGAGCTGGTTGCCATTTACGGTCAGTCGTACCCTCATAAAAATCAAGCTCGGTCATGAACAGACCGCCCCATTTGTTGGGATTGTTTTTGTCGTACTCAAATTGTAGGTAACCATCATCGTAGTCACCGACGTTAAATTTGAACGTCTTCTTGACGTTTCTGCCGTTATCGAAAACCGCACCGTCTACCCATCGAGGTTTGCCATCAAACACAAGCTGTTTTTGTTCAAAATTAGCACTTGAGCCTTTTTTGCGCTTGCAGAAATACACTCTAAAATATTTCGAGTTGTTGTCAAATGCCAAAATATTAAAAACGTAGTCTGTATTTCGCTTAACAATAAACCGTGGGCTTTGAACGACTGCGCCTGGTCTCAATTCAAACATGCGTTTTTGACCGTTAAAATAAAACGAGTGAGCTGTAAAACTCAAACGACCATTCGCTTCGGTCCAATACTTCAAACCATCATCTGCCCTCGAATTTCGTAGCATGTTCGGACCACCAGCGTTGGCATATTTGCCAACCTCAACCTGAAACAACTGATTGGTCAGGGTAATGCGAGCGACCTTCTCAGCAATGTCAGACTCGCTACTACCAATAATTCGCTCATATAGCTTGCTGGTCTCTTGTACACGCTGAAAATCAAGTAAGTTAGCCTTATTATCCAGTTGAGATGTGATGCTCTCAAATCGCTGTGTAAATCCATCTGCGGACTTCTGAAACTCAGTCCTGGTCGCTAAGATATTGCTCTCTGTATCAGAACCTAGCTTCGTGAATGACTCTGTCAGACCTTTGATATCTTCTTTAGTGGACCTACGAAACTCAGCATGGTCAAGTCTGAACTTCTTGAATTTTTCATCCAGGCTGTTTGTAAAAGCTGATTCTGCCTTAAATAAGTCATTGAACGACTCTTTCGCCTTCTCAATCCCGTCTTTTGCCTGCTCACTGATACGTTTTGCTTCTTCAGCAAGTAAGGTGCTAGCACCCGCTTTCGTCAGAGCTTCGTCTGCTTTTTGCTTAGCTTCACGCAAACCTGCGCCATCAAAATCACGAAAACGCTGGTCGATTGTCTCTGTCAGACTTTGCTTGACCTCTTCAGCTTTAGCTTTGGCCAGTTCAACCTGCTCATTAAAATCTTTCTTGATTTTATCAACTTTTTGGTCAAAACCTTTGTCAGCTTCTTCGATTTGGTTTTGAATTTGTTTCTCAAATTCACTAAATTGCTCAATCTTCTTCGTGAGCGTTCCTGCGTATGAATACTGCGCATCATTGCCAGATTTGCTGTCTGCGCTTATACGTCCACGCAGACCGCCTTTAAATGTGAATGATTGACTCAAGACAGGCGACTTGAACATCTCACCCGTATTCGTCTTGATAGTCACCCACTGGCCAACATCAAGTAACAGATGACCTTGATAATTCAAGTTAAACGGATAATAACGAATATCCTTGATTTTGTGATAGAGATTATCCAAAATCGTTTGAGACATGAATGGGTTTTCAAGCTCAAGTGAGCGACCAGTACGCATACCAACCGTGAGAGTCTCTTGATCTTTCTTACAAGTTATCCCTGCTATCTGATACTGAACTTCACTCTTAGTCAATCCGTGCATGAAATAGCTATCTGCTGTAATCGTGATACCCGAATCAGTCAATTCCTTAATTTCAAGTTTCCCTTCACGATTAAAAAAACAAGACATCCCGAGCATCTGAGTAGCTGAACTCAAGACGTCTCTGAATGTCATTTTTTTATCTTTCGGAATCTGCTCGATTCGATAATTCATGGATGCAATATCCATGTATTCATTTGCTAACTCTATACCAGTCTTCAGACAAATTTCTTTGATAACGTTCCTGATTTCAGCTGGGTAAGTCAAATCTGTGATATGTTCACGATTGAGCTTGAACATCCCATCCATTAGATCAAGCGTAGTCGTGTTACGGTTTCGGTCTATTTCAATATCATTGATGAAGTATTCACCCATTTTGACCCATTCGTAGGTTCCGTCTACCAAAAGACCGATTTCAGGGTAAATCTTATCTAGCTTATTGAAAGTGGTAATGATGCTTGTGAACGTGATTTTAGCACTACCTGCGCATGTTCCCCCTGGCTTATAAGTGTCACCTTTAATATAACCATAATCAAAACTTGCTTCTTTGATATCGCTTGACTGATACTGACCTACTCTGATAGCAAGGGTGCGGTTTCTAGCAAACATTGCTTCATCGAATTTCCTACGTCTGAATATATCCATGTTCTCCCCTACCTTTCTATCAAATTAAATTTAGCGCCCGACCATGGCTTGAGCTCGTTTGTAAACGAATAACTTGGAGCTGTTCTGTCTCCAACGTAAAATGTTTTAGTTGTTTGACCAACCATGGGATCTGGATAAGATACCGTGAAAAATTCAGACGATACGGCATTTAAAAGCTGACTCATTTCATCCTGAGTCAGCATGCCCCATTCACAGTCTAATTTCCGTTTGGTCGTAATACGGTCACGAACCATGTCGCCGTTAGCATTACGACCGGTATCTCCGTCAATATCCTGGATACCGACTTGAAAAGATTTGGGAGGCTTAATAGCCAGCCCATTGATAATTAAACGTGCCATTTTACCTCCCTCTAAATGTTAAGCAAGACTTGTCCTGCACGTTCTTGTTCTCGATTGATTTCTTGGATGGCCACACGACCCAATTCGTGTCCACCAACCATGATAACGATGTCACCGCTACCGCTGAATCCTCCAGACTGTGGTAAGCCACCGCCCAAGGCATTGACTACCGCACCACCCACGATGCGACCCATAGTCTGCAAGAATCCAGTGTTTTCAAGAGGCATAACGACCTCTTTCCCAGCTTCACCAATCATGGCTACTGTCGGGCTATCAACGATACCACCACGGGCTAAGCGTGGCAGACTTACATAGCCGACACTACCGACCCAATTTAGCCCTGGAAGACCTCTGACAATATCCAAAACGCCGTTAATCATACCAATAAAGCCGTTTACTACATTCTCAATCGTACCAAGAACCGCATTAACTGCGCTCTTGAATGCGCCACCTACTGCCTCACCGACCATCTGGCCAGCGTTTACGAAGATACTTTTTACAGTCTCCCAAACGCCACTGAAGAAGTCACCGATAGAACTAAAAGCATCTTTTACAGCGTTGTAAGCATTAGTGAACATCTCACCAAACCAATTTGAAACACTGGAAAGCGCATTTGTAACATCGTTCCATCGCTCACTGAACCAAGTACCTAGTTTGCTAAAGATGTTTGTTAGACCAGTCCATGCTTCTTGGAACATGTCTGTGAACCATGCACCAATATTAGCTAAAGCACTAGTCACATCTGTCCAACGTTCTCCGAACCATGAGCCGATTGGTGTGAAGATATTAACGATAGCGTCCCACGCACCTTGGAATACACCAGAGAACCACTCTCCGACACCAGAGAAGATGTTTACAATAGCGTCCCAAGAGCCTTGGAAAGTAGAAACAATGATATTCCATATGTTCGTCAAAATGTTAATAATTGAGTTCAGCAACGCCGTGAAGATGGCAACCACGATTTCAAGCACACCGTTAAAGATACTAGAAAAACCTTCAATGATTTTGGTCATGTCGCCACTGATAATACCTGTGATCACGTCGATGATACCTTTAATGATATCAACAACACCAGACACAATGTCTGAAACTGTATCAAAGAATGTCTTTAAATCTTCTCCAATGCGCTCAATTAGAGGCGCTAAATCATTAAGAAACGTCTCGATTATTAAAGTGATGATAGGTTCAAGTTTGTCGTATACAGATCCAGTCAAATCAGAGATACTACCTAAGAATTCTAGGAACTTCTCGACCGCTGGACCTATATGATTTTCAATTGTGTCAGCAAAACCAGCACCTATCTTTTCCCAAATCGGCTGGATTTTTTCATTCCAAACCGTTGTGAACGTTTCAACGATAGATGAGAATAAGTCTCCAGCCTTGTCAATTGTCGGCTTGATATGCTCGTCATAGACTTTATTAGCTTTTTCAAAGATGGATTTCATAGTGCTAGCCAGAGCTTCAGCAACTGGTTCTGCACCTTCGAGCAAGCCAGTAAACATTTCTGTAATATTTTCTTGATTGCCTGTAATCGTTTCTTCAATCTGCTCTACGATGTCTCGTGTGTATTTAGATACAAGTTCACTAACGCCCATAAATGCATATGTAAACGCAGAAATGAGCCCAGCACCTATATTCGTAGCAGGTTCACTCGTTATAGTATCGTAGAAAATTTGCCCGATGCTCTGAGCAATATTCCCGATACTAGCAATAGTATCGCCGTTGATATCAAACATACGAATGAGCCATGATTTGATATCCCACTTGGTGTCATTCAGGGATTTGTTCAGACTTTCAGCAAGAAATACCGCAATACCCATGACGACATTTGCTATCGCACCAGCCGTCTGACCTAGCGCAAATGCTAGTTTTTCACCAAAACGAGCAGCTGCTTGCAAGACCGTTCCGTCTTCAAAGATATCCTTAATAGATTTCCAGATACCACTCAATGCATTCTTCAATCTATCTAGGCTATCCCATCTAAATGACAAAGAAAAACCTTTTTTGAAAAGGTCCCAAAGTTTCGCTAAATAATCGAATAGACCTTTTAGCTTATCTCCAAGGCCATCGAAAATGCTCTTGAATTGGTTATCCATGTCGGTAAGAGCAACTTCTGGCAAGATGTCTTTGAAAGGTCCGCTTCCACCTTTGCCTTTCTTGCCTTTCCCTCCACCGCCACCACCTTTGCCTTTGCCAGCTCCGTCTCCTTCGTCTGGGTCATCTTTTTTGTTTAAAAGGTTGATCTCATCAAATCCCGTTAAACCTAACAACTCTTTAACAGCTTTCTTGGCTGACTTGGCAGTGTCGTCTAAGTTATCAGCCATACCACCAGATGCATCGTCTGCGTCATCCATGGCATCAGCGAGGTCTCCTGCGCCTCCTGCTGCATCTTGTAAGGCTCCGTTCATATTTCCAACCGCACCAGCTACACCGTCTTTTACAGTGGCTTTCTTATTGAACATCAAAGCGATAAACTCAGCGAGCTTAGCAGTCACGTTCTTCAAGACCATAGCAAACGAGTTCAATATTGGCATGATAGCGTTGATAATCGGCAAGAACGCGTTACCGATATTCAAAGCGGAGTCTTTCAGTAATGACTTAAATAGACTGATACTGCCGTTTACAGAGTTTGACAACGTATCTCCGTATTTAGCAGTCGCCTGCTCCAGAATCGCCATAAGACGGATTTGTTGCTGGGTCTGATAGTCTAGTTGGTCCCAACTTTGACCATTTGCAAAACGCTTGAACGCTTCAGTCGATTGAATCATCGCCACATTGACGTTGATTCCTAGGTCCTCAATTGCTTCGGTGTTACCTAGTAAACCAGAGCGAATACGCTCCATAACGTCTGTAATGCTACGCCCTGAACCCTCTGCGATTACTGCTGATGTTTGCAACATCTTAGCAGTATAGGCGCTCAGTTTGTTCGAGTCTTTGATAAAACCAGAAAATAAGTTTGAATACACCGCCCCATATTTTGTTGCTTCACCAACGCTCATATTCATAGCGTTTGCGTTATCGTTAACCCATTTTAAGAATGTCTGCGAGCTCTCGCCCATCTGACGCTTGATTTGGTTAACAGATGCCGTGACTTCAAGAGCCATCTGTGTAGAGTACATACCGACATCAAGCATTTTCTTACCAAGATAAGCAAATCCAGCGAATTTGGCAAGTTTACCAAATACACCCATCATAGAGCCTGATTGTGCCTTGATTTTGTTGGTTGAGTTTTGTACTTTATTGGAGGCATCTTTGACCTTATTCTCGACTTCTTTCATCTTGTTTTTGAAAGGTGCGATTTCAGCATCAATCATTACCTTGAGCTCATCAAGAGTAACTCCCATCTATTCTCCTTTCATTTTAAATTTTCGATTATGACTTTCAGCGAACATCCGCATGCGTTCCTGGTGCAATTTCAACTCTTGAGCCAATCTTGCTTGCTCGACCTGCTCTCGTTCTTTCTCGAAAAGTTCAGGAGCATAATCCCATACCTCAAGCGGTTTGGCATCTTTTGAAAGCAACAAGGATACGTTATTTGCTATCATCTGCGAAAGTCTGTAAGATTCAATGATTTTTTCTTTTTGTTTTTGGATATTGACACGATTGTAGCTTTCAATCATTTCTCTGATTTCAAGCACCGTTAATTCCCAAAAATCGAGGGGCTTACCTCCGATATCTAAAAACATCGGATATAGCCCCTCAACCATTTCTTTTACTGATAATACAGCAACCGATTCTACTCGACTACTTCCATTTTCGCTTTGGATTTCTTGGGAGCTTTCTTGCTTGCTTTCTCCCGTGGCATAAAACCCGAAACTTGAAGCATAGGCAAGATAACATCTGCCATGAATGCTGCCTGATCTCCGCCGTTGTCAACGTAGTCGTCGTAAAGATTAGACACATCTTCAAACGAGAGTCCATGCTCAAACTTTTGAAGTGCTCCATGAGTCAACAGCAGCATCACTTTTAGAGGTGGCAAAGCAAAAGCCTCTCCATCAGCTGGCATGAATACCTTGAGCAAGTTCGCTCCGATTTTTTCTTCAACTTTAGTCGCTTGCAAAGATGTGAGGCGGAGTTTCAATTCCTTATCCTCACTAACTTTCCAAGTTGCGTATGGTAAAGCCATCTATTAACCTCCCAATCCGTCTTTAAATTCGAGTTCAGACTGCAAAGCAATCTTGAGAGTGAACTCAATAACAGAGTTCACTCCGCCACCACCAAGCTTGACGGATACTTGACCTTCAAATGTGACCTCAGTACCATCTGGGTATGCTTGTTTAAAGAAAAGTTTCGTCTTGTTGTCTGCTGCATTACGCAAAATACGATAAGGAGCACTTTCCCCGTCATTTTTATAAGCGAACTTGTATTCGAGTTCTCCAGCATCACCAATACCAAATTCATATTTTTTAACCTTGTCTTCAAGAGTGGTATTTTCAACTTTTTCAGGTTCAATACCGAATTCAGGCACTTCTTTAAGTCCTGCAAGTTTTGTGTAAGTTCCTTTAGCTGTTCCATAAGAAAGCGTAATTCCATTTGCTAACATGTATTAATTCTCCATTCTATACTGATAAACCAATTGTGAATTTAGGTCAACGATTCCTTCGAAGCGCATCAACTTGTGACGCAAATGCGATGGATCAGGCACGTCCTGACAGTCAGTTCTTCGCAATCCTAAAGATGCAAAGATTTCATTGATTTTGACAGCTAAATCGCTTGTGCTATCTTTATCGAAGATATCAACCTTATAGCGAATTGATGTTTTTTGTTCTTTGTCATCGAACCATTCACCTGGTTTGTTCTGTTCTTCCAAAAAAATGACGACTGGAACGTTCTCCCAGTCGCTCGGATACGTATCGGTCACATTATCTGCGACCTTTTGCAATTCTTTATAAATTAAGGGTTTAATATTAATCATTTTATCTGTTCTCTTATCTTTCTGCTAACGTATTTTGAGATATTCCTTGATACACGCTCTTGGTTATCTTTCAAAGCTGGATACAAGTAAGGTTGCGCAGGCTGACCATACATCTTGTAAAACTTACCTCTTTTCGCAAAGTGGTAAGGTCCTACGTTGATTTGGTCTTCATGCACGTACCAGGGACTAGAACGATAAGACACGCTGACTTCTGGCGATATGCCTGAGTGATTAGCTTGTCCTTTTGGCCCTGTACCAAGTTCAACATAAGCGCCATGGTCTGAGTTTGTAAAGACTTCGCTTGATATCTTGTTACCGTTTATTTTCAAACGCACTCTGATGCTATTTCTCAACTCACCCTCATTCGCTGGCGCCCTGAGTTTCGCTTCAGCTTGTACGACTGTCTTAGCAGCATGCAAGACCGCTTGTCCTACTATCTCGTTGCTCTTCGCACCGTAGAGCTTACGGCATTTAGCGATTAAGCTATCTGCTCCGATTAAACCTGACACGTTCCAACTCCAAAACTTGATGTTTGCTGTATACTTTCTTTGAGATAACCCGATGCGTGACATCCGTCTTACTATCGATACAGACACCGTCTTTCACGTTGATATCTGTATCCTTGCTCGCATTTGCGTTCAGGATATCGTTGATACGATCACCGTAAATCTCAGATTGTAGCTGGCTAGTCGCTGGCCACAACTCAAGTCGTACTTCTTCAATCTCGTCCGCATATCCTTCTTTAGCAATCCCTTCGTCTGTCACGGTCTTCTTGAACCGCTTGAGGTTATATGGCTTCAGTCTATTCTTTTTCAAAAACATGACCTGCCACCCTCGCTAAGCGATGCATCCGAATACGCTGTAAAAGGCCCGTAGACAAGCCTGACTCACTGTAGGTTACAGAGATACCACCTTCACTCCTAGACTGCTCTCCTTCGCTTCCAGAGCGGTTGTAGAGCTCGATTACAAGTTCAGGTAGTAACCTGTCGAGAGCTGGAGTCAGCTTCTCTCGGTTCGTTTCAGATAAAATGATGTTTTCAGCCCTTAAAAGTAAAGACGAGAGGACTATTTCGTCACTCTCGCCCGTCAATGATTTTATTTTTTCAAGTTCCATAAGACCTCCTAATCGTAAGGAGTCGTCTCGTCTCCTTGTGTTTCGTCAATGATCTCGACAACGTCTGCGATATCGACTGAAAACTCACTTTTGAGATTGTGTGACAATTCGTTAAAACGCTCGTCTGTCATCTCAAAGATTTCGTTCTCTTGTCGAACCGCTTTCGCTTGCCAATCATTGAACGGTTGCTTAACTCTGACTTTCATAGGTCAGACCTCGTTATTTAACCTTCCAGTTAGCTGAGTCAGAATCTGGTTTGTTGGTTGAGCTAGTGATGTCTTTGATAGCAACATATACTTTGTCTTCATGAGTCACTGTATCGCCTTTTTTGTAATCTGAACCAGACTTCCATGCTTTTGCACGGTTCACTGTTTTACCTTGAGCCGATTCTTTAGCAGCTGGCTTAGTATCTGCAATTGTGATGATGTATTTTTGGAAGTGTTCAAGAACATACGCTCCAGTGTAGAGCAATTGTTCTACCAATTCACCAAAACGACCAGGGACATTGTCATTGTACTTGGTATTGTCAATTTGAATTGGTGATGTAACGACACCAGGAGCAGTTGCAAGGGCGTTAACGTTTGGCAAGAATTTAGAAGGTACTTTGTAGACTGTGTAGTCATCCAATTCGCCAACGTATCCTTTGCCAAGAACCTTCTTGTCTGCGTCACCTTGTGGCAAACGTACGATTTCAGACTTGATAGCTTTGTAGAAACTTGGTGTCACGAAGAGCAAGCGTTCTTTAGTGATTCCAAGCTCATCCAATTTCTCAGAAACATCAAGAACCGCATTGTATGCGTTGTTCGTTCCTGCCGTTTTACCCATGACCACATTGTCACTTACGTTTCCGAGCGCTGCATCAAAACGAAGTTTATCAAGATATGGAGCGACTACCTCAGCAGCCTGACGAGCAATCACATACTCAATGTTTACTTGACCGTTTGAGTCACGTTCATCCAATTGGTCAACGAAACGGCCCCAATATTTTTCTTCTTCAAGAGTGTAGACCTTCTCTTCGACTTCAACATGATCGAATTCATTGTCTTGGTTACGTTTATAGTCTTTGAGACCAGTTGTGTTTCCTGTTGCAACAGTGAACGAGCGACCGTTTAGAGTCACTGCTTCAGTTGGTGTCAATAGTGGTGTTGCGTATGAATTTACAGCAAGAACATCCTCGATAATTCCAAGGTGTCGCTTGCGTGATTCTGCTGTGTTTAATGCTTCAAATGCCATTTATTTTTACCTCATTTTTTTATTTTCTAGCGCAAAAAGTCCTGTTTCCATTTTTCGGTGACTTCTTGCTGATTTTTTGGCGCAGTCTTAATAGGTGCGCTACCCTTCATGCGGTCAGATACACCTTTCTGTACTGCATCCTCCCACGTTTTCTGAATGCTTGCGACTGATTCAGTCACAGCTTCAGCGTTTGATAAATCAACCACTGCTACTAATTCGACTGGTAAGCCACGTTCGCTTAACATTGCCTTAGCTTCTGTGGTCAATTCCTTGCGAGCAATCGCTTGTTCACGGTCAGCTAGTTCTTGCTCAAGTTGTTTCAGCTGATAATCTTTCTTCTCATCAGCGTTCATCTTAGCAAGTTTCTTAGCTTCGTTTTCCTTGGCTTCTTGCTCAGCTTCCCATTTAGAGCGCTCGGCAGATAGCATCTTACCGATTTCAGCACGAGTGAAAGTTCGTTCGTGCTTTTCTTCCTGCACTGTATCAACATTTTCTTGAGTGTCGACAGTCTCAGTTGATTCAGTAGATACAGTTGCATTGATTTCTTCTGACATAATTGTCCTCCAGCGATTACGTCGCCACTCGATAATCTCGTTTTACGCTCGGCAGCGAAACAGTACAGCTTTTATTGTCATCGGTACAGTTTGGACAATCAAAAAACCGCATCAAATCTGACACGGTTTATAGCAATTTACAGTAATTTATAGCAGTCTATTCCTGCAAGCCAAGATGTTGGATCACCTACTTTCTGTTTTTGAGCTCTTTGTTTAAATTTTTCATAAACAAAAAGATGAAAGATACCAGTGGTAGGAATACCAACCACCCCAGGGCAATCAACACCCATTCCCATATAAACATGTTTTTACTCCTTTCTATGTTTTGGCTTATTGTTAGCTTGTTTTGTCATTCTTTCAAAAAGATTTTCAGCTTCTTTTTTTGTCATTGACATACTCTAAATACACCTCCAAACGCTCCATTTTTTCTTCTGAATTATAAAATTCCTCTGTGTATCGAACTGTTCCTGATTCCCACTTTTCAATTGGATAAAGTCGTTCTTTGCCTGTTGGCATGTGGATAACGATGTTTTTATTGCCTTTTTTGCTGACTCGGATTTCCGTTTTGAGGTTGTTTTCTTCGACATACTGAGCCATAGGCATATCAATGTATTCCCATCCCTCGTTTTTACCTTCTACAAATTTGGTATCAACAATCTTGTAAGAACCTTGAATCAATTCTTCTAATTGGTCGGGATATTCTGATATGTTTGAGATATTCAAAGACTTACTTGAATTAAAGATGAATTTGACATTTTTCCTTGAGTTCAAGCCTCTCTTCTTAGTTTCGAATCCAACAACTCTGTCTTGTTCTAGCTTCTCAATAAACTCTTTATCACGAGTGGCAGACCGAATACCTAAATTGAGTGTATCTCCGACCTGATAATCTGAATATTCACCAGAACGCAATTTCTCAAATCGAATCAATTTATCTTTTTCAAGAGGTTGTTTATCGATTAAATCGTGTATAGATTCAACATCTGCTTTTGTCTTGTCTGTGATTGTTTTTAGCTGTCCGTTTTCCCCGTGCCAAACATAGGTCGGTTTGAATTGTTTCTCATCTGTGATGTATTGCGAATAGTCACAAATCTCTTGATACTCACCGTTTGTATAATCATACAATGTTTTTTGCATATCTTGAGATAATTTGAGTACATCTGTTTTTTTCGGTTTTTTAGCGAGTTTGACTGATTTCTTTTCATCATCAACATACTTGCCATACCACTCTTTATACGTCATATCAGCAGGGACTAGCTCGGTCTTACCTGTTTCAGGATTCCTTGCCCTACGCTTCAACTTGCTGTAGTCTGCGTCTTCATCGTATGCGACAGTAGTAGACCTGCACCACGGGTGCATAGGTGGATGGTTGACGCCAGGTTCAGCTTCATCCACTCGATAAACTATATTATCGTGCTCCTGACAAATGCGTGATGTACGCTTGTCTAAGACAGCCACAAAGATATACTTTTCTATATCTGCTTCTTCATAGCTGAGCAGTTCCATTTGGTTATGAAAGAACGCTGACTCAGTACGAACCAAACGCCTTGCATCATTCTGACCTACATTAAACCTCTCAGCAATTGCTTGTGTAGTTTCTCGTGTTCCTCGTCCTGTCATGAGGCTTATGAGTAGTTCATCTTTTATACTAGAAGCGAGCTTCCCTGTGTTCTTCCAGATATCTATAGAGTACGTGCTTCCGTCACCTATCCAACTAAAAGACTGTAGATGCTTTATCTCGCTCTCAGGAAGCCCAGAAAAGCTATATGCCAACCCTGTCTGCTGTTGTAGGTCAAATGTGGCCTTGTAGTAGCTATCCTTCATAAGCTCACTGTAAAAGGCATCTGAGCCGTTCTTCTCCGAATGATAAATAGACTCACGCATGCGGTCTAGGTCGTCATTTAGACGCTCTAAACGCTTCATACGGTAGGCATAAGCTGGACTGTCTAAGTCAGCAAGCAATCGTTGGATGTTTGGATCATTCGGTCTAGCTTCAAGAACCTTGCGAAGTTCATTTAAGTCCTTCTGGTCTTTCATGTTCTTCAAAACATGACGAGCATCACGCTCGCTCAAACCATAATCACGTTGAAATTTATCAAAGACTTTGTTGATTTGCTTGTCTAAATAAGCTTTAGACTGCTTGTAAATCTCGTCGAACTTGTCCGCTTGCTTCTCGGCCTTATCCATCTGCTCATAGATGAGATTAGCCTTCCTCTTCGCCCAATACTCCTCGTTCTTCATCTGTCACCTCATCGTCTGGCTTCGTGTTTGCTTGGTTAAAGAATGGCACACGTTCCATGTTCTTCTCTTTCTCTTCTTCAAGTTCTTCCAATTCAGCATCTGGATCTTCAACGAATGGCAAGAGTGAAATAAGCTGACGAAGAGAGACTTTGCCTTCAAGATTATTGATAACCTGTGACAATTCAAGTAAGTTCTTAGGCAATCCACGGCTAAACTGAGGCACGATTGAATGTGCTTCAAGAGCAATCTGCTGCATGCCTAAGTAATGAGCGAAGATAGCAATACGCTGTCTTAAACCTCGCTTGTAGTTCGCTTCCTTCGTTTTAGTTATCATTTCAAGACCTAATAGCTTAAATTCCATAGCTCAATGTTGTTACCGTAGAGGCTCTTTATCCTCTACTTCTTACGGTTTCCCGTAAGTTCAGACTATCTCTTCACCCCAATAGGGTGTCGGATTTCGTGGATATTTCTGCATATAAAAAAACGATACTATGTACCGTTTCTCACTTAGCTTACTTTATCTAGTCGTTAAACCTTACTGATATTTCTACCAGCAGTGGTAATTGATTAGCTTCAGTAATATGTTACAAACCTTCCTTTTTCATCTCTAACAATTGTCTTATCAGACATGTCTACGCCTTTTGAAAATTGTCTCAAATCGTATTTTTTATAATTCAATAAAACATCATCTATTGTATCATCATTGATGATTATATCATCTCGTTTTATAGAACGATAATATCTATAGACAAGAGTCGAAAAAGAAATGTTGTTTTCTTCAGATAATTTTTTTAGATAGTCTCTCAAGATATATCCCTTATACTTAACGTTATCAGAACGATTCCGTTTATTTGTATGTTCAGGAACCTACCTACAATTACTTGGTGAGTAGTCTTTGTCATTATCTATCCTATCTAATTGCAAACCGAATTCTACTCCGTTTTGCATTGCCCAACTTCTGAATTTAGCTACATCACTAAATTCATCAGAAACGCCTATTCCACGTTTTCCATACCATTTGTAAGCCCAATGTTTTTCATCATAACATCTTGCTAACATAGAGTAATAAACTTGGTTTAGATGTTTGTGCATTTTATCTTTTATCATTTATTTTCTCCTAGAACTTTATACTCTTATTATACCATAATAGAATACAAAAATCTAGGATATTACTGTTTTACGCCTTCCAATTTTAACCCGATTTATTACCTCAAAGTTACCTTTGAGGAGGGCAACTATTTTACCCCAGAACTATTGCCTGCGAAGTTCTCGTCTGTCAAATTCGGAACATGGCTGAATGTGTAGATGTCTTCTTTCAAAGCCTTGCGCAAGATTTCAGTTGCGTTCTCGTCTAAGGCGTTCTTTAAGAAATCAGCCTTGGCATCTGCTGGCAATTCCAAAAGTCCTTCTTCAGAAAGAATTTTCATGGCCTCTTTTGCATCTTCTGGATTGTCAGCTAACTGCGCACCATACAGTACAAGAATAGACTCGACTGCTTGCTCTTTGTCGTTTACACGATTGCCCATCAAGGAATTGTAAGCATCAATCAAGCTGATTTGTTGCTCGTAGTCGCCAATCGCAAAGTGGTTGTTGCGATATTCGATGATTGGAATTTGCCCAAGGTTGTGAGGTTCTACTTGCTCGTTCTGGGTTGTTCCCATACTTGAATCACGCAGCACGATGTGATAGTGCAAGTTCTGAGTAAAGACTTCTGCTTGATACTTAGTCGCATCCTTTGTATCATCCTTAATTTCGTAGTAGTAGACTGCAAAAAGCGCTTTGCGTTCGATACTATCATCGTATACAATGAATACATTTTTAGGATCTACGCTAGTCGAATCAAGCTCAGTCAGCCCCTCTTTCGCATAAATGTATTCGTAAGCACGTCCATAGATGGCCATGTTCAAAGCATTCTGCGCATCTACTTGGTCGATTTCAGCCCCGTCAAACGCTACAAGTAAAGGTTCAAGGTCGCTCTCGGCAGTGTTGTTATACTTGATAGGATTGCCCATAAAATAGCCCGTAGATGTGTCTGCGATATCCTTAGCGTGATTAGCTACCGTTCTATAATTTGGAGCGTTCTTATTTCGTCTCTCGTGTTTTAAGATAGCATGCTCGCCCATATAGTAGCTTTTAAGTCTCTTCAAGCGACTGCGTTCTTGTGTGTGTTTGCGAATCAGCTTGTAAATTAATTCCTTACTTAAAGCTGTTTCATCGTATCCATCCCGTGGATAAGTTAAAATCTGATACATTTAATTCCTTTCTATAAGCCGTAGTCTGAACGTCTGAGGACGGTTGCTTTCGGTTGTGAATGATGCGAATAAATTGCATAACGCACCGCATCCAGCACGTCGTCATTCTCTTTCACAGGTTCGCCTGTCTTTTCGTTCCAGATGTATTGGTAGACCTCATCTTTGAACTTGCTGACCTTATTTGATACAACAAAAAAGCGCCCAGCTTTCATCAGCTTGGCTACTTCTTCAATACCAGACAAGACCGCTTTATTAGCGTTGAATGTTCTTAATTGCTCTCTTTGAAATCTTGCAACATGTTCAGGTCGTGCGCTATCTGCCCAAAACGTGATATTGCCATACCGTTCCTTGATATTCTTAGCAAGGTCTACCCAAAAATCTATCTCTTTGTACTGATGAGCGTGCTCCTCTAAGATATAAACTGAACCGTCTGAGGTTTCTCCGACAACTACAATAGAGCCAAAGTGTTCATACCCCCAGTCGACGCCAGCATAGACTTTAGTTATATCTTCTGGCGTTTCATTCACAAACATATTCTCGCTAAAATCACGATAGACCACTCCCTCACCAGTCACCCAAAGACCAAGAATGTCTCGGTCATAAAATACACCAGCTGGTGTGGCATTCTTGATATTCTCGCGGTATCTGTCAGACATGAATGTATTATCATCTAGCTTGAAATGAAAGTCTATGATCATATCGTCGCCAGAGTTGATATAATCCCGTCTGAGCCAGTGGGTCGGGCTGTCTGGGTTACTATCCCAAACAATCCGTGCACCCTCTCCCGAACAACGTGAGATGATTTCTTTGAACACTTGTTCATTGGCCAACGATGCCTCGTTCACATAGGCTCCAAAAGCTGTGAAACCACGAGCTCGTTTTAAACCTGAAATCGAACCAGTATAAACTTGAATAACCTTGACTCCGCAAAGAGTAAACGCTCCGTGTTTGTCATATTTTGGCTCAATATCAAACATGTTATAGAGTTCTTGGATAATATTATTTTGTATCGAAGTTGAAGACGTCCCAGCCAAAATATACATCGGTTCATCAATGTCTAACTTATCAGCTATTGTTCTAACTCTATCGATTTCATTCAGGAAGACCATATTATTCAAAACAGTCTTACCTGAACGCTTGGCACCATGCAAACCGCAAATAAAGAAGTCATCGTTTAAAACTCGTCTAAGGACTTGTTCTTGTTTTAGCGTGAATTTACTTGTCATTAAAAGCACCTCTCAAAGCCTTAGCAAACTCTACAAGCTTATCGTCATGCTCGTCATCCATACCAATTTGAGATTTAAGTTTCTCTATTTCAAGCTCAAGTTTTTCAGCTTGTTTAGCAGTCGGATATCGTTTCAATATTTCAGCTATCGCTTTGATAACTGTGTTATTATCCGCCTTTTTCGTAACTCTGTCCACCTCACCAGTTACCGGATTCATTATCAAAACTTCTTCGAGTCGCTTGCCTCTTGCGATGTCTGAGAGAATTGAAAGGGCCTCTTTAGCACTTAAAATATTCTCATCGTGCATCTTTTCGGTTTCTGTTTGTATGAACGTTTTAATGCTTGCATTTTCTAGTAATTTACTAGCGGTTGTTCTGGCGTAAGCCTCACTATAACCGGCAAATATTGCGGATTGATAGACATTGCCTGTCCTCAAATACTCGCTCGCAAACATCTTTTGTCTTTGATTTAACCCAATGTCCATCACCTCCATTTTTCTACAAAACAAAAAGCCACACGATTGTGTGACCTTTTTAAGACCTCTCACAGACTTTGCAGGAATCGAACCTACGATAACAGTTTTGGAGACTGTTGTGTTACCACTACACTAAAAGCCTAAAATAACGACATCAAGGATTGAACCCAAAAAAAGACTAAGAGGAAATCACTGGCTCATCCCTGATACCGTTACAAAAAAATTATTAAAGGAGCCATCAGTTCGTTTTACCGTACTTGCTGACAATACAATAATATCACTTTAAGATTATCATTTACTATCGTTACTATCAAAGATTTTAGAGAGTTTGACCAAAGACTTATCTCTAGCTCGCTGGATAGTAGCTGGACTGCAATTCAATCGTCTTTCCACTTGAGACCAAGATAGACCATCGATGTAGAGCAATCGCATTACAATATTTTCAATCGGCTCTTCTAACTCTTCAATCGCTCTAACAAGTTCCTCTTGTTCCCTGTATTCCCTCTCAATTTCTTGATAGAGTTCAGCAATGCGATCAATAGCTTTGATGTTCATTTCCTCGGTGCGATTATCATTGTTCTGAGATTTCGGCATACTGTCAAAAGTCTGACCTTTCATGATACCAGACCTTAAATTGATGATTTCGCAATGTAAAGATTGTATTTTTACATTTTTAAATTTTAGTTTTTTAAGCTCTTTTTCAATAGCTCTTTGCACCCTATCACCCCTCCCCAATAAATATATTCATCGGCAAATTGAAGTAAGTCGCTACATCTTCAACATTGTATAGATCAGGAGCGGATTTTAAATTCTCCCAATTCGAGATTGTTGCGATTGAGTAGCCTAACTTACTTCCTAACTCCTTCAAAGTAACCTTGTTATCAATCCTCTTTTGTTTTAGCATGAAAGCGAATAATTCACACTGTCTCTTTGTTAAAGGTTTTTCATAGTCCATTATCTTCCTCTTCCTGAGTTAAAATAGCTACAAGCTTTTCGTATGTTGGATTGATTACATACAAGAACTCATCGGCAGTTAGTTGATCTTTTAGATGTTCTATCATCTCATTGCTTACAAATACTTTACTAAGATAAACATCGTTTTTCAAAACACCTTGGATACAATCAATGTTAATTGTAATAGGTTCTTTCATTTCACCATATTTAAATGGAATTAGTTGAACAAATTTTGTCATTCCTTATCCTCCAAGAGCTCAGGATTACCGTCAATTAAATCACCATCCTCCCAAACATTGCCGATGATTGTAACATCTAATAAGTCTCCATCAACCAAATCTTCCATTGACACAGAATTCCCATTAGTTAAATGAAAGCTGCCTTGATACCATTCTATAATACCTGTATTTATATACAAGAAATTGGACACTTTAGAACAATCTTCAAATTGTACTACATCCCCCTCATATATCTCCTTTCCGTTTTTATCAAAGAGTCCTGTTGATTGCATGAGTTCAACTTCATAAAACTCAAAGCGTCCACCTCTGCCAAAGCCTCCCCATTTTAAGAAAATCGTTTCTTTATCATATCGAATTGACTCGATTGAATCTGCGAAACATCCTTCGTATTTTAACCACGCTCTAAACTTCGGTATCATCCCAAATCCTCACCTCATCCCCAACTTTCACTTTCTCATACACTTCCTTCGTAACCACGAACACGCCATAATCACGAATCGTAAGTGTGTATAGCTTGCCATGTCGCCCTTTTTCGACGACTCTACCTTTGATTTCGGCGCCTTCGTTATCAGCCTTGTAGATTACAATAGGGCGCTTTTCTTCTAATTTCTTAATCTGGATACTCTGCCAGACATTCAATCCAGCAGATAGAAGAATCCATATAACTATGAATCGTTTCATCACTTACTCTCTCCCGTAACTTGATTACGCTCGACTCTTAACTTAAAGCAGTCATTGTCGCCTGTACGAAATATTGTAATCTCTTCGCCCCACTGACTTCTTGTGTATGGGTATCTGTTTGGTCGTTTCATGTTACCACCTCATATATAAGTATTTTGTATCGATATCTTGTTCTAAAATACAATCTCTCAATGATCTTAAATCTTCTAACGCACTGCTGACGGTCCCCCATTTGTTTTCAGGTTCATACTGCACATACTTTTTAGGATACTGTTCCAGTTCTGAGATACCACGTTGAATGTTTTCAAAAATCTGAGCAACATTGTAGATAGTACCCTGTTTGAAATCCCAATCCATAGCTACCCTAAACATTTTTCCGAGATTGTAAGTTGGAGAACTATTTTCAGGCTCATCTATGCAAATATAATCTCCGCTTTCTATTTTTCCTAAGATTTCCAAATCATAACTCATCTACCTACCTCCTCTGCAGCATACTGCAACCATACTAGGCACTCGTATAGATCCCTTGCTTGCCTTTTGATGTTGCTTAATGATTGACTGCTCAATTTATCATCATTTTGTAAGATTTCTATCTTGAGATTTAAAATAGCAGCAGTCAATTCTTTTTCTTTTTTTAAACTTTCACTACATGACATCACTCCACCTCCTCAATCTCAATCCCCTCACAAGAGAAAACCCATCCGAAGCCAGCTTCTTCAAGTTCTTTCTTAGTATGGTAAGATTTCAAGTCCGTATAGTTTGTTTTGTTACTCATATACCAAGTGTCTTCATTGATATTATGTTTTAATACCATCGAATTACACACAACACCCTTAACTTTCACCAAATACCGCTTCTCTTTCTCGACCTCGTAGCCGAAAATCCAAGCACGGGCGAAAGTTTCCTCATTCTTTTTGATCCATAATGTTAATTCAATGCCTTGGTTATTTGATTTCAAAAAACTTGGAGTCATAGCAAGATAAAGAGAACTTGTAAGATGTTCTTGACATACTTCAATCCAATCCGCCACAAACTGCGGTACTTTGACTTTATTCAATTTTTGCCGAATCTTATCAGCATCTTTCAGTTGCTGACCAGCCAATTCTCCCTCAAATTTTCCTTGCTCGTAGCCCTCACGATATTTTGCGCGACTGAAATCTCGTTCAAATTCACCCATGATAGCCTTTAGCCAAACTTCACGGTCATGCAATGGCAATTCTCGTAATCTTGCTAGTATTTTTTTACATAGCGAGGCGCTTCGTCTGCGTGACCCATTTCTGGTTCGTCTAGCAACTTTATCAATTCCAATGTTGTTAAATGATCAATCTTAGGCCTATAGCCACTGCAATCTACTGGTAACTCAATAACTGCTTCAATCAATTCCTGCTTATTCATCTTCCAATTCCTCCAACTGCGCTTTCATTCTCTTTAATTTTTTCTTCAAAAATTCACGATGAGCAGTACGGCCTTGTGCCACTCGTTTATCGCATGGCTTCGAATACTTCTCGATTTCCTGCTCTGTCTGCTCGATTGACCGCTTCAACCCGTCAATCATTATTTGTTTGTTGTATTTCATGGTTTAACCTACTTGTTTTTCTAACCAGTTAAAGAGTAGACCGAATTGCTCTGTCACTAGATCATCATCATTGTATCGTTTGCAAATTTCTCCGATTGACGATACTGCCCAGAGCCAATAAGCGTCCGAACCAAATCCGACCTCTTGGCTCTTTTGATTGCTGCGCGCCATCCACTCAGGAATGACTCTGCTAAAGAAATCTATATAATTTATTTTCATGGCAATTCCTCAATCTTGATATAGATCCCGACAGTGTCTGCCCAAAACTTTTCAGCAATCTCGCTGGCCACTTGCGCATCGTCTTGCCAGTATCCAAGTTTCGTCATGCAATCCTTGAGTAGTTTCTGCAGATTATCTGTATCTGGCTTCGTGGTCTTGTACTGGCCGTCGTAGCTTTTTTTGATACGTGGGAAGCACCACTTGACTGTCAGTCGAACTGCACCTTTGATTTTATTCAGAGGCACATGCTGCGCGAGCAAGCTCTCAAATTTCGCTCTGGCATTTTTTAGATCCTCTGGCTCATAAAAGATTGGCTTACCAAATTGCACGTTTACCTTTTTTTGCTGGTGAGTCGTTGTTGGAATTTTTTGCATCGGTAAAAAGAATTCAATAGACATTTTTAAAAATGCACTTCCTTTCTTTTTTTTAATTTCGCGTTTAGTCCATGACCCTTGTATATGACAGGGTGCGTTTTAAGCAACCCTGTCTATACAGGTATGGACATGATGGACGACAGGACATTATCTATATATATAATATATAGTTGTCTGTCGCACGACACCACCGTATTTTTATAGTTCTGTCGCGACAACGACACCACCGTATTTTTATAGCGTTGTCGTTATTAGGACACGACCATGATTTTACGGTTCTGTCGCTGATTTTATTACAGGGATAATATTGCCTGTATTTTTATCTATTTGATATTTTTTAGATGTTTTTATTCGTCTTTCGACAGTTCTGACAGTTATACCTAAGTAATCTGCGACTTCTTCTTTTGAAGGCGGCTCACCATAATTGGCGTTTTCGATAGCTTCGTCAAACTCTATGAGCTTTTGTTTTTTATCTTCCTTCGCATTCTTTTTGCGAGTTTCTTTAGCTCTTTGCCAACTTGGCTTATTTTCTTCAAGTTCAATATCCGCAAGCACTCCTGATTCATCCAGTGCATGCACTGGATAGCTGAACCACATATTGACTGGCTTAAACTTGGCAAACTCTCGAAGCGTACCTTCCACACGCCATGCAGTTGCTATCTGAATCTTGTTGCGAGCTTCTTCGAGCTTATCCACGAATGGAGCACGATCCATCACATCAGAAATGCCTTTCTCAAAATGCGTTCTCATCTGCGCTGGACTCAATAGATCATCTAGTCCGACATTCTGTTGGTAATAAGCGTTATTTCGTTCTTGCAAAGCTTGTTTGTAAACTTCACACGCTGCCTGATTCAGTCGCTGAGTAAGCAATTCCTCTGACACTTCCAGCTCTACTAAGTCGATAAGTGCGTCAGGATCCCGAGCGAATACACCCGAACCACTAGCGCGGTCCATGGACTTCTTGCCACCTTGCGAACCTTTTGAGTGGTGATGGCAGTAGATAACACTAGAGCCTAGCTCTGTGGCTACTTTGTCGAATTGATTGGTAAAATGTGCCATCTGGTCTGCACTGTTCTCGTCACCAGTCAGGACCTTGTAAATCGGGTCGATGATGACTGCGATATAATTCTTCTTCAAAGCTCTGCGAATGAGTTTAGGCGCCAGCTTGTCCATTGGTACGGTCTTTCCACGCAGATTCCAGATATCGATGTTTTGGATATTCTGCGGTGTCAACTCCATAGCTTGATAAACGTCACGGAAGCGATGTAAAGCGGATGGTCTATCTAGCTCCAGATTGACATAGAGGACACGGCCTTGCGTACAATCCCAACCAAGCCATTTCTTGCCCTCTGCGATAGCGATAGACATTTCTATCAGCGCGAATGACTTACCAGCTTTAGAGGGACCAGCAATCAGCATCTTGTGCCCTTGACGAAGAACACCTTTTATCAACTCAGGTGCCAATTCAGGCAAGTTATCCCAGCTGTCGGCCAATCCTTCAGGATCAGGTAAATCGTCGTTCAAGTCTTCGATGTATTGATACCATTCATCCCAGTCAGCCTTACCGATGTTGGTATCTACCAAAAATTGCTTCTGACCGTTTCGGATGAACCCTGGCATACGTGATAGCCTGCTTGGATTTTTATTTTGAGTATCAACTATGATCCCATTCTTCTGACAAATTTTATAAAGATAATCAACCCGATTACGATACTCTTCGTAATTCTTGGCATCTACTTTGACGATGGCATGTAGCGACTTGTTTCCACTGTGTACCAAGGCTACAATCGGTAGCTCCAATTCCTTGTAGATAGCATTTTGCTTATCGATTGGCATGCTGTCGGATTCAACCAAGGCATATCTGAAATCTGTCACGTTTTCATTTTTAGCGCCCTTTCCATCCATGGGATTGAATCGCACCCATGCGCCAGCTTCTTCGTGATAGTCACCAAGGACAGCTCCAATATCTCCATTACATTCTTGCAAGAGCTGAATCAACTCACCAGCTGTACGGTCGTAAGCTCCATTTGTTGGCAGCCATTTGACAATCTCACCAGTTTCGTCGTCAGTCTTTGGATAGCATTTGGTCACATAACCGACATTTTCACCAGCTTCAAAAAGTGTTTCAAGGTACTTGATAATTTCCTGAACAGGATTCCAAACTGTCGGCTCGTGGATTTCCTTTCCTTCAATCCAGTCCTTATCGATGACACGATAGTCGCGGTCAATTGTATCTGTCCAACCTAACTCATGCGCGTTCTCGCTATCGTAGCCAGATTGCGACACCCAGCCGTTTTCTTTTGCTAGCTGGGTAATCGTGGCACCTGTTACAATCGTTCCTGCTTCTTCGTTGAAGGTATCCCATTTCTTGAAACACTCGAATTTCTTGTACCGGCTATCGTTTTGTGACCAGTTATCCCAGTCAGATGCTGTATACCCTTCATGTTTTAAGGCCATGCCCACATTCACCCAAGTCTGGTAATCTACCGTGGCAGGATTGATATAATCCAGCAACGGCAATAAGTTAAAATCATTCTCTGCCACTGTTTTCTCCTTTTTTTAATTTGGCACATATTCAGCTGGTCGCACACCAGCAGGCAATCTCCATCCGTTTGCTGCAATGCGATCAATCATATTTTTGGCATGATCAAATTGCCACATTCCGACATCTTTGAATCCACGACCTTCCAAAAATCGAATCTGTTTTGGTGTCGTCAAGCCTTCTGATTGTCGCTTGTGCAATCTGTCCAACAAGAGATTAGCTTTTCCAGCGTTGCCTATTTCGTCGGTAAAGATACCGTATTTCTCAAGTGCTTTGATTTGCTTGTCGCTAGCAGGCGCCATTTCCCATCCAAAATTAGGCACGTAGTTTGATAAATCTTCTGCGTGGATAGACATTTCAAATTGCAATGGATCGACTAGCTTGCGCTTGCGTTTGCGCATTTCTGCGAGTTTCTTGGCCAAGGCTTCTTCACGTTGAGCGACGACGTCCTCGGTTGCCTTGACTTCCATATCTTCAAGGTCAAGCATGACACCTGTTTGCTCTTCCATGTTCTCAACCATTTTCTGAGCGACCTCTGGAGTCTCACAAATTAAGTGCGCTGGCCGGCATAGTTCGTGGCGTTCAGTGTGCCAGAGGAAGTCTAGCAAAAGCAGTTCTTCCTTGCCCGGATGCAAGCGAGTCCCACGCCCGACCATCTGAGAATAGAGCGCCCGCACTTTGGTAGGCCTTAGCACAACCACACAGTCTACTGACGGACAATCCCATCCTTCAGTCAATAGCATAGAGTTACAGAGCACGTTGTAACGGTCATTCTCGAAGTCTTCTAAGACTTCTGCTCGGTCCTTGGACTCTCCGTTTACTTCAGCAGCGCGAAAACCTTTTGCGTTTAGAATATCTCGAAACTTCTGCGAGGTCTTCACCAATGGCAAGAATACAACTGTCTTGCGGTCTGCACATTGCTTGACCATTTCGCCCGCTATCTGTTCCAGATATGGATCCAGTGCCGTTCCGACATCGCTCGCTTTGAAATCGCCAGCTGACATACTGACGTTTGTTAAATCCAAGCTGAGCGGAATTGTTAAAGCCTTGATTTTCGATAGGTAGCCTTCTTTAATAGCCTGGACTAACGAATACTCATAGGCTAAGCTGTCAAAGTAAGAGCCGAGGTTCTTCATATCTCCACGGTCTGGTGTAGCAGTCACTCCTAATACATTCGACTGTTCAAAATAGCCAAGGACACGTTGATAACCATCTGAAATAGCATGATGGGCCTCATCGACGACAATCGTATCAAACCAATCAGGAGGGAATTGACTAAGTCGCTTCTCCCTCTGCATGGTCTGAACCGACCCGACCACAACCCGATACCAGGAACCGATAGAGGTATTTTCTGCTTTCTCTAAGGCCGTGCCAAGACCAGTAGCAGTCTTGAGCTTATCGCTAGCCTGCTCTAACAATTCGGACCTATGAGCAAGGACAAGCACACGCTTGCCCTCTTTCACTTGGTCTTCAATGATTTTGGAAAATACAATCGTCTTTCCACATCCTGTTGGTAATACTAAGAGCGTGCGCTTGCGACCTTTAGCCCATTCAGCTTGAACAGCCTCCCGTGCTTCCTGTTGATAAGGTCTTAATTGCATCCCTTACCTCCTAGAATTGCCCAGCTTGGTATCCAGCTTGTCCTTGTGGTTGTTGTCCAAAGTTCTGCGGTTGTGGTTGTTGGTAGCTTGCTTGTGTAACTTGTCCTGGTTGTTGGTTCAACACTTTTGTATAATCCACGTCTTCAGGGTAGAGCATGGATTTGACTTCGTTGTAATTGTTATTATTGTATTGTCGGGTTCCGACTTTACATACTCCAGTTGCACCGATGATGGTATTCCAGTTCATGCGAAGTGGTTCGCCCTTTTTCTTTTGGCCGATTGCAGCAAAGAAAGCAGATAACATTCCTTCAGTTGAGCTGTGTAAGAATAGGTTGTGGCGCAGTTCGGTCTCGCCTTCGTTAGCTACAATCTTGATGCTGACGATAGCCTTATTACATGCTGGTAGTTTACCTGGATTTTGCGGATTTGGCGTGTGTCGTGTACGTTCCATGCCAACGACTGTAAAATAGTACAATCCGTCAGGCAGTAGGACGAAATCCGAGTCCTTTTCAATCGTGTCTTCCCAACCAATTTCGTGATCAAAGTTGTTGTATTGTTGTTGTGTCATGTTGATTTCTCCTTTAAGCTAAAATAGTAATTTTTTTGTTGCTAGCAAGTTCATTTTTTAAATAATTTGCGATGCTTTCGATGGCTTCTAATTTCCATTTACCACCATCTGCTTCAAAGAGCGCAAGATTTGCCAATTTGTTAATGCGAAAGACAAATTGACTAGCAGGCTGCTCTACTTCGTTGAAAGTACGATATGGTCGCAAGGTTACTGGATTTGGAGTTTTAGCTTGTGCTAGGCTTGCTACACCATCACGAACTGTCGCCATTTGACTGATGCCATTGTCCTGTACTTCTGCACCTTTTTCGATTTTCAAATGGCTAGCAAAATCCAAAACCAAATTACGGTCTGCATCATTGATAAACATAGACTGCAGCATAATATTGAATTCTTCCTGGTCGCGCCAATTGCTAAAAGGAATAACTGGAACGGTTGCTTTTACAGATACGAGCTGAGGACGTTTACCATTTTCAAAATCAACTTGATCATATACAGATACTTTTTGGTAACTGTCCACGACAACTACAATTTTACGATCACTGATGAAATCGTTATCTGATTTGAGATAATCAACAAGACTCTTGAGCGTCTGAAGCTCAAGGATAGGTGCGTACTTACGAGGGTTAAGTTCCTGTAAGTCATATTCATTGCTGTCAAAATATTCCTTCCCAGTTTCTGAACGAATGATTTTCTTTTCTTTACCAGCCAGTTCGACTGTGTAAGATAATGCTTCTTTGAGATTTTCTGTCATGGTTAGTTACCTGCTTTCTTTTTGTTGTAATCAATGATATTTGTGTTTTGTTGCTCTACTTCTTCGACGAGTTCGCCAGTGTCGGTTCTCATGTCTCCGTTGTCATCAAAGTAAGTCTGACCAGGGATGCCGCTCTTGAGTTCATTTGCATGAATTTTACCAGTGTCGTCGCGACCGACAATGACAGTTGTTGCAACGCCCTTTTGTGGTGCTAGGGTAGATTTGACTTCCATACCTGTCTTAACGACTGTACGTTCATCGTCTGTTGACATTGTTAGTGTGATAGTAACTTTGCGAGTCGCTTTAGCTTCTGTATTGAGATCCAGAATATTCTCAAGGACTTTTTCAAGTTCTTTGTCAACCTTTTCTTGTAAGGCTGTATTTGCGATTTTTGACAAATCGATTTTAATAGTTTTATCTTTCATAGATACTCCTTGTTATATTTTGCTATAATTTCTAATTCCCAGAATCTACATCTAAAAGGGTAGTTCAGGATCTGCTCGTACTTGATTTTGAATAACTTCCATAGTCGCCTGCCAGTGTGCAACAATCATATCCCAATAATCAGGCGGGAAGTTTTCGATTGGTGTGCCCAGTGGGAAGTGCCCGCGGATGTATGCAACTTTTTGAAGTTCTTCTTCTGTCACGTTTTCTTGAGACATGAGGTCGGTCAAACTCTTTGGCAGACTTACATGATATTGCGCAGGTGGTGTCTGCGGCGTGCTAGGAGCTTCATTTTGAGGTTCTTCAGCTATCTGCGACATATCGAGAGGTAATTCTTCTTGAACTTGCTCTGGGGCTTGCTGAACGGCCTGCTGAGGCTCTGGAGCGACTGCTTGAGGTTGTGGCGCATGCGCTTGTACTTGCTGATTCGCAAAGATATGAGCGATTCCAGCATAGTTGAACGGCATTTCATCTGGTAATCCGTGACGATTTTTGGCATCCCAAGCTGGTCGATGATTGGTATACATCACACGTTCACCGCCCTGGGCTTTCTTTTTGCCATTGTCAGTCGTCATGACTAAAGTTTTGTAGTTTGCAAATAGAACCATGTCTGCCCATTCTTTTACAAGCGGCGCCGTCTTAGAACCTGTCTTTTGACCGAGTTTTAATTCATATCGGTCATAAGAGCCCATCTCGTCCGGTTGCTCGAATTTCTTAATCTGAGCGTGCGCAGTCAATACCACGTTGATGCCCATATCAACTAAGTCAGAAAGACTATTCAAGAAACGTCCCATTTCTTCTTGGACATAGGTGTAGCCTTTGCCCCAGCCAAAATCCTCAATCCCTTGCTTACCATGTTGCGAACAGATGTAATTAACTGCCAAAGCTTCCGCCCAGTCAATTGTGTCGATGACGAGTGTCCCGCATTCTGTAGGATTCGCTTTGATAAAAGCAATCTCATTTACTAACATGGTCCAGCTGGTCGGTTTGTCTAACCGAGCCACATCCATATTATCGGTTGACCCTTCCGTGTCGATAAAAACTGCATTTGGAAATTCAGCGGCAAACGTGGACTTGCCAATTCCTTCAGGACCGTAGATAACTACCTTTTGAGCTCTCGCTCGTTTTCCTCTTGTAATTTGCATTTAGTTTTTCCTTTCTTCGATATTTGTATGGAGAGCAATTAGTTTCAAATGGTTTTTCACTAATCCACCAATAACTTCAACTTCATTTTTATAATCAGGTTCAACCCATTTAATTGCCTTATTAATTCGCTGAATAGCATCTGCCCAAGTAGTGGCATCTATAGAAGCTAAAACAGCTACCTCTTTTGTAAGCTCTTTGATTTTTTGTATCATAAGAATTTGAATAGGGTCTTCCTTTGAGTCTTGAATTTCTTTTTCTATTCGTTGTTTTTCATATTCTGGTAGCATTATATCTCCTTTCTAAAATCCACCTTGCCATGTTTTGGGTGCTTGTGCTACCTCCGGCTTCACGCTATACCCGTCTTCAATCAGGATGCTACATTCATCTCCTGTTGATACCCGTGTCGCGATTGCTTGCAAGCCTTCTTGTTCGAGCCATGCGCCAAATTCTTGCAAAGTCAACTGATCCATTTGCTCCAGCTTATCGATTAGCACAAAGCCACACTCTGGTTTCAATTTACGCACGATTGCAGTCGCGACTTGCAGTTGTTGACTACCAGACATGTTGTCCCAACGCTGGCCAAGGTAGAGCAATTCTCCATCATCAACGGATAAGCCAGGTAGTGGCAAATCTGCGTTAGTGAGCAAGTCTGTCTTTTGTTTGCGGATGCCCGCAATCACATTGTCCAGTTCTGTGTACTGTTCACGATATCCTTTAGCATCTTCTTCAGCTTTATCCTTGTCCAGATTAGCACGCACTTTACGATTGATTTCGTCAATCTCTGAGATGTTCTTTTCGATTTCTTCAGTTGATTCATCGATTAGGTCCATAGCATCAGTATTCGCGACAACCAAGTCTTGAGCTAACTGACTTTCTTTTTCTTTGGCATCGGCCAGCAATTGCTCCAATCGTTCAACCTCTGCAGCTGCTGAAGCGTGTTGATTTTGGATAGATACCAAGTTCTGGCGCTTGCGAGCATTCTCTCCATTCTTGCCCAGTATGGCTTGCTGTTGCTGGATAAGTTCGGCAATAGAGACTAATTCTTTAGGTGCATCTGGATAGTACGTCTGTTCTTTAGCGAACTTCTCCTTTTGGTCGGCGATCACACCGATTGCATGGCGCTCGTCATACTTGGCTTTTTCTTGCATTTCAAGTTCGGCAAGTTGCGGACCGACTCCGATGATTTGCAACAAGGTCTTTGCTTTTTCTTTGCTAGTCTGTTCCATAAATTTTGGCAAGTTGATAGCTAGTTCTTCCACAAAGCTATCCAGCAAGTTTTGCCCAGCCTTGTTACCACTCGGGTCAATCACTTTGAGAGTGCTGTTCTTACCACTACGCTCCACAATCAAGCCATTCGACAGCGTGATTTTCAAACTCGGCGGAATTGCACTTCCTTCTCTATGCGCTTGGCTAGGTTTATATTTATTACCACCCAACGCCCAAGCAATCGCGTCCAGCACGCTTGTTTTCCCCTGGTTGTTATTTCCACCAACGATTGTCAAGCCAGTCGCTGACGGCTCTAATTTGACCGCTTTAACGCGCTTGACGTTTTCGATTTCTAGTTTGTTAATTGTTACCATTTGTTACTCCTTTTTTATTTTGGCGCAGGCAAACCAACCAATTCAGGTTTCAATCCTTCTGGTCGCTCGTTGTCGAATGTGAAACCTGCGAATGGTCTGCGGATGTTCTCGCGAATCGCTCTGCGTTCTGCTGTTCGTCCTAAAGCATAAGCCTCTTGACTCGCTCGAATGATGTCTGCATCATGTTGCTGTTGCATTTTCCTTTCTTCGGCTTTCTTCAAGTCGATGTTGTATGTGTGGATTCCTGCTCCGAGAAATCCAATTAGTAGTGCGCCAACTCCCAAAAGCTGACTTGTTAATGACGGTTCAATCATTTTGCATTCTCCTTTAAAATTTCAACTATTTTCTTCAAATCTGCGATTTCTTGATTCGCTTCTTGTAGTTTTTCTTGCATCTCAATCAACGCTTGATTGAGGTCCAAAGCGACTTCTTTCCAGTCAAGATTGGTTTCTTCGACCTCTTCCGAAAAGTAGTTTTTAATTCTTGTTAGCAGGTTCATCCGACTGACCTCATTTTCTTGCTTTTCACCATTTCTTTTTCCCAAGCTTGAGTCCCACGATATTGCAGATAAGCATCAAAACCTTTAATCGTGACAAGCTGGCCGTCATTTCTAAGATGTTTTTGTTGACTAGGCAATTTTTTCATCTCTCGTCTCATGTCTCCTGCTTGCCGTTTCGAGCATCCAAAGATATGTTCTAATTCTTCATCGTTAGCCGAAACCTTTTCGATGATCACATCTTTAATTCTTACAATTTCAACTGCTTCCATTTTTGCTCCTTTCGTGTTATAATTCAGTTAGTTATTTTAGTATGCGCCTGACTTTGTTAGGTGCTTTTTGTATTACCGAATTTTAAAATCTTCAATCACACGAGCGATGAACTGATTCGCTTGTGGATTTTTTAGCTTTCCATTCAGGATATTCGTCACATCTTGACGAGTCATGCTATACTGTACTGCTAGCGTCGCCATTGTCAAGTTGTGCTCTTTTAGATAATCTCTGATTTTTTGACGTCCACCATCCATGTTTGGCATAGTCGCCCCTCCTTTCTTCAAAAGTAAGAAAATGAGTTAGTAAATTATTTTATAAAATACTTGACAGATTTTACACTAAGGTGTAAAATGAAAGCATAATTAAAACCTTGATAAAACCTTATATCTATCAATTTTCTTGCTCGCCAAAGCTATTTATTTTTAGATAAGTTTTAACTTCGTTTTTTTACTAACTCATTAACTTACAAAAACTATTTTACACTTTAGTATTATTTTTGTCAACATAAAATAACACTTTTTTATAAAATATTTTTTGTCATGTCTTAGAAAAGGTGATATGACAATGTTTTCAACACTTGAAAAAATTAAGGAACTTGCTCTAAAACGAGGAATAAGCCTTCAAAAAGTTGCTGAAGATTTAGGCTATAGCATAAACTACCTCTATACTTTAAAAGAAAAAACTCCTAAATCAGACCGCCTACAAGAAATCGCAGACTACTTCAATGTGTCCACTGATTATCTTCTAGGTCGTACAGATAATCCTGCAATAGCTGATAAAGAACAATTCTTCTTCGAAGGCAAAGAGGTGAATGTTGAGGAGCTCGCTTCGACTGCTATGCGCTTCAATGGTAAGCCATTGTCAGATGAAGATAAGAAAGCGATCCAGAACATTATTGAAATTTATCTACGTAAAGGATAAATAAACTATGACAGAAAAGGAATTAGCCTTTAATCTAGGCATTAAGATTCACATATTTGAGGATTTTTTATTTCCTGGCGAAGCGTTTTACATACCTGCCTTGAAAACTATGTTTTTGAGTGATGCTATATCGGAGGACAAAAGAGTTCAGGTAGCATTACATGAGATTGCTCACAAGAACCACTCACCAGACATCTATCAAAATTTCAGAGAAAGATGCGAATTAGAAGCTAATCGCAACATGATTCATCATCTTATGAAAGCCGAATTAGATGTGGCTGAAGACAAGATGACTTTTAATTTTCTTGTCTTCATGGAAAAGTATAATTTAAAAACCATAGCCGACGAGGTCATGGTTAAGGAAGAGTATTTAGCATTATTAAATTAGAAAATGAAGGGAATATAAAATGGCTAAAATTATCAAAGTAACTGGAACAGAAGTTACTATCGCACATAATGAAGAATACATCAAAGTAAATCCATCTGAATTAAACTTTGTTCCGCAATTAGGGGATGAAGTTGAAATCCACAAAGTTGACGATGAAATAATCGTTATTAAAACAGAACAGAAGAAAGATGATAAAATTAACATCAATATCGTCAACGAAAATAACGCTGTCCAAAATCAGTCGCAAGTCGTTAATACTCAGCAGACTGCTTACGGATTGCATTATGTAAATAAATGGGTTTATGTCTTGTTAGCTATATTCTTCGGTGGATTAGGTGCGCACCATTTTTATGCCGGATATAACAGTAAAGGGATTTTTTACTTACTTCTATTCGTAACTGGTATTTCTGTTATCCTTGGTTTTTTCCAAGGAGTCCTAGCTTTATTCAAGACACCTGATGCAAATGGCAAAATTGTTGTTTAGTTCAGTTTAATTTAACAAAAAAGCCCCACGCTCTCAATGTTTGGCGACTCTGAGCGTGAGGAGATTATGTATAGTAAAAGGGATTAAATGGCCCTCTTTACTATACTCATTTTATCAAAAAGTGAGGTTAAAATCAATGTGGATGGAAGAATTGCCAAACGGAAAATATAAATTTTTTGAGCGATACAAAGATCCGTACACCGAGAAATTAAAAAAAGTATCAGTCACGATGGAGAAAAAAACACCCCAGGCAAGAAATCAAGCAGCATTGCTCTTGCAAGAAAAGATACAAAAAAAGCTAAACACTAAAAATGAAAAAAATATAACCTTTGGGGAAATTTACAACCTTTTCTATCAACAATGGGAAAAGACAGTTAAGGAATCAACAAAGCACTCTTACTCATTTATTGATAATGTTATAAAAGAAAAAATAAACGATGATATTCTTTTGATAAATATCGATAGACGTTTCGTTCAAAAAAAGCTTGATAAAATTCTTGAAGCTAAAACCTATCATACGGCAAATAGAGTCCGAATTAGGTTAAAGACTATCTTTGAGTATGCTCTGAAATATTCTTATATCGATAAGAACGAGGTGAATTTTACAAGTATTCCAAAGCCTTTGGAGACTGTGGAAGGTATTGAGCAAAAGCGCAAAAAATTCCTCACAATGGACGAGATTAAACAACTTGTTGATTCATTGAACAGTAAAAAATTCAATGAGAAATACGCTGACATGGTTCTTGTTCTAGCTCTTACTGGAATGCGCTATGGCGAACTTACAGGCCTTCAATTAAAAAATATTGATTTCCAAAATAAAAAAATTGAAATCGCAGGAAATTTTGATTCAATTCATAAGATAAAAACAATCCCGAAGACAAGAAAATCAATCAGAACAATCCAGGTCTCTGAAGCAGCGCTTGAAGCCATTAAAAGGCAAATAATACGGCTTACTGAACGCTTTCAACCATTAACGAAAGATGATTATATTTTTTGTTTTGAAATCTGGAATAGTCCAATAACTTTAGCATCTTTCATTCAAATTATAAAAAAATATGGCGCAATGGTAGGAATAGAAAAAAATCTATCTAGCCATGTGTTTCGACATTCTCACATTTCGTTTTTAGCAGAAGCTGGTCTTCCTATTAAGTCAATTATGGATCGTGTAGGGCACGCAAATGCCAAAATGACACTCGAAATTTATTCTCATACAACGCAAGATATGGAAGATAAACTTGTAAAGAAATTGGATAGTATTTTTTAATTTTGCCCCTTGTCTGCCCCTTTTCTATTTTTAGATATAACAAAAACCCTTGAAACAATTGTCATTTCAAGGGTTTGTTTTTGTGTTTTTAGAATCCATCTACGTTTGTGTAGATCTTTTGTACGTCTTCGTCGTCCTCAAGA
>ERZ773062.205-NODE-205-length-38827-cov-15.897065_pt1 | contig 38827 bp, 36 predicted proteins | sample MGYA00580626_ERZ773062 | MGnify/ENA primary metagenome ERZ773062 (study PRJEB29015, sample SAMEA2738003) | human oral metagenome | biome: human oral; feature: human-associated habitat; material: dental | place: China | collected 2058 ... | reverse complement strand
TGATTAGTTATGAAAGTCTAGAAGCCTATGAGTTTATGAAAGATAGTTATGCAGGAATAAATACAAAAGGAAAGACTCTTTATTTACCTAATGGTTATGACAATGAGATTATTGATAAAATAAAAGTAAAAACTTTAGAAGAAAAAGAAAATATCATATTAACTGTTGGAAGATTAGGAACTGAAGCAAAGAACACAGAGCTATTGTTAGAAACTCTAAAAGAGATTAATTTACAAGGTTGGAAAGTATATCTTGTTGGTTCCATAGATAAAGGATTCATAGATTATAAAGAGAAGTTTTTTAAAGAAAACCCTAATCTAGTAGATAAAATAATATTTGTTGGTAAGATTAAAGATAGAGAAGAATTATATAAATACTATAATAGAGCTAAAGTATTTGTATTACCTTCAAAATGGGAAAGTTTTGGAATTGTAATGGTTGAAGCAATGGCTTTTGGAAATTATATAATTACATCTAATACTTGTGCAGCTAAGGATATTACAAATAATGATGAGATAGGAAAAATTGTTGAAATTGATTCTAAGAAAGAATTAGAGAGAGAAATAATAAAGGTAATATCTAGGGAAATAAATTTAAAAGAAAAATATGAAAAAACTTTAAATTATGTTTCTAATTTTAAATATTCATATCTAATAGAAAAATTAGGTGAAAGGATAAAATAGTATGAAAAAAATAGGCTTTTGTATTGATTCTTTAGAGATCGGAGGAGCAGAAAAATTACTTGTTGATATGGTTAATGCACTCTATGAAACTAAGGACTATGAAATTCATATTCTAACAAAATTGAAAAGTAATTCATATTTTTTTAATTTGATTAAAGATAAAATAAAATATCATTTTTTATTAGAAAAAAAAGCTAAAGGCTTTTTTTCTAAAATAAGAGATTCTATTTTAAAAAAAATGAATTTTAAAAAGTTTTCTAATAAAGTAGATATAATTATAGATTTTTTAGATGGAGATTTTTTTTCATATATAAAAAGAGTGAAAGACAAAGAAAAAATAGTCTGGCTTCATTCAAGTTATAAAAACTTACTAATGAGAAAAAAACATATAGATGAAAAACTAAAATATTATCAAAAAATTCTAGTAATTTCTGATGATATGGAGAAAGAATTGCTAGAAGCAAGAAAAGATTTAAAGAATATCTATAAGCTTGATAATTTTGTAGATTATCAAGAAATAGATAAAAAATTAAATGAAGATTTAAAAATGAATTTTGATTTTAATCAAAAATATTTTTTAACAGTTTGTAGATTAAATGAGGAACAAAAGGATGTAAAAACTTTAATAGAAGCCTTTTCATTATATACTGGCGAGGAAAAACTTGTAATAGTTGGGGATGGTCCAGATAGAAAAATTTTAGAAGATTTATGTATGGCAAAAAATTTAAAAGATAAAATTATTTTTTTAGGAATGTTAAATAATCCATTTCCTTTTATGAAAAATGCACAAGCTTTTATTTTGTCATCAAAGGTAGAAGGCTTTGGTTTAGTTTTAGTTGAAGCTTTATACTCTGGAACAAAAGTTATTTCATCTAATTGTCCAACAGGACCAAGTCAAATTTTATTAAATGGAGAAATTGGAGAGTTATTTGAAGTCTCTAATGTTAAAGAATTATTAGATAAGTTAAAAGTCATTATTGACAAAGAATATAAAAAAGAAAAAATAGAAGAAGTACTAACTAGATATACAAAAAGGAATTTCATAAATAATTTTAGGAAGGTAATAGAATGTTAAAAGAAAAAAAGAATTTTTTAGGAGAGCTAATTGCTTTTTTAATATTAGTTTATTTATTTTTTTTATCTCGTAGAGGTGGAAGTTCGAAGGATACAGTTTCTACAATAATTATGCTACTTACTTTAATTTATTCCTATAGAGAAGGAATAAAAAAATACTTAAATTATAAAAAAGAAATTATAATTGGTATTTTATATCTTATATTGTTAGGAATATCTTATATTGTCCTTGATGACAAAGGAAATGATAGATTTTATACATTTACACATGCAAGTATTTTTAGCATCGGTTTTATGATAGTTTTACTAAATTATAAATTAAATAATAAATATGTAAAATATATAATTCCTCTTTTAATTATAATTTCTTTCCCTGCAATATATAAGGGGGCATTAGATTTTTATAAAAATTATGATCAAATTGGTTGGTATAGAATAGAGGGACCCTCATTTACAACAAGATATGCAGCTGAATTAGGTATATATTTATTATTAGGGATATTCTCTTTTCTTTATTATAAAAAAATCTATATAAAGTTATTATTATTCCCCTATATTTTTATAAATTTAGTTCTCATACTTTTTACTCAATCTAGAAATACTTTTATAGCAATACCCTTAACTATTATTTTTCTTTACACAGTAGTGGATTGGAAAAAAGGTATAATAATATTACTTATTCTGTTAGGAGGTTTAGGAATATTATTTAAATCTAATTATAATATTGCTAATATTAATAGAATAAAAAGCACAATTAGTACAGTAGAGAAAGTTAAAACAGATGCAAGATATATAATTTTTGTAGATGGAATAGAAAGAGCTAAGAATCATCCTTTTTTGGGAGTAGGTTTTTTTAAATATAAAGGTGGAATATTGAGTACTCGTGTCGAAATGGTTGAACATTATCATAATATTTTTATAGAAACAGCAGTTACTCAAGGAGTTTCTACATTAATAGTTTATATTACTTTTTTAATAACTTTATTTATTAGAATGTTGAAGAATTATTTTAAAGAAGATGATAGATTGAAAAGGTATATAAAATTATATGCCTTAGCAGTATTTATTTTTTCAATACTATACGGTTTATTTGAACCAATATTTTACTTTGAAAAAATATATCAACTTATTTTTACAATAATAGCTTTATCATTTATAATAGATGAAACTTCTAATATAGAGTAAATCAAAAGAGGTTGTTGCAAAATTAAAATTTTACAACAGCCTCTTTTTTAATTATCTTTTTTCTTATTATGTAAATATAAATAAATTGCTGTACTCATAATCATAAATCCACCTATAAAGCTAAATAAATCTGGGATTGTACTAAATAAAATATAATCCATTAACATACTTGTTATTATGATAACATAATTATAAATTGAAACTTCTGATGCTGGTGCAAAAGTATAGGCATAAGTTAGTCCAAATTGTCCCATCGCAGCAGAAATTCCTATTCCTCCTAAAAGAATTAAAAATTCATTTAAAGTTGGCTTTATAAAATTCATCATCATAAGTGGGAAAGTGCAGACAACTGATAAAAGTGAAAAGTAGAATACATTAATTTCTGACTTTACTTTTCCATTCAAATATCTAATTATCGTATAAGAGAATCCAGCAAGTACAGCTGAAAAAAGTCCTGCTAAACTTGGAATAACCTCTGGTGAAAAACTTGGTTTTATTACAAACACAACTGCTAAAAGCATTAAAATTATTCCGATAACTTGCTTTTTATCTACTCTTTCTTTTAAAAATATACAAGCACAAATTGTTACAAATACAGGTGAAAGTTTATTTAACATATTGGCTTCTGCCATAGTTAAATTCTCTAGTGCATAGAAATTCGCTACCATACCAATAAAGCCAAAGAATGATCTTCCAAAAACAAAGGGAATATTTTCTCTTTCTACTTTTATGGATTCTTTTTGTCTAAATAAAATAAAGGCAGAAAGTATAAGACTTACTGAATTTCTAAAAAACACTTTCTCATAAGTAGGAATTCTTGGTAAATATTTTACTGCTATACCCATAAAAGTAAAACCTAATACAGATACCAGCATCCAAAATACACCCTTAGTTTTATTACTAATTGTCACTTTTAATCATCATCCTCATCATCAAAGCTGGGGAAAAGTCCCTCTACAAAATCTTTAAAATTATCTGCTAAATATGTTATCTCATAACCGCCTTCTTGATCTATATGAACTACACAAGGTTCTCCTTCTGGTCCACAATCTGAGTAATCAAGAAAAATCATATCATGTCCTCCACTTGAAGTTCCACAAATAACAACTCCTATATTAGGATATTTCCACTCTTCTATCCAAAATTTAGAACCAAACTTTCCACAAAGTGAGTATTTTTTAGAAGAATCTACACCATATATGCCTATAACATCAAAATTTTCTCTAGCCCAATTTCTTTTTAAAGGACCTTTGAAATTATTTTTTCTAAGCTCTCCACCATTTTGAATTCTCATTAATGCCTTATATGAATCTGGTAAACGATAACCTAATTCCTTTTCAACTTTTTCAAAATCTTCATCTGTTGCAGGTTCTCCTAAATATTCTCTTATAGAAAATTCATCATGATACCATAGACCTTTTAGTACTTCTTCATCAAAACTTACATTTAGCATAGGTTTTTTATCTCTTTTTTCTCTTAACTCTTTTTCAAATTTATTTTTTTCTATTCTTCTAGGTGCCCAAGCTCCAGCTCTTTTTATCCAGTCATCAATACTTTTAGGATAATGTCTCCCTGATGTTTCATCAATCTCTTTTATTCCTTTTTCTTTAGCCTTCTTAAACCATTCAAGAGCTTCATCTTCCCTATTAGAATTATATAAAGCCATTGCATAATGAATGCAGAATTCTCCATTTTCAGAATACTTATTTTTAATACTATCTAAAATTTCTAAAGCTTCTTTATATTCGTCCATATTTATAAAAGCTTGTGAAGAAAAACAGACCATATCATAATTTTTTTCATCTTTAAACTTCTTGATAATTTCTTTAATTTCTTGAAATTTTTCTTTTCTTATAAAATTACTTAGTTTACCTATAAGTTCATCTTTTTCCATAAGGCATACTCCTTTTAGAATGTATATTACAAATTATTTTATACTACATTTTTCATAATAAAAGTTTCTAATTAATCTTCTTTATAACTATTTTCTTCTACTCTTATTGGTCCCCAAAATTTTGCCTTTTTTATCCAATCATCAATACTTTTTGAAAAAAATCATTAGATATTTCACTAAGATCTTCTAAGCCTTTTTCTTTAGCCTTTTCAAACCATTGAAGAGATCTATCTTCTTTTTCAGATTTGAATAGAGCTATCGCATAACGGGCACAAAACTCAGCATTTTTAGAATACTCTTTTTTTATACTTTCAAGAATTTTTAAAGCATCTCTATAATTATAAGCATTAATAAAACCTTGTGCAGATACACAAATCATTTCAAAATTATTTTTCTTTTCAAACTCTCTAATAATAGCATAAGCTTGGTCATGATTTTTCTTTGATATAAGATAACTTATTTTGTTTACTAATTCCTTTTTATCCATTAATCACACCCCTTTTTAGAATGTATATTTTAAACCTGCTCCAACATTAGTTATTATTCTATCTTCTGTTATTGGAGATTTTGTAACTTCTGAAGAATATTGTTTCATATTAACATAGGCAAGAGCTGATATATTTTTTGTAAAATAGTATTCTCCATAAAGTCCTGCTGCAAATTCAAAAGCTCCATCAGGATTATATTCATTTCTTATACTTCCACCAAGTTCATCTCTATCTACTCCAAAATAATAATCTGTATATTTATTAGAAAGATATTTTACATTTACTGATGGACTGATTATAATGTTTTCTTGTGGCATATATAAATAAGATAAACCTAAACCTGTTTTACTTCCTCTATTTCCTATACTGAAAGAAGGTGTTAAAGTAAGATTTTCAGAAATTTCATTAAGTTTAAAATTAGCTTGTAAACCTACTGCTTGTTGATATCTTCTTCTATTTATGCTCTTATATCCAGTATCCATTCTTGAACCTTTTATTGAATATCCATCTAATAAATCCACATAGATACTTGAATTAAATCTATCATAATCAAAAAACTTAAAACCTATTTCACTTCCTTTAAGATATAAGTTTTGATAACTAAAACTAGGAAATATCGGAATTCCATATTCTTCTCTTCCTTTATATATTGATGTTCTTGTTCCATAAGCAGCTGTAACTGAAGCTTTAAAATCATCATTTGCTACAGCAACTACACTAAATAAAGCCATAATTGTTAATAAATATTTTTTCATTTTTTACTCCTATTCTTTTCTTCTCTTTTAATTTTAATAAAATTATAATTTCCTGCAACCTTTCTTTTAAAGCTAAAAAGATTGGTATTAGGAAAAATTGCAATTCTTCTTATTTGATATAAATCATCAGATAGACAAACAGAACCTGAGTCTGTTGCTAAAGCAAAAGTATAACCTGCTTTTTTAGCCATTTCCTTAGCATAATCATTTAAAATACCATAAGGATAGGCAAAAGTTATAATTTCTTTTCCTATTTTTTCTTCCAAAGGTTTTTTAACATCTACAATTTGATGTTCAATTTCTTCATCAGATAAAGTATTAAGTTTTGGATGATTAAAAGTATGTGCTCCAAACTCAATTCCATAGTCCTGCATTTCTTTTATCATTTCAACTGACATAAGTGGAAATTCTTTTTCTCCACTAGCTTTAACATCCCACTCATTATATGTAGAACTACCCATTAAAAATATAGTGGCTTTAAAACCAAATTCTTTTAATATTGGAAAAGCTAAGTCATAATTATCTTTATAACCATCATCAAAAGTTATAAAAACGTATTTTTTATGTTTTTCAAATCTATTTCTCCAAGAGATCTTATCTAAATCTCTAAAAGTGATAACAGTATAATTCTTATCTTTTAGATATTGCATATGTTCTCTAAAGATATTTTCATAGATATATGTTCCATGTACTCCCTCATTTTCTGAGTTATTTATCACTCTATGATACATAATTACAGGAACTTCATACTTTGTTTTATTGACATATAATTCAAAATATTTTTTTTCTATTCTATCAACTATACTTTTTAAATTTGTTTCATTAAATATAATATTTTTTAATTCTTCTTTTTCATTTTCAGAAAGTTCTAAGGCTTTTTTAATATCATTTAAAAGAATATCTTTTTCAATCTTAGGATATTTCATAGAGCCTATATCACCAAAATTTGAAGCTAAGGACTTATCTAAATTTTCTTTATTAATAAAGCCCATATATTCTGTTTCTCCAACAGCAATTAGTGAAGTTTTATTAAGCAAAGATTCAAAAGCAACTCTACCTGCTCCAATCACAATATCAGATTCAAATATTTTTTCTTGAATATTAGGAACATATCCAACAAATTCTATGTCTTTTTCTTTAAATTTTATAAATCTTTCTGGTAGTTCCTTTCCACCTATAAGACGAACTTTATATTTTTTTAATAGCTCATCATCTGATAAAATACTAAGTAAATCATGGGCAACATCTCCCTTTGGTCCTGAAAGTCTACCTATTATTGAAATAACTTTTTTATCATTTAATTTTTTTTCTAAATCTAACTTCTTATAATTTACAGGATTTAAAATAACTGAAATCTTATTTTCTGAAAATCCTATATCATTTACCATGTGTTTTTTAATATTTTCACAGACAGCTATAGAATAATCTCCAAAAGCCTTAATAAGTTTACGACTAAAATGTATAGGTTGTCTTCCATGAGTCGTTGTAATAAGTGGTATTCCTGCTAATTTACAAGCAACTTGACAACTCCAAGAAGAAGCTCTTGAATGAGCATGAACTATCTGTATATCTTTTTCTTTTATAAGTTTATATAAAAATTTTATATGTTCTATTCTTTTAATCAAACTTCTCTTATTGAATTCTAGCTTCATATATTCAGCCTTTGTAGGAGTTGTTAGAGTGTCAGAAACTATATAAACTTTATTTCCTCTTTCTATAAGTTCATCAGCAATAGTTGTTGCATAAACTTCAGCTCCTGTAATTTCAAGTTGAGATAATGCCATAAGTATATTCATATTTTACCTCTTATAAAAATCTGTAATTATTTACATTGATAGCTTCATTTTCAATAGCATAATCAATTTCTTTTATCATTCTAGGAATATCTTCAGGAAGATTTCCTTTTAAATTTAAATAGTTAGAAGCATGGTTTGCCCTAAATATTATAGGTCTTGTTATTTTTGAAGTATCCATACTTGAAAGCACTAACTTCATTTCTTTTAAAACTTCAATACCTTCCATATAGTCATATTTTCCTTCTTGCATAAGATCATAAAGTTCTGTACCTTCATAAAGTCTTAAATTTAAAATACTTGCATACTTTGGAGATATATCAGTTATAATTTTAGCTGTATTAATTGCATGCATTTTATTATCTTGATATTTTCCTAAAAGTCCAGCTATTAAAGTTATAGATAAATCTATACCTGTACTCATAATTTTTTTAGCCAGTTCTACAACTTTTTCAGCCTTAATACCTTTCTTTATAAACTTTAAAGCTTCATCATCTCCACTTTCTACACCTAAATAAACAAGAGTTAGACCTTTTTCATAAAGTTTCTTTAAATCTTCCACAGATTTTTGATGTATAGCAATAGCTGTTCCATAAATTGAAACTCTTTTACATTCTGGGAAAACTTCTTTTATATAGTCTAAAACTTGTAGCAATATATCAGTAGGTACAACAAGTGCATCTCCATCTGCTAAAAATATTTTTTCAACAGGTCTATTTTTATACAATGCTCTAAAAGCATCTATATCAGATTTTATATCCTCTATTGGTTTTATAACAAATTTTTTATCCTTATACATACTGCAAAAAGTACATCTATTATGAGAACATCCAAGTGTAATTTGAATAATTAAACTATAAGCCTCACTAGGTGGTCTGTATAAAGGAAAATCATATAAATCATACATTCTTTGTCTCGCTCCTTCTATCTTCTTTTATTGAAATTTTATGTAAAAATAAGTAAATTACGCTATTAATATACTAGTAAAAAACAAGTGAATCTGCATTCTAAATTCTAGATAAAAAATCAAATAGAATGAGTCGAGCAAATATAGGAGTGTCTAAGCATAGCGAGTTTCCTAATTTGCAGCGAATTCTTGATTTTTTATCGTTAAGAAATTTAGCTAGCAATGAACTGTTTTTTACTGTACTATCTGGCAAGGAGTTAAGATGAAATATTTTTATAAGTCTACATTAAAAATTTCTTGTAATTTTTCTCCTATTCCATCTTCATTATTATTTCCAACAACTTCTACATCAGGTAAGGCTTCCATAAGTCTTTTATTCCCATTACCCATTATAAAAGGTTTTCCAACTAAACTAAGCATTTCATAGTCATTCATACTATCTCCAAATGCTATAACTTCTTCTGGTTTTATATCTAAAAGTTTTAAAACTTTTTTCAATGTTTCAGCCTTATTAACTCCTTTTTTCATAAACTCCAAACAAAAAGGCGAAGAAATAGTTATGCTTAAATCATCTTTAAAGTCTTTTTCCATTTCCTTTTCTAAGTTTTCTATCTCTTCATTTTGTCCTAGAAAAAACACTTTTGCTACTTCTTGATTTTGATAGTTATTTAGATCATCTATACTAAAACCATAACCAGATTCTTTATGAAATTCTACTAAGCCATCTATTTCATATTCAATTATCCAATCATCATTGAGATAAATATTTCTATGTATATTTTTTCCAACTTTATAAGCTAATAATTTCTTAACATATTCTTTTGGGATATTTTCTATAACAATAGGATTATTATCTTCATCATGTGCTCTTGCACCATTTGAAGTTATTAGATAAGATTTTAATTCTAAACTATCTCTATAATGTCTTGCATCAAGAAATGGTCTTCCTGTTGCAATCATAAATTTTATACCACTATCTTCTATCTTTTTTATAATATTTGCTGTATGTTCAGAAATTTTATGACTGGATGTTAACAGAGTTCCATCCATATCACAAACTATTAATTTGTATTTCATTTTCACTCCTCATTTAAAACAATTTACTATCTTTTATTATAACATAGGCTCCCTTTTTTTTCTATATTGATAAACTTTAATATTTTTTAGTTTATCAATAAATTGATAAGATTAAAATTATATGATAAACTATTAGAAATAATGTTCCCTTAGCTATGAGATATTATTTTTTTATTAATTTTTAAATGAATATAGTACACATAAAAAAAGAGGGGTGTGAGCTAATATAATATGAATAATAATTTATCTAATGTAGAAAAAAATTTAAAAACAATAGCTAAAAAATATGAAAATATAAAATATTCATTAAGTCTAGCAGTGCTTTTCTTAATGAAAGGTGCAAGTACATTTTCTGATGACAATGTAATACAAGAAACTGAAAAAAAAGATATTTTAACTGAAAACAAAAATGAAAAATCTGAATCTAAAGAAATAAAAATTGAAAAACAAAAAAAGCAAAAACTAAAAGCCTCTTGGGTAAATATGCAATTTGCACCTAATGATATTTATAGCAATTATTTTTCTACACCTAAAGCTGAAGCAGAAAAAACACCAATTCCTACAATATCAAAAATAGAAATAGAAAAGGAAAATCTAAAAAATTCTGTTGAAAACTTACAAAATAAAATAGACTCTATAAAAAAAGAAAATGATAAAGAACTAAAAAATTTAAGATTAGAATTAATCCAATTGATGGATCAAGGAAATCAAGTGATAAAATCGCCTTGGTCATCATGGCAATTTGGAACAAACTATATGTCTGATAATTGGAGAGGTGCATATAAAGGAAGAGGAGATAAAGCTGAAAACTATCCATTTGAAGGAATATTTACAAGAAGTGATGATATATTTGAAAGAAGTTTATCACCTTTAAGTGAAAAATATAAAAATTTGAGAACTTCTACAAACTCTTATTTAGCATCTTCAAATTCAAGAAAAGATCTTGATCTTTACAGATATGGAAATGTAGACCTAAAAAATATAAAAGAACCATTAGTTGAGTGGAAAGTGTCAGCTGATATAAATCCAAGAAAAATAGAGAAGATAAAACCATTAGAATTAGTACTAAAACATAAAATTAATTTTACTTCTCCAGAGCTTCCTAATTTTTTAGTTCCTGATGAAAAAGCAGAAGCTGTTGATATTCCAAAAATAAAAGATTTTCCACTAGGCAGTGGAAGAATGTATTTAAGTGCAGAAAAAGAAGACTATGCTAAAATAGAAAAAGCTTTTGGAGAACCTGTACTTGCTGGAAGAAGAAAAGCAGATGCTGTAGGTCCTATTTCTCAAACTGATGTTAAAGGGAAAGATGGAAGAGGAAAAATGGAAATTATACATGATGAAACTGAATACTTTTCTCTAAAGACAGAAAACACAGTTTTTACTGGAAAAGAAGGAAGTGATCACCATACAACATTTACTTATGATCAAAATTTAGATTATAAATTCAAGTATATAAGAGAATTTGGTCCTTTTGCTTTAAGAGCAGGAGGAGGACATGATTTCTCAATAGAAAATACTGATATCATATCATCAGGAAAAGTTAAAAGTTCTATAGGAATTTATAGAAATGCCTTTTATATGCTAACATTAAATGCAAATACAAATGAAACCACAAGTATGACTTTAAAAAATAATTCAACAATAACTGTAAATTCTGATAAAACAGGAGCTGTTCTATTTTGTACTTATACGCCTAATAGCAATTTAAAATTTACTAATGAAGGAACAATAAAAATCAATAATCAAAATAGTTTTGTGGCAAGTTTTATAAATTTTCCAAGAATTGAAAATATTGGTACTTTCATAAATAAAGGAAATATTAATATTGAGGGAGAAGGTGGAAGTGTAGTTCTAGATAATGTTGAGTATCCATCATACTATCATTTCATAAATAATGAGAATATTAAGATAGCTGGGAAGCATAATACAGGATTTAATGTAGCAGAATATGGTAGAAATACCACACAAAGGGTTTCAGTAATACAGTTAAATAAGCCAATTATTGTTGAAGGAGAGATATCCTCTGCCTTTTATTTTAAAAAATTAAATAGAAATAGAAAATTTGAAGCATTGATTAATGGAAATTTAGAAAAATCATTTTTTAATGTAGAGTTACATGGAAAAAAGAATACTGGAATGCGTATTGGGGTTGGTGGAGTTGCACAAAATGGAGAAGTGAAATTTCAAAACTTTAAAATAAAATCTATCAATGGAGACGGAAACAATCTAATAAAAATACAAAAACAAGATGATATAAAGTTTTTAAAAGGTGGAGAACATCATGAATTTACTATAGAAGGTGGAGATGGAAATCTTGCATTTTATCTTCAAGAAAGCAAGGGAATTATAAATGAAGGAGATATCCTTATAAAAGAAAGTAACACTGGAATAAGTAAAAATTCTACAGGAATTGTTAGTTCAGTTGAAAGTGAAATTGAAAATAAAGGAAAAATATCTATTAAAGGTGATAGGGCAAAAGGTCTATATGCTTTAAAAAATGGAAAAATTCTTAATAATGGTGAATTTACATTTGATGGAAATACAACAAATACTGAAAAAGGTTCCATTGGAATATATGCAAAACAAGGTGGAAAAGTAGAATCTAATACTAAAAGTCATATTACTGTTTCAAATCCTAAATCTGTTGGTTTATTTGCAGAAAATAAAGGAGATGATTCAAAATTCTCAAATGATGCTGAAATTAAAATTTCTAATTCAGAAATTAATGCCAAAAATGGAGCTTTTAATTTATATGCGAATAAGGGTGGAAAAATAACTTTAGGAAATAGAGTTACTTTAAATACTGAAAAAAATTCACTTGCATTTTATACTGCATATAGTTCTAGTAATCCAGGTGGAAAAATAATTTTTGATAATACTGTAACTGCTAATATCAAAAAGGGAGGAACAGCCTTTTATTATGATCTTTCTTCATTAAGTGGAAATTTTAATTTTTCAACATGGTATGCAAATAACTTTATACACAACAATAATAGTAAATTAAAATTAAATATGGAAGATGGAGGAAGAATTTTATTTTTATCAAATGGAAACTTGACTTTATCAGGAATGATAAATAATTTTTCTTTAACTAATCAAATTGAAGTAAATGGAAATAATTATATACATGCTTCATTAGTTAATAGCAATTTAGAATTAGATAAAGATATTAATTTAGATAATGATGAAGACAGTTACAAAAAATTAGAAATTTTAAGTTCTTCTATTAAAAATTCTAAAACAATAAAGGGAAGCAAAAAAGGTCAACTTGCTATTGCTCAAGAAAATACTGAAGATAATCTAGCTTCAAAAATTAAATTATTAAATAATAATAAAATTGAATTAACAGGTGAAGAAAGTTTAGGGATCTATGGTAAAAGAGCAGAAATTGAAAATAAAGGAAGTATTTCTGTAGGAGAAAAATCAGCAGCAATATATTTAATAGAAGATAATGAAGGGAAACTCTTAGCAGGAAGTGTTAAAAATAATGGACTTATTACTTTAGGAGAATTTTCATCAGGAATAGTATATAAAGCAGAAACAACTGGAAGATATCCAACATTAGATGGTGGAATATCTAATTTTGGTGAAATCAAATCTACTGCTAAAAATGTAATAGGAATGAATTTTGAAAGTTCTCTTGACTCTAAAAAAATAATCAATGAAACTACTGGAAAAATTGAATTAATAGGAGAAAATTCAATTGGGATGTATGCTTCAGGAACTGGAAACTATGAAGTTCAAAATTTAGGAAAAATTTTAATGGCTTCATCTTCAGAAATAAAAACTCCTAATATAGGAATTTATACAAACAATAAAAATAGCCTTATAAAAAATAATGGAATAATATCTGTTGGAGATAAGTCAATAGGAATTTATGGTTATTCTATAAAAACTGAAAATGATTCTAATATTTCAGTTGGAGATTCAGGAATAGGTATTTATTCATTAAATGGAAATTTAGATTTAAAAGGAGAACTGAAAATTGGAACAAATGAAGCAAAAGGCGTTCTTTTAACAGGAGATAATCAAGTTGTAACAAATAATATGTCAAGTATAACTTTGAAAGATAATTCTTTTGGTATTGTTGATACAGGAAATAACAATAAAATAAGTTCTAATACACCTGAAATTTCTTTAAGAAATAAAAATGTTTTTCTATATTCTGAAAGCACTACTAGTAATATTGTAAATAATACAAAAGTCACTGCTAATGGAAATGGAAATTTTGGAATTTATACAGCAGGAAAAGCCTCTAATACTGCTAATATGGATTTAAGACAAGGATTAGGAAATGTTGGAGTTTATAGTATAGGAGAAAAATTGGTAACTAATTCAGCAACAATAAAAGTTGGAGCTTCTGATCCTTTACAAAAACTATACTCTATTGGTATGGCAGCTGGATATTATGATAAAGATAATAGAACTACAACTTATAGAGGAAATATAGTAAATACTGGAAGAATTGAAGTAAGTGGTAACCGTGGAATAGGAATGTATGCAAGTGGACTAGGTTCTAAAGCTATAAATGAAGGAGAAATCTATTTAACAGAAAGAAATTCTATTGGAATGTTCTTGGATTATGGAGCAGAAGGAATAAATAAAGGAAGCATTATAGCTACACCAAATGCAGTTGGAGCTATTGGTGCTGTTGCTGCAAATGGAGCAATATTTAAAAACTATGGTACAATTAATATAGTTTCCAAAAATGGTGTAGGTGTCTTAACAAGAAAAGGTGGGAAATTAGAAGAATATGCAAGTCTTTCTGCAAGTACTATAGAAGGAAGCTCTAATATTTCTGCTGGGACAAGAGTCGATACTTCTAATTTAACAAAAAATAATATTGAAACTGAGGCTGAAAAAGCAATTGGAGATGGTAGTGTAAGAATTATGGCTCCTATTGGAAGCAATAATAGAGAAATAGAAATTAATGGAAAAAAAGTTCCTAATGTAGGAATTGATACAAATGTTCCTTTACCTGATGCTAGAATTATTGAGAAAACAAAAGAAGGAAGTTCTATTGGAAAAATTATAAACTTAAAAGATAATGAAATAGAAAAATCTAAAGCAAGTGCTAGTAAATTAGGAATGTATGTTGATACTTCTGGAGTTAATTATACAAATCCAATTCAAGGTTTAAATAATCTTTCTGAAGAAACAGAAGTTGACTTTATTCTTGGAATTGAAGCAAGTAAATATACAAATTCTAGAGCTATTAAAATTAAAGATAATATTTTAGCTCCATATAATGAAACTATTTTATCAAATCCTCAAATTAGAAAATGGTATATGTATTCTGCTTCTTTGACTTGGATAGGAACTGTTCAGTTAAATTCAAATGGAGATCAAATAAAGGCAGCTTATTTAGCAAAAATTCCATATACAACTTTTGCAAAAGATAAAGATGTATATAATTTTTCAGATGGATTAGAACAAAGATATGATAAAAATGCTCTTAATTCAAGAGAAAAATTACTATTTAATAAATTAAATGGAATAGGAAAAAATGAATCAATTTTATTAGCACAAGCCTTTGATGAAATGATGGGACACCAATACACTAATGTACAACAGAGAGTACAGTCAACAGGAATAATCTTAAACAAAGAATTTGATTATTTAAAAAATGAGTGGAAAACAACATCTAAGGATTCAAATAAAATTAAAACATTTGGAGCAAAAGGAGAATATAAAACAGATACAACAGGAGTTATAAATTATAAAAACAATGCTTATGGAGTAGCTTATGTCCATGAAAATGAAAATATTAGATTAGGAGAAGGTCTTGGATGGTATGCAGGTATAGTTCATAATACATTTAAGTTTAAAGATATTGGAAATTCAAAAGAAGAACAATTACAAGGAAAAGTTGGAGTATTCAAATCAGTACCATTTGATCATAACAATAGTTTAAATTGGACAATATCTGGAGATATATTTGCAGGATATAATAAAATGCATAGAAAATTCTTAGTTGTAGATAAAGTATTTAATGCAAAATCTAAATATTACACTTATGGACTAAGAATAAAAAATGAAGTAAGTAGAAGCTTTAGATGGGATGAAGACTTCTCATTTAAACCATATATATCTTTAAATACAGAGTATGGAAGAATATCTAAGATAAGAGAAAAATCAGGAGAAATAAGATTAGAAGTTAAGTCAAATGATTATTTCTCAGTAAGACCAGAAATTGGAGTGGAATTTGGATATAAACATCAATTTGATAAAAAAACATTAAAAGTAGATGTAACAGTAGCTTATGAAAATGAGCTAGGAAGAGTGACTAGTCAAAAAAATAAATCAAGAGTAGGATATACATCTGCTGAATGGTATGATCTAAGGGGTGAAAAAGAAGATAGAAGAGGAAATATAAAAACAGATCTTAATGTTGGATGGGATAATCAAAGAGTAGGGATAACAACTAACCTAGGTTATGATACAAAAGGACATAATTTAAGAACCGGAGTAGGACTTAGAGTTATATTCTAGTGAAAATAATAGTCCCTTTGAAGAAGAAAATTCTTCTTTAAAGGGACTATTTAACTTATTCAGCATAAACTTGTAGTTTAACTACAATAGACAATCTATCAATTATTCAGCATCATCTTCATCAGAAAAACTTGCTTTTCTATTTAGAAAAGCAATAATTAACATGACAACTATTCCTATTGCTGGATATTTCCAAAAACTTCCAGTTGTTAATGCTTCTTTTAATAATTCTGTATCAAATATTAATTCAGATATTGACATTCCATATTCTTTTGCTATTATAGCACAAGTATCTAAAAACTCTGCATAGATTATTGCTATAGCATTAAATACTACTCCTAATATAAGACCTAGACTTCTTGCTCCTTTTACAAAATAGTTGTAGCCCATTAGTGAAATTGTAACTCCTACTGCTGAAGCCCAAAAGCTAAAAACTCCTAATCTTGCTATACCAAAATATAGTGCACAAGTTATTAGTGCTCCCACTACTAAGCAAATAATTCCCATCAAAAAATTTGATTTTTGTTCAGTTTGAAATTCCTCCATTTTTTCTCCTTCTATATTTTTTATATACTTAATAAAGGTGAATTTCACCTAAAACTTGCTAAAAGTTTTTGAATGTAATTCACCTTTATATATATTATCATTTTTTTCTTCTATTTCCAAATAATTTTTTTAATACATATAGTTGTTTTTCTGTGTAAACTTTTGGCTTAACAACAAATGATTCTTTTATTTCATCTAAAATTTTGTAAAATTCTTTATATTCTTTTTGTGCTTCTTCAATATTCACAAGACTAAATTCAATAGTATCATTAGGAAGCATTTGAGCAAGTTTAGGCAAATCTGCTTTTATAACAGTGGCAATTTTAGTATAACCTCCTGTTGTTTGTCTATCAGCTAGCAAGATTATTGGTTGCCCATTACCAGGAACTTGTATTGAACCAAAAACAGCAGCATCAGATATTATATCTGCCTTATCTTTGTGTTTAATAACTTCTCCTGATAATCTCATACCCATTCTATCAGCATCTTTTGTAACTTGATATTTATTTTCAAGCATAGTTTTTATAGAACTTTCTTCAAAGTAATCATCTTGGGGTCCTAAAACTATTCTGATATTTTGATTATGGCTATATGTAGGAACATATTTTTTATCTAAAATATTTTTCTTAGATAAAACTTTAACATTTTTAAAATTAAGAATGTCTCCCATCTTTAGTTGTCTACCTTCAAAACCACCTAATTTAGATTTCAAAAGAGTAGATTTACTTCCCATAACAACAGGAACATCTATTTCAGCTGAGAAAGCTAAATAAGCTCTCATTCCTGATTTCAAATTTCCAAAAGAAAGATTATCTCCTTTTTTTACATTTATAGATTCCCACATTTTAACATCTTGATTATTTATTTTAGCTTGAATTTCTCCTCCTGTTATGGCTATTGTCACATCGAAATCAAACTCCAATGTAGGTCCTAAAAAAGGAATTTCTAAGACTGCATTATTTTTATCACTTTCAACAAGATAATTAGCTACTGTAAAAGCAAACTCATCCATAACACCAGATACAGGTATTCCAAATTGTTGGTAACCTATTCTTCCAATATCTTGAACAGTTGTACATAATCCAGGTTTGTGAACTTTTATACTAGGCATTTAGCTCACCTCTCTTAATTTTACGAATATTTAATTTATATTCGTTATTTTCTACTTTTTTCAAAATTTCATTGTATTCTTCTTCTGAAATAGAAACATATCTTACATAGTCACCTGAACTGATGTATACAGGTGTGTCACTATCAGGATTATATAGTTTTAATGGAGTTCTTCCAATAATTCTCCAACCTCCTGGAGACATTGAAGGATACATACCTGTTTGCTTTCCTGCTATTCCAACAGAACCTGGATAAATTTGTAATCTTGGGCTTTCTAATCTTGGAGTTGCTATTTTTTCAGACATACCACCTAGGTAAGTAAAACCTGGCATAAATCCAAGCATGTAAACTAGGTAGTCTGTTCCTGTATGAATTTTTATAACTTCTTCTTTAGAAAGTTTATTATATTCTGCTACATAAGATAAATCTGGTCCAAATTCATCATTGTATAAAGTAGGAATTTCTACTAAAGTAACTTCTTCTCCTTCAGCTGTTTCAACATCATTATTTAAGAAAGTTTTTAATTTTTCAACTAAAGTATTATAGTCAATTTTCAAAACATCATAATTAATTAGTAAAGAACAATATGTTGGAACAAGTTCAATAATTCCATCTATATTTTCTTTTTTTATATCATCCATCATTTTTCTAATTTTTTTATTAATATCAGCAGAGATTTCATTTCCAAACTCTATAACTAAGGCTGAATCTCCAGAAAATAAAAATCTTATTGAATTTTCCATTTTAATACCTCCATTAAGCAAATAGTTCTGCTAATTTTGCTAGAGATTTTACTCCTATGTATGCTGTTACAAGAACAACAATCCAACCTAAGAAGAATAAAATATTTGAATGTTTATATTTTCCAACTATTTCTGCTTTTTTACTAGCTATTAAAGTAATTGCTAGAGTAATAGGTAAGATAAGTCCATTTAATGAACCTGCAAGAACAAGTAATTTTACTGGTTTACCTAAGAAAATAAGAATTAAAGTAGATACAACAATGAAACCAATTATAAATAAATTTTCATGATCTTTAACAACTTTAAATAATGTTTTTAAGAAAGAAACACTTGTATATGCTGCTCCAACAATTGAAGTTAAAGCTGCTGCTAAGAATACTAATCCAAATATCTTATATCCAACAGTCCCTGCTGCAATTTTAAAAGCATCTGCTGCTGGATTTCCTGCATCAAGTTGATTTCCAAGAGATACAACTCCTAAAACAGCAAGGAATAAGAAGATTCTTACTATTGTAGCAACACTCATTCCTAATATTGCTGACTTATTAACTTGTGGTAAATTTTCTTCTCCAACAATTCCAGCATCTATAAGTCTATGTCCACCAGAGAACATAATATATCCTCCAACAGTTCCACCAATTAAAGTGATTATAGCCATTAAGTTTATAGAACTAGGAACAAAAGTTTCTTTTACAGCTGAGCCAACAGGTGGATTAGTTGAAAAAGCAACATAACCTATAAGTAAAATCATCATTGCACCTAATATTTGAGTTAATTTATCCATAAGTTTTGAAGCTGATTTAAAAGAGAATATAATTACTCCCAATGCTCCACTTATAAGGGCAGCTATCTTTAAATCCAAATCAAATAAAACTTGAAAACCTAGAGCAGCTCCTCCAACATTTCCTATATTGAAAGCCAAACCACCAAGACAAACTAAAAATGTTATAAAATATCCAAGTCCAGGTAGAACACTATTTGCAATATCTTGCCCTCTCATTTTAGAAACTGCAAGAACTCTCCATACATTTAATTGTGCCACGAAAGACATTATAACTGAGACCAATATTACAAAGGCAAATGTTGCTCCCATATCCTTTGTAAAAACTGCTGTTTGAGTCATAAATCCAGGACCTATTGCTGATGTTGCCATTAAAAATGCTGCTCCTAAAAGAACAGATAAATTATTTTTTTTCTCCATTTTAACACCTCATCTTATATTATATAAACTCATGTAATGATTTTACTTCTATGCCATTTTCAATTAAAGCTTTTCTTATTCTTTCAACAAATTCAATAGCTTTTGGATTATCTCCATGTACACAGATAGAATCAGCAGCTATGTCAATTTCTTCTCCATTTACAGCTGTAACTTTTTTAGTTTTTACCATCTTTATAACTCTTGCTATAGCTTCATCTGGATCTTTTACAAAAGCTCCAGGAAGAGTTCTATTAACTAGAGTCCCATCCGCATTATATCCTCTGTCTGCAAAAACTTCTTCTGCTACTTTTAAACCTCTTCTTTTAGCTTCTTTAGCCATATAACTTCCACTTAAAGTCATAACTATTATATCTTTGTTAAATTCTTCTATACCGTCTAAAACAGCATCTGCTAAATTTTTTTCAACAGCTGCCATGTTGTAGAAAGCTCCATGTAACTTCATATGTTGAAGTTTTACCCCATTTGCCTTTGCAAATGCATCTAAAGCACCTAGTTGATATAGCATATATGCTCTAGCTTCTTCAGGGCTTATTACCATTTTTCTTCTACCAAAACCTAAAAGATCGGGGAATCCTGGATGAGCTCCAACTGCTACATTATTTTCCTTAGCAATTTTAATAGTTTTGTCCATAATTAATGGATCACCTGCATGCCAAGCACAAGCACAGTTTACACTAGTAACGCATTTCATAATTTCTTCATCCATTCCTAGTTTGTAAGCTCCATAACCTTCACCAATGTCTGAATTTAAATCCACATAAAATTTCATAATTCTCCTCCTTACGGTATAAAAAATTAACTTCTTTAGTTTTTATGCCTATAACTGATATAATACTTTTTTTATTTTAAATTGTCAATATATTATTTAAAATGTATTAATAAAGTCAACTTTGTAATATTTTTAAATTAACTTATATTTAATCTTGTTAAGTAATATTTGACATATAGATAAAAATATGTTAATCTTAGTTAATAAGCACTCATAGCTCAATTGGATAGAGCATCTGACTTCGGATCAGAGAGTTGTGGGTTCAATCCCTACTGAGTGCGCCATATATAAAAATAAATAAAAAGAGGCTGTTGCAAAATTAAAAGTTCAATCTTAAAGTAAAAAATAAGTGAGTTACGAATGGAAATTTTAGATAAAAAATCAAATAGAATGAGCCGAGCAAATGCAGGAGTGTCTGAACGAAGTGAGTTTCCTGATTTGCAGCGAATTCTTGATTTTTTATCGTTAAGAAATTTACTCAGTAACGAACTATTTTTTACTTTTTATTAATTTACAACAACCTCTTATTATTTTATAAAAATTTAACTAATTCTTCATTACTTCTACGAATAGTATGTAGTTTAGATGGTCTATCGTCTTCTCTATGATATCCTAAGCTAAGAACTGCAACAACCTTAACATTTTCAGGAATATCTAGATTCTTTTTTACAAGTTCAGGTGTTATACGTCCTATCCAACAAGCACCTAAACCAAGTTCTTCTGCCATTAACATCATATGTGTCATAACAATTGAAACATCTATATCTCCACTTTCTCTATTTCCATCTAAGTCATTTCTCCATACTTCATCTACATTATAACCACAAACTAAATAGCAAGGAGCTTTATAATTATATGCAAAATCTTTCATTAATTTTTCTTATGCTTCTTCACTTTTTACAACATAAATTCTTTGTGGTTGATTATTATGAGAAGTTGGTGCAACTCTTCCAGCTTCTAAAATTTTATTTAAATCTTCCTCTTTAATGTTTTCCTCTGAATATCTTCTACAAGTGTATCTGTCACTCATAAGTTTTAATAATTCCATAATTTTCCTCCTAACTAATTTACAATTTGATATGTTTATACATTATAGTATATTTTTCAAATTTATTCTATAGTTTCTTTTATTTCTTTGACAGAATCAAAGACAAAATCAGGTATGAAAATTGTTTCTTCTAACATTTTTTTATCTGTTTCACCACTCATAACTAAGATAGAAGTTAGACCATTATCTATTCCTGTTCTAATATCTGTATATAATCTATCTCCAACCATTGCAAGTTCAGATTTCTTTAAATTGTATTTTTCTATAATTGCATCTATTATATGTCTATTAGGTTTTCCTATAACTGTTGGCTCTTTTCCTGTAGAAGCTTTAATAAAAGCCATCATTGCTCCAGCATCGGGCATAAATTTCCCATTTTCTAAAGGACAATTAAAATCAGGGTGAGTTGCTATATATTCAACTCCATTGGCTATATATTCACAAGCTATCCATAATTTTTCATAAGTTAGAGTTGTATCAAAGCCTAAAACAACAAAATCTATTTCTTTATTTCTTTCTTTTACTAATTCAAAACCAGCTTTTTCAAATTCATCTTCTAAATCTTTAGTTCCTAAAAGAAATACTTTTGCTCCTTTTTTCTTTTTAGTTAGATATATTGTAGTTGCTTCACCTGAACTAAAAACATCTTCTCTATGAGCTTCTATTCCTAAATTATTTAATTTTTCAACATACTTATCTTTATTTTTAGATGAATTATTTGTTAAAAATATGTATCTTATATTTTTTTCTTTTAATTTTTCTAAAAATTCTTTTGCCCCATCTATTAATTCATTTCCTAAATAGATAGTTCCATCCATGTCTAACAAATAACATTTTATATCTTTTAAATCTTTCATATATCCTCCAATAATATAAAGAGACTATCGCAAACCTTTAGGTTAAAAGTAAAAATAAGTGAGTTACGAATGTAGATTTTAGACGAAAAACCAAATAGAATGAGCCGAGTAAATCTCGACATGTTTGAAGCTGACTTGTCAGCGAGTTGGTCGAATTTCTTAGAAGCACTTAGCAATTTATTGCTTAGAGCTTCTTATGATGCAGATTCTTGATTTTTCGTCGTTAAAAAATCTACTCAGTAACGAACTATTTTTACCTTTTATTAATTGCAGTAGTCTCTTCTTATAATAAATATTTTTTATTTTAAAAATAGATTTGGTATAAATAATGCTATAGATTCTGAGTATGTTACTACAAATAGAACAACTAAAAGTGCAACTATAAATGGCCATACTTCTTTTATGAATCCTTCTAGCCGTACGCCGACAATAGAACATACAGTGAACATCATAGAACCAAATGGTGGAGTTAATCCTCCTATCATTATGTTAACTATAAATATTACTCCAAAGTGTAATGGATTTACACCTAAAGCTTTAACTGCTGGAACTAAAAGTGGAGCAAGGATAACAAGAGCAGCCCCTCCTTCTATAAACATTCCAACAAATAGAAGAAGTAAATTTATTACCATTAACAATACAAATTTATTGTCAGTAAAATTCATTAAAGAATTTGTTATAAATTGTGGAATTCTTTCTAAAGTCATATAGTATCCAAAAACTTTAGCAGAGGCAATAATTATCATAACTGCTCCTGTACTTTGTACAGTTTCCATCAAAATTATAGGAATATGATGTAACTTTAATTTCTTATATATAAAGAACCCAACTAAGAAACAGAAAAATACTGCAACTCCTCCAGCTTCTGTTGGAGTGAAGATACCTATTCTCATTCCCATGATAATTCCAAAAGGAATAGCTAAAGCCCAAATTGATTTTATAGCTTGTCTTAAAATTTCACTAGGTCTTGCCATTCTTTCTCTTGATGGATTATATCCTCTTTTTTTAGAAATTATATATACTGTTATCATCATAGATAAAGTCATTAAAATTCCTGGAGTATATCCTGCTAAGAACATATCTCCAACAGGTACATTGGCAATTAGTGCATATAGAATTAAGTTAGTTCCTGGTGGAATAACAGGGCTAACAGCAGATGAAGCTGCTGTAACAGCTGCTGAGAATTCTTTTGAGAAACCTTTTTTAATCATTTCAGGAACTAGAATTTTAGATTCCATAGCAGCATCTGCATTGGCAGAACCAGAAATTCCTCCCATCATAGCACTTAATAGACAGTTTACTTGAGCAAGTCCACCTTTCATATGTCCAGCTAAAACTTCAGCCATATTCATAAGTTCTTCACTTATACCTGAATAGTTCATAACTGATCCAACCATTATAAAGAATGGTACTGCCAAATACGGAAATGATTCAACTGATGTAACAAATTGTTGTATAACCATATCCATTGACATAGTTGTATTTAAGAATATAAAATAAAATAATGCCGATCCCATAAGAGCATAAGCTATTGGGATATTCAAAAAGAATAATACAAATAATACAATAACTGGATATAAAGCTTCCATTTTTTCCTCCCTTACTAGTTACCTTTACTTAAAAATGCTTTTTTAAAACTTTCTATTGTAAAAATTATTGAATACAAAGTCATCAATGCAAAACTTATTACAATAGAAATATTAATATAACCATAAGAAAGTTCTAAAGCTGCAGTTATTTTTGATGAAGACATTACATAAGTAAAACTAAATAAACACATAAGTCCACTTAAAACAGTAAGTAAAGTATAAGTTAAAAACTCTACAATATTCCTAATTTTTTCTGGTAAAAGAACAACAATAGCTTCAACTCCTATCAGTCCTTTTTCTCTATAGGCAGCAGCTGTTCCTAAAAATATAGTCCATACAAAGCAACCAACTGCAATTTCTTCTGCCCAGAAATAAGTAAATTTTAAAAAGTATCTAGTAAAAACATTCATTATTACAACAACTGTTGTTACAGAAATGAATGCACTCCCTATATATAATTCAAATTTTTTAAAAAAATCTTTCATTTTAAGCCTCTCTTTTAGGTGTAAAACAGGCTGTTGCAAAATCAAATGCAACAGCCTCCATTACATTCCTATAAATAAAAATTTAATAAATAACTATTTTCCATTCTTAATATCTTCTCTGATTTGAGTAAGATTTTCCATAATCTTATCATAAATTCCAGGAGTCCATTTAGGGAATTTTTCATAAACTGGTGCAACAGCTTTATTAAATGCTTCAGCATCAACTTCATGGAAAGTAACTCCATTATCTTTTAATGCTTGAGCTTGTTCATCTTCTAATCTTTGAGTTTCAGTTAGGTTATCTTGAGCACCTTTATCAAATTCTTCTTGGATTATAGTTCTTTCTTCATCAGTTAAACTATCCCAACATTTCTTTGAAATACATACTGCAGATACTCCTAATAAGTGACGAGTTAAAGAGTATTCTTTAACATTTTCATATTGTTTTGTTCCATAGTAACTTAAGATAGATCCTTCAAGTCCATCTATAACTCCTTGTTGTAAAGCAGCATAAGTATCTGGATAAGGCATTGCTACTGGGTTTCCTCCCATAGCTTCTATAGTATAAGTATATAATTGGCTAGTAGGAACTCTTAATTTTAATCCTTTCATATCTTCAGGAGTTTTTATAGGTTTTTTAGCTTCAATATTTCTGAATCCAAATACCCAATCTAAAGATAGAACTTTAATTCCTTTTTCAAGTGCTTGAGCATTTAAATCTTGAACTAATGGAGTTCTTACCATTCTTAAGTATTCATCAAAACTTTGATATAACATAGGACCAGTTACAGCATTATAATCTGGAATATAGTCTCCTAAGAAGTTAACTCCATCAACTAATATCCAATCTGAACCATTTGCAACTTGTTCCATACCATCTTTACCTATAGGTAAAGTTCCACTTGTGAATAATTGTAATTCTAAGCTTCCATTACTTCTTGCATTGATAGCTTCAACAACTTTAACTAATGATTTAGCAGTTTGTTCATCATCAACGAATTTTGTAGTAACTTTAATAACTCTTGCTTCTTTTTTAGCCTCTCCTCCTTCTTTAGCTGCTTCTTCTTTTTTTCCACCACAAGCAACTAATAATAAAGTGAAAAGTGATAAAAAAATTAAAGATAAGATCTTTTTCATGACTTCCTCCTGTTTTCCTCTAATATCTAGTTTTTATTTTTTTGAAATCAATTATTCAAAACACTTGATTTCTACATACCAACTCATATTAACATATGCTTATATATCTGTCAATAAATTTATGAAAATTTTATAATTTTTTAATTTTATTTGTTTTATAAAAGTACATTTTTACAATTATAATTCAAAAACAAAAAATTATAATGTCTTTTTTACTTTCACCTTTAAAAGTGATATAATAAAAATAAATTATAAATTGATATTTTATATAAATAGGTGATAATATGACTAGAGATGAAAAATTAAAAAAATTAATTGAAGATATAAAAAACGATGAGGAAAATAAAAAATATACTGAACAAGGTATCGATCCTCTTTTTTCAGCTCCTAAGGAAGCAAGGATAGTAATTGTAGGACAAGCTCCTGGTTTAAAAGCTCAAGAAAATAAATTGTATTGGAAAGATAAAAGTGGCGATAAATTAAGACTTTGGACTGGTATAGATGAAAAGACTTTCTATAGTTCTAATTTACTTGCTATTATTCCTATGGACTTTTATTATCCTGGTAAGGGGAAGAGTGGAGATCTTCCACCAAGAAAAGATTTTGGAGAAAAGTGGCATAATAAGATTTTAGAATTACTTCCTAATGTTGAATTATTTATATTGATTGGAAAATATGCCCAAGAATTCTATTTAAAAGGGCGAACTAAAGAAAATTTAACAGAGACTGTTCATTCTTATAAAGAATATCTCCCTAAATTTTTTCCTATAGTTCACCCTTCACCTTTAAATATTAGATGGTTGAAGAAAAACCCTTGGTTTGAAAAAGAAGTTGTACCTGAATTAAAAGAAATGGTAACAAAAATTATGAAAAAATAGTTACATCTCTAATGTAATCTTTGTTCCCTTTCCAAGTTCACTATCAATTTGAATATCAACATCTAGTAAAGAAAGTATTTCATTTACAATAGAAAGTCCTAAACCATAACTTTTGATTTCTCTATTTCTGGCTTCATCTTCTCTGTAGAATCTTTCAAAAATATGTGGTAGGGCTTCTTTTGATATTCCTAGCCCAAAATCTTCTATTATAACTTTAATTTTTCTTCCTTTTTCTAATATAACATTCACTGGATTATTATTTCCATATTTTATTGCATTCTCAATTAAATTCTTAAATAGTAGTCTTAAAAGAGCATCATCTGAATCTATAAAAATTTCAGCAGAACTATAATTTATAAGTTGATCAGGATAAGCAAAATTTAAATTATCTATTGTCTCTTTTAAAATAGTATCTAAATTTACAGATTTTTTTTCTACAACTAAATTTTTACTTTTAGCTAAAAATAAAAGTTTTTCAGTTAAGTCCTGCATATTTTGTATTTCTTTCTTTAAAATAGCTAAACTTTCATCAAGAACTTCCTTATCATTTTTTCCCCAGTCATTAAGCATATCCACATAACCTTTTAAAACAAAGATTGGAGTTTTTAATTCATGAGAAGCATTATTCACAAAATTAGTTTGAGATTGAGATTGTTCTTCAAGTCTTGATAGCATATTTTTAAAAGATTTTTGTAAAATACTAAACTCTATAAAATTTTCTTCATTATGAATTTTAACTTTAGAATTGAAATCATAGTCTTGAGTAAAAAATTTTAAATTATCTATTGAGTTTTTAAATTTATCAAAAAATTTCTTTTGAATTTTAATAATTATAAATAAACAGAAAAGCAAAAAGAAAATAAAACTTGCAAAGGCATTGATAATAAGTTTTCTATCTCTAACATTTCTTCTTGTAATATTTACTTTTATTTCATTGAAATTTTCAGGATTATATATTTTTGTAACAGAATAGTAGTCTAAAAAATTATGCCTCCTATCTGGTAAATATGGTGCTTTGGCATATTTTTTATTATTATAAAATATTTCTAAATACACATCTCTAAGTTTAGGAGCTTCTTCCACTATCTCCATTAAAATTTCTTCTTTTGACTTAGAATATGTATCTATTCTTTCATCTAATGCAGTCATTTCATACTCTATATATCCTTCTACAAGTTTTATATCATTTTTATTTTCTTTCCAAAGGTAAATTGAAAAGTTTATTATAATAAAAACAGAAAATATTGTGAATAAAAATATAACCCAATAGTATGTTTTTAATAATTCCTTAGATATTTTTTTCATTTCTAATCCTCTTTATATTGAAATATATAACCAAAACCACGAATTGTATGTATGTATTTACTTTCTGTATCCATCTTTTTTCTAAGTGAATTGATATATACATCTACAATTTTTTCCTCACCATCAAAATCATAGCCCCAAACTCCAGTTAGAATTTTTTCTCTTGAACAAGAAATTGCTCTATTTTTCATAAAATATTCTAAAATTAAAAATTCAGTTTTTGTTAAGCTTATTTCTTTTTGATTAATAAATACCTTTTTAGTTGTTAAATCTAATTTTATTTCATTTTCAAAGTATATCTGTTTGTCACTAGAAGTTTCTCTATTTCTTGTTACAACTCTTATTCTAGCTAATAATTCTTCTATAGCAAAAGGTTTACAAATATAATCATTTGCTCCTAAATCTAAAAGTTCAACTTTGTCTAAAACATTATCTTTAGCAGTTGTAATTATAATAGGGGTATCTGTTAATTTTCTAAATTCTTGACACAATTCTTTCCCAGATTTTTTAGGTAACATTAAATCTAGTAAAACAACATCATAGGAATTTTTAGTAAACAATTCTAAACCTTCTTCACCATCATAAGCAGAGCTTACTATATAGCCCTTATGTTTTAACTCTAATGACAATAATCTTTGTATATTTTTATCATCTTCAATTATTAAAATTTTATTCATCTCTATCACCCAAAAAAATAATATCATAAATATTAAATTTTTACTAGATTTTAACCAATTTTTAATAAATCTATGTTATAATAAAAATGAAAAATAAATTAGAAATGGAATTATTCCTCATTAAAATTATAGTTGTATATTTATTAAAATATAGAGAATATGTAATACATTAATTATAAATTTTGACAATATAGTGAGTGTTTTAATATAAGGAGATTTTAAAATGTTTTCAACAAGAAGAAAAGATATATTTGTCTTAGTAGTTCTTTCACTTTTTGCTTATTTATCAATTATTGCAATAAGAGAAATAGATAGTGCAGAAGCAAGAAATTTTATAGCAGCACGTGAAATGCTAGAAAATTCTAGTTGGTGGTCTCCAACAGTAAATGGACATTTTTATTTTGAAAATCCTCCATTACCAACATGGTTAACAGCCATTGTAATGATGATAACTCGTTCTCATTCAGAAACTATTTTAAGAATACCAAATATGCTTTGTTGCATTTTTACAGTTTTATTTTTATATAGAAGTATGATTAGAATAAAAAAAGATAGATTATTTGCCTTTTTATGTTCTTTTGTTTTATTGAGTACCTTTATGTTTATAAAGTTAGGTGCAGAAAATAGTTGGGATATTTATACTTATACCTTTGCTTTTTGTGCCTCTCTGGCTTTTTATCTCTATGTAAGAGATGGGCAAAGAAAAAATTTATATAGAATGGCTATTCTTATTTTCCTTTCTTTTCTAAGTAAGGGACCTATAGGTTTCTATTCTGTATTTATTCCTTTTTTACTTGCTCATTATATTATCTTTCCAAGGGAAATATTTAAAAAGAGAACTTTTTTTGTATTTTTAACTTTAATTATCAGTATAGCACTTTCACTAGTTTGGGCTTTTTCTATGTATTTTAATCATGGAGATTATTTCTTAACTATTGTTAAAGATGAAGTTAATGCTTGGTCAACAAAACATCATCGTAGCTTTATCTTCTATACAGACTATTTTGTCTACATGGGATCTTGGTTGTTTTTCTCAATTTTTGTTATCTTTAAAATTCCTGAGAAAAAAGAAGAAAAAGTTTTTTGGCTTTGGACTATATTATCTCTAATTTTTATATCTCTCATACAGATGAAAAAGAAAAGATATGGTCTACCTATATATTTGACATCATCTATAACTATTGGACAACTATGTATATATTATTTTAGAAAAACTTATGCTGAACTAAAAAAGAGAGAAAAAACTTTACTTATAATACAACAGCTATTTTTACTTTTTGTAATTTTTGCAAGTTTAATTTTCTTAACTTATTTTGGTTATGTAAAAAAAGAAATTTCTTTTGGATTATTTTTTCTTTATGCTGCCTTACATCTTTTATTCTTATTTCTATTTGCAGTTGGCTATACAGAGATAAGTTATGCAAAAAGAGTTATAATTTTTTCTGGTTTAACTATGTTACTTGTAAATTTCAGTTCTTCTTGGATACTTGAAAGCAAGTTTATGAAAAATAATCTATTAAAATTTAGAATGTCTATAGATGAGGAAATTTTAAAAAGTTCTGCTCCTATATATTCAGAAGCTTATGATATAGAAGATGTTTGGAAATTAGGAAGACAAATAAAAACTCTAAATAAAAATATGCCTGATGAAAGAGAAATCATATTTTTGGGAAAAACTGAACCTAAAAGTTTATCAAAAGTTTATGAAGTAAAAAAAGTTTATGAATATCAAAAAGTAACTCATGATATGGAAAGATTATATATATTAGAAAGAATTTATTAATACTAATATTCAATCTCTAAAAATTTAAAAAAGCTAATTTTGAAACTTTATAGGATTCAAGATTAGCTTTTTATGTTATAGAATAAAAAATTATTGACATACGTATTAAAAACACGTATAATATTTCTTGTAAGGAGGTTGACAGAAAGATATAGTACTTATTTTAGAAATTAAGGAGGTTCGGATGTCAAATATAATACCTTACAAGGTATTGGTTAAAATCTTACTCGAAAATGGTTGGGAACTTGACCATACAACAGGTTCTCACGAAATTTATATGAAGGATGGTAAGACCTGTCCTGTAAAATGTACTAAAAAAGATATACCTAATGGGACACTAGCTAGTATCAAGAGAATAACAGGGCTAAAATTTTAGCCTTGTTAGACTTTTAAAGGAGGAGATAATAATGAAAGAAAAATATATTTATCCTTGTGTAGTTTATGAGGAAGATGGTATATACTATGCAAATTTTAAAGATTTTGATGCTTGTTTTACAGATGGAGAAAATATAGAAGAAGTCATAATTAATGCTAAGGATGTACTAGAAGGAACTATTTTTAGCTTACTAAAAAATAATTTAGAAGTACCTGAACCAACATTAACAAAACCAAATTTAGAAAACAATGAATTTTTGGTTTATATTGATATTTGGCTAACACCCATTATAGATAAAGTAAAAAATCAAACAGTAAAGAAAACATTGACTATACCTAAATGGTTAAATGATGAAGCTGAAAAACATTCTATAAATTTTTCTAATTTATTACAAACAGCTATAAAAAAATATTTGAATATTCAATAAGAAAAATAAAGCTAATTTTGAAACTTATAAGATTCAAGATTAGCTTTTCAATATGTTTAAAATTTTTTAAAACAAGATAAGTAACCATAAAGTGAGAGTGTAGAACTTAAATAGTTATCAAAATTATTTTTTGTTTCTTTTAAAAATTATTTCATAGATTACTGCTATTATTCCAATTATTGGAAATGCTAAAAAGATAATAATAGTTGAAAATTCAGCTATAAAAGTAAAAAAATTTTTTATTTTATAAGCAATATTTTTAAGTGTAGTAAAAGTTTTTCTAAAGAATCCTTCATCATCAAATTTTTCTTGGCTAATTAATTTTCCATTTGAATAATTTTCTAATAATTGTTTAGAACCATCTTCATTATATATTTCATGTAATCCATCATACACACCATCTTTAAAATTAAAAATTTCTTTGATATTTCCATTTGTATAAAATTGTTTTAATGTTTTAAAGAAAGAATTATTTTTTTATAAAGAATTTCTTCTGTCAGTAGTACATTATTTTCATTATATACTTTTGTATTTAATGTTTGATTTTTACTATCAAGAATTTCTTTAAAAATAATATTTTGATTATCATATAGTTCTTCTAATTGCTTTTTATGTTTCTTATAAAATTCACTTTCTTCTAAAGGAGTAGAAAATAATTGGAAAAATAGGTTATCCTCTTTATAAAGTATTCCTTTAACTGTTCCACTTAAGTTATTATTTTTCCATAAGCCATCTATTTCAACTAAATCTCTTAGTAAGTTCATATCAATTTGAGTTCCATTTTCATCAAAAGCTTCTATATTATCAGTTGTAAAATTACTACTTGAAATATTTTCAATAGGCATTATTATTCTTAAATTAGCATTTTCATCATAAAATTTAAAAGTTCCTGTATTATCTTTAAAATTAAAAAGAAGCTCTAATTCTTTTATATCTTTTTTATTGTAAACATTAGCATTAGCTAAAACTTTGACTTTATCTAAATAAATTTCTAGTTTTTCTTCTTTATTATAAAACATTTGTCTAAAAGAAGGTGTAAAATAATAAATTATTTTTTTTTCCATATCAATATCATTTGTATTACTTGAGATATTAATAAATTCATTATTTTTCCAAGTAGCACTTATTTTAATAATTTGGCTACTATTATAATTATTTTTATCTCCTGCAAAAATATTTACAGAAAATATAAAAATTAAAATTAAGATTAAAAATATTTTTTTCATAAATTACTCCTTATTGATTTTTATAAACTTCTCTCATTATTTTATTATAAGTATTCATTAGTTTGTCTTCTTTACCATCTTCATTCCAGAAACCTATATTTTCCATATGAGTTTCATCAACATAATATTTAGATTGTAAATTACCATTTTCATAATAAAATTCAGCAATCCCTGATAAAGGAATTCTTGATTCCAAGTTTCCATTTTCATAGAAATGTTCTGTATATCCTTCTATTTCACCATTTTTATAAATAGACCTAGATTTTAAGTTTCCATTTTCATAATATTGTTCATCTGGACCGTTTAGGTAAGCAGTTCCAAGTTTTTTATTTACTATAAAATAGTATCTAGTTTCTATATTGCCATTAGGATAAAAAAGCTCAAATTTTTCAAGTTTTTCTAATATTTCTCCATTTTCATTATAAGTTTTTAAAATATTTTCTTCAATTCCATTTCTATATAGTAATTCGGACTTTAAATTACCATTTTCATAATAATGTTTAACAATACCATCTATTAGATTATTTTTATAAGGAATAATGCTTTTTACCTTACCATTTGAATAATACTTTTTTTTAACAACTTCAGATGAAATATTTAATTTTTTTTTTTAAAATTATGATATAAACGATAATTAATACTACTATTAACAAATAAGGCATTTTTTCCTCCCATTAAGTAATTAATAAATTTTATTATTTATTTTTTCTATTTAATAAACTATCTAAATCAAGTTTTCTCTCTTTTTCTCCTAATTCATTGTAAGATTCCAAAACTTCTTCTTCAATACCATTTTTATAAGATACTTTGGACTTTAATTTTCCATTTTTATAGTATTCTTCTACAACACCAGTAATAAGATCATTTTTAAAATTAGCCTTTAACATTAAATTTCCATTATCATAGAATTTTTCAGTAATTCCATTTTTCATCCCTTTAAAATAATTTATTCTAGCTTCTAAATTTCCATTTTCATAATAAAATTCAGAAATTCCCTCTAATATATTTTTATGCCAATGTAGTTTAGCTTTAATTTTACCATTTTCATAAAATCTTTCTTCTATACCATTTAATTGATTTTTTCTGTTTAGTTCCGCTCTCCCTTTTAATTTTCCATTAGAATAATATACTTCTCCAGTTTTTAATACCATTTTTAGAATAGGCTTTAAAAATATTATAACTAAAAATAAAAGGATACTTCCAAATTCTTCCATAAATAATCTCCTCCATTGATTTATATAAAATTTTTCATTAAATACTCATAAGCTTCATTGATATCTTTCATCATATTTTCAGCTTTCTCTTTTTCTTTTTTTGATGAATTTTCAAACTTATCAGGATGATATTTTTTTACCAATTTATAATATACTTTTTTCAATTCATCTTTTGTAATATTTTTACTAACCCCAAGTATTGCATAATATCTGTTAGGATTATCTTTACTATAGCCATTAGAATATTTTTCTTTTTCTTGCTTTTTATCATTATCAAAATAAGATTTATAAAACATTTCCTTTCCATCTTTATAATGAATTTCCTTTGCAAGTCTACCACTTCCAAAATATTCTTTAGCAATTCCATCGACTACACCTCTACTATAAGGTATTTCAATTTTAATTTTTCCACTTTCATAAAAGACTTCCATTTTACCACTTTTTAAAGTATTTTTAAAAGGAGTTCTCATTAAAATTTTTCCATTTTTATAGTATTCTTCAATAGTTCCATCTAGAATAATAAAATTTAAAAATTCTTCAAATTTTAGAGTTTCCATTGAAAGCATTGGAGAAAAAATATTTTCTAAATATGAAAAAGATTCTAAATAATAAAGTACTTCTTTTTCATTTTCAACAAAGTTATCAATTTCATTTTTAGGATCCATATTTCCATACATCCAATCTAGAAACTTAAATTCTCCATTTGCTGTAAAAATTTTGTAAGTCCCAATATAACAATCAATTTTAGCTTCAAGATTATTAGTTAATTTTTTTACATCTATATCAATATAGTAATTAGAAACACTAAATTTAATATTTGTTGGAGAACCATTTTTATAGTTAATAAAAAGTAAAATATTTTTTCTATTACAAAGAATTTTATAATTTATAGAAGAATTAAGCAAATTTCCTTTGTATCTAACAGCTTTTCTATCTCCTAAATCTATATATTCAAAGTATTTTAATTTTTTCTTTTTATTTTTTTTATTCTTTTTAAAGAAAAACTCATATATGATAGCAATTAAACTTAAAATTAAAATAATTGAAATAAATAAAACATATAAAAGATTCCCCTTTTCATCTTTTGAAGACTTATCATCAAGGTTCTCCTTCTCATTGTTTGTTTTATTTATTGTATTGTAATTATTATTTTCATTTGACTTATAGCTATTATTACTATTTTGAACTTTACTATTAGAAATATTTTTTAAAGTGTCTGCGTTGATATTAAAAGCATCATATGTTTTTGTATCAATTAATTTCCCATTTTTATAAGTTTTCTCTGATTCTAAACTTCCATTATCATTATAAAATTTTTCATAACCATCAAGTACATTTTGATAATTAGCATTTTTAAATAAATTAGATAATGTTCTTTTTAGATTAGTTATCTCTAAATCCTTTAGGGTATAAAAACTATCCACTATAAGAACATTACTGTTATTATATCCTTTCATCGTTACCTCATTGTAGTCAAATGAAATAGATATCTCACTTGAAAGGTTATTATTTTTACCATATTTTTTAAATGTAATCTGATTTTGTTGAATATTATTTTCGATTTTATTTGATAAATTTCCATTACTATCATATATTGTAGTATTATGATAAAATCTATCATTATTAGCTTCTCTTATAAGAACTCCCTTAGAATCATAAAATTTGGCATTAAGAAACATTCCAATAGGATGTTCTTCATTTGTAATACTCACTAATATTATTATTTTTTGATTTGAATAATCATTTTTTAAAGTATTAGAAAACTCATGAAAAGAATTAATAGCTCCAAAATCTTCCCAATTCTTTTTAGATTTTACTTTATTATTTTTCCCATCATAAAAATTAGCATCGTAGTATCCTTTTCCTTTATTCCAATCTATTTTTACTTCAATTTTTCCATTAGGATAACTTTTAAAAAAGTCTGATGGATAAGCAAAAATATTCATACAAAACACCAAAAATAAAGTCATAATTAAAAAAATCTTTTTCATAAATTCCCCTCTGTTTTTTTATATATTATTTATAAATTTCTTTTAATTCTTAAATGTTTAAAAATAAGTTTTTAGAATATTAATTTTACTCTTTATTTTCAATCCTTTAAAATTTTTCATATTTTTTGTTAAAAGCACAAGATAGATAGCCAGAAAGATTTCCTAGTATAGAACCTAAAATAACTGCTAAATCTACTTTTAATGCCATTAAAAATACTTCCATTGAAAAAAACTTTTCAAGATACACCGCTGAAACAGCAAAGCTATAAAAGAATTTGACAAATCCTATTCCAAAAAATCTGTATGCAACATTGAATAACATCGAAACAATAAAATCAATTATTTTTTTTAATTTTGATTTTTGTTCAGGAAAATAAAAAGGCTCCTTATAGTAATAGTTAAAATTTGCATATATTTCATACTTATTTTCATGTTCATTAAAATACAAAAGAGTCGCATAAAAATAAAAAACAACATTAAATATTTGTAAATATAAAAAATCAATTTTAAAAAAATATAAAACTATTAAAGTTACTAAAGTGATCATAATATCTCTCCTATTTTCTCTTAAAAATCATTTCATAAATCAGTGTAAATATTGTTCCTATTACAGCTATACAAAGAATAATAGCAGTTGACATTTCAGCTAGAGCAACCATAAACCTATAAAAGTTTTTTATTTTATACCCAATATTCTTAAGTATGCTAAAAGCTTTTCTAAAAAAACCTTCATCATTGAATTTCTCTTGACTGATTAATTTCCCATTTGAATAATTTTCCAATAACTGTTTAGAACCATCTTTATTATATATTTCATGCAATCCATCATATACACCGTCTTTAAAATTGAAAATTTCTTTAACATTTCCATTTGTAAAAAATTGTTTTGATAATCTAAAAACAGAATTATTTTTTTTATAAAGAATTTCTTCTGTCATTAATATATTATTTTCATTATATACTTTTGTATTTAATATTTGATTTTTACTATCAAAAATTTCTTTAAAAATAATATTTTGATTACTGTATAACTCTTCTAATTGTTTTTTATGATTCTCATAAAATTCACTATCTTCTAAAGGAGTGGAGAATAATTGAAAAAATAGTTTATTCTCTTTATAAAGTACCCCTTTAACTGTTCCACTTAAATTATTATTTTTCCATGAGCCTTCTAATTCAACTAGATCTCTTAATAAGTTCATATCAATTTGAGCTCCGTTCTCATCAAAAGCTTCTATATTATTAGGTATAAAATTACCATCTGAAATATCTTCAACAGATATCGCTATTCTTAAATTTCCATTCTCATCGTAAAACTTAAGAATTCCTATATTATTTTGAAAGTTTAAAAAAATATCTAATTCCTTTATATCTTTTTTATTATAAACATTTGCATTAACTAAACTTTTAGTTTTATCTGAATAAATTTCTACATTTTCTTCTTTATCATAAAACATTCTTTTAAAAGTTGGTGTAAGATGGTAAGTGATATTTTTTCTATACCACTATCATGTGTATTACTTCTGATATTATTAAACTTGTTATCTTTCCAAGTGGCACTTATTTTTATCTGTTGATTATTAGAGTTATTTTTACTTTCTGCAAAAATGCTCATACAAAATACAAAAAATAAAGTCATAATTAAAAAAATCTTTTTCATAAATTCCCCTCATATTCTATAAATTAATTCATTTTATAATTATCTGTTCTATTATAGTTGTTTTTTTTTTCAAGCAAAGTTTTAAATAAAGTTTTTTCTTTAAGAGATAATTTTCTAAAATAATAACTTATTTTTATGTTATAATAAAAATAAAAAGGAAAAAATTATGTATAGTAAAGAAGAACTTTTAATCTTTTCAATTATAAACTCAAACTGTGATATAAGCATACAAAACTTAACTTACAAAATTTTTAATTTTTCAAATAAAGAAAATATAAATTTTTTTAAATTGAATAGAATAGAAAAAATAGAATTTTTAAAAGCTTTTTTTAGTGAAGAGAATATAGAAAAAATTTTATTCATTTTTGATAAACTTAATCTATATAAAATTCAAGTAGAAAAAATACTAAAAAATTGTGAAGAAAAAAGTATCAAAATCTTTTATTATTCTTATGAAAATTATCCTAAAAATCTAATAGATATAAAAGAAAGTCCCTATGTAATTTTTGTAAAAGGAAATTTACCCTCAAATGAAGAGTTAGAAAAGGCTTTTGCAATAGTTGGAACAAGAAAAGCTTCTCGAGAAGGAATAAACTTTGCTAAGGATATTGGAACTTATCTAGCAAAAAATAATACTTATAATATAAGTGGTTTAGCTTTAGGAATAGACACTGTAGGACATGAACTTTGTATACATAAAACAGGAGCAATCTTGGGACAAGGTTTAGATTTAGAAGTTTATCCTAAAGAAAATATTAAGTTAGCTGAGAAAATTTTAGAAAATAATGGTTTCTTATTATCTGAACTGATACCTAAACAAGAACTTTCTATATTTTCACTTATTAAAAGAGATAGGTTACAATCAGCTTTAACTTCTGGAATCATAATAGCAGAAACAGGTGTCAAAGGTGGGACAGTAAATACTTTTAAATATGCAAGAGAACAGAAAAAGAAAATATTTATATCTGATATAAATAGAGAATTTATAGAAAAGTATAGAAAAGATTTAATTATTATAAAAAATAGTTTAGATTTTGAAAAGAAATTAAAAAATAATTTAATACAAAAAAATCTTTTTTAAATCAATAAAAAATGTTACAATACCTTAATGAAGTATGAAAGGAGAAATAGTGATAAATATGAAAAACACAAAAAAAATTACTATATTACTACTTATCTTAGCTAGTTTATTTTTAATAGCTTGTGGAAAAGATGAAAAAAAAGATGATACAGAAAATAAAGCAGGAGATAAGGTAGAGGCAAATGTAACCACTAATCTTTCAGAAGAAGAGTTACAAATAGCAAAAGGTGTCAATGGGGACCTGCCTGATCCTGTATATACTTATGAAGCTATAGTTGATGAAGCAGGAGGATTATGCCAATCACCAGATGCAAGGGAAGATAATTATTTAAAAAAACATGATATATGGAAA
>ERZ773062.202-NODE-202-length-39301-cov-104.080339_pt1 | contig 39301 bp, 59 predicted proteins | sample MGYA00580626_ERZ773062 | MGnify/ENA primary metagenome ERZ773062 (study PRJEB29015, sample SAMEA2738003) | human oral metagenome | biome: human oral; feature: human-associated habitat; material: dental | place: China | collected 2058 ... | reverse complement strand
GCGGATTTACTCTCGTTGAATTAATGGTTGTAGTAGCGGTTATCGCTATATTAGCAGCTATTGCGATGCCACAATTCTTATCTGCAGCGGATAAAGCTCGAAACGCTAAAGAAACAGCAGATATTCAAATTATTAAAAATGCCACTCAATTGTATATGATTGTTAAAAATGAGGATATAAAAGAGTGCTTATTTACTGCATTTTTTTGATACGATATATGATATTCGTCAAAAATCGTCAAAAATTTTATTTAAAAATATTAGCAACTGCATTTGATGCTGCTGCTTTCATTTCATCGTTATAATGCACATAGGTTTTCATAACCATTTGTGGTGTATCACCTAGTAACGATGATACAGTTTTTACATCAAGACCATTAGCCAATAACTTCGTTGCATAGGTATGCCTGAGGTTATGTGCTGATAGGTTATCTCCGAATTGTTTTAAATAGGTGTTAATTTGGCATTTAACACCATTTTTCTTATATGGATTTAGAACTAAATCGTATTCAAACTCTAACTCATGTGTTTGGTATTCTATTAGTATCTTTTCTAATATAGGCGGAATTGGCAAAATTCGCACCGAATTAGCGGTTTTAGTTTTCTCGAAGGTAATTACACCTTTGATATACGAAAGTTGCTTATTGACGTGAATTTGGTGATTTTCTAGGTCAATATCATTCCACGTTAACCCATATACTTCACTTAATCGCATACCAGTATATCTAGCAATTTGTAAAAAGTAATAGGCTTGCGGATATTTCTCACGCATATACTTTGCAAATTGGTTTAAATCCTCATCGGAAATAGTATGGATCGCATTTTTGCGTTCCACGCGCGGCAGCCTAACACCAGTACATGGGTTATCAATAATAATCTTGTAGGGGTTGATTGCTATATAAAATATACGACTAACCACTTTATAGTATGAATTAATGGTAGTAGGTGAAGAGACCATTTTATTCACTACATTTTGAATATGTAATGGTTTGATGTCAGACAATTTAATATTATTAATAGAACTGTAGGCATCCACGGCATGACGATACATTGCTAATGTATTGTGCGTAACGTGGCCTTTTTTTATTTCAAGGAACATATCCGCAAATTCCTTGAAAGTTAAGTCTTTCAATTCTGTATCTTTGGTTAAGAGTACGGTTTTGTCTAACTCTTTGAGTATGACGTGTCCATATTCCTTGGCTTCACGTTGCGTTCGGAAGCCTTGCTTTGATTTTTGCCGCCACCTGTAGCCGTCTTTATAGGACACAATGACTTGATAACCTTTATCTTTTTTTCTCACACTGACGTTGTATTGCATAATGTCTCCGCCTTAACAATAGATTTAGGAAAACATAAATAAATAAACCATAAAAATTGAACTTTTGGAATTAGTATAAAAATCAAATTCCATTTAGATTTTCCACAATCTATCAACCTCTTATATGCACAAAAAACAATTAATACATAAAGAGAAACGCCAATCAATATAGTAATCATATTGATTGTTGTGTTGTGGTAGTAAGCGGCTAACGCTGGAACAACTATATATCCAAGAACATATTGAATAACTAAATAAGTTATAAATAAAATAGAAAACTTCAAGCGGTTCATAGAATTAAAGAAAGCCATTAACAATCCTCTCCTTTAATTATTAAATATAACAACCTGTACGTTCAAATATTTTAAGTAACTCTATTGTATCGTTAAATGTTAATTCCTTTTCGTTACGAATACTATCAATCATTTTTGGTGAATTTCTTAAACAGGTATGCGCTACTAATAAAAAAGCGAATTTATTTGCTTGATATTCTTTTTCTTTTTTATCCCTATCTGTCAATAGGTCAATATCAAATAAGTTATATCCGCCTTTATGCAATATAACATGACCTAATTCATGCGCTAACGCCACTTTTTTATGATTTACATCTATTTTTGAGTTAATAACAATATCCTTTGAAAATGGTGTTTTTATTAATAGTCCTTTCAACTGCTTTGGTAGTGATCTATAGTGAACACTAATGCGTAAATTCTTAGCAATAACATCCGGATCATTAGACCGATTTTCTTTAATAATATCTAACACAATAGGATACATACGTTTCATACTACACCCCTATATATTTATTTTTTATTCCTTTCGTCTTTACGTGATGAAATAACCCCTTTAACAACGTTTTCAACCATTTTCTTCTCTTGTTCAGTAAGTTCATAATCCCCATAGAACATCACTTTCACATTTTTTAAATTAACAGTTGAGGCATCTATTTTTCTTTGAATTTTAGGTGTCTCTTTTGTTTTGTCCAAACTTCCTGTTAAATATCCGATTTCAACGCCGAAAAAATCCGCTATTTTCTGCAATAAATCAACACGAGGAATTTTGTTTTGATGTTTCCAACTGCTTAATGTTGATTGTGCAATACCTGTTTCTTTAGATAGCTTATAAGCACTAACATTATTCTCTCTCATTAATTGCTCAATTCTCTCAAACATTTTCTCACCTTTGAATTGTTAATGAAAAATTTATGAAATTTAAAGAATGTTTACTTGATTACTTCGCTATCGTGTAGTATATTTTGATTGAGGATACTTCGCGATAATGAAGTATAGATAATTGCATTACTTTATATACATAAAGTATATCACTAAAAAGGAGGTGAAGTAAAGAATTGTATAGTAATTATCAAAAATATAAGGATATTAAAAATATTTCCAATTATCAAGTGTCCAAAGATACAGGCGTATCACAATCCGCATTGAGTAATTGGAAACATCAAAAATCAATCCCTAGCGTAGGTAATTTATTAAAAATAGCAAATTACCTCGGATGTACTGTAGATGATTTGGTTAGAAAAGAGGGGTAAATGAAAGAAGTTGAAAGTTTGGTCTATACCGTATCAGATGTAGCAAAACTTCTAAAGTGTACAGAAACAAGTGTATACAACATGAGAAATCAAGGCATACTTCATCAAATAAAAAACGTAGCTGGCGTTAGGTTCAGCAAAAAGGAAGTTGAAAGCCTTGTAGGACTAGATGATGAATATACACCGATGGCATATAGGAAGTTGAAAGCAGAGGTAGAACAATTACAAGCAGAAAATAAAAAACTAAAAATGGGTATAAAAAAAATCACTAGCCAAATGCTAGTGATCGTAGGAGAAGATTTATGAACATTTACGCAGAATTTATCAGAATGGCTAATTCTCATGTTGCCACCATCAAAGATTGTGAAGTGCTGACAAGTGATATTTACAATTCTGCACAAAGTTTTATCAGTAACACATTGAAATGGGATAGCGGAGCGTATAGGCAAGTTTCAAAAGCATTAAATGAAAGATTGTTAGCTGATATTTACAAAGCAGAATACATAGTTGAATACAACAAGCGTTATCAAGAACCAACAAAAAATAATTCTTATGAGTACGGCAATGAGATTGCACAACGTGAAGCCGATAAACTGGCTTATGAATTGATTGAAGAGTTAAAGGGAAAAGATAACGATACGTTGTATCGGAAACTAAAGGAGTATAACAATGATTAAGTTGTTTTACACGTTGAGAATTATCGGTGCAATTCTAGCAGTTGGTGCTATGGGTAGTTTAGAAATAGACACTATAGACTACTGGACATGGTTTTGTCAAACCATGTTTGGAGTTACACTTTGGTTTCTAACTGGCTATTGGTTAGAAGAATATAAGTATTATGAAAATAAAAAAGTCCGCTATGAAAAGTGTTAGAAGAAGTTTCAGCGGACTTAGTGTATAAGTATTGGAAAATACTCTACTTGTATTTTAACACAAGGAGAAATAAATGGAAACAGTTGATGTAATTGTACAACCAGCTATCGAGCCACAAGTGATTGATAGCAACTTGACTTTAACTTGGAATAACGCAGAACTTGCGAAGTACCTTGAAGAAAAACTAGAAAAATATAATGGGTTAGTTGTTACGGAAGATAACCTAAAAGAAATGAAATCTGTATTGAAAGAGATTGTTTCTATCCGTACTAAGCTAACACGATTTGGTACTGATAAAAAACGTGAGTTGAAAATTCCATACAATACATTCACCGCAGAGTTAGAGCAAGTGCTTGCAGTTGTGAGTCGAGTGGAAAACCCTATCGCAAATCAAATTGGTGAATTTGAACAACAAGAGATGCTGAAACGTAAAGAAACAGTATTAAAAATGGTTGAAGATAAAGCACAATCATTAGGCATTAGAGAAGAATATAAAAATCGAGTAATGCCAAACCCTAAATGGTGGGAAAACAAAACCGCTAAAATGTCCGATGTTGCGCTATCTGTTGAAGAAATGCTGAAAGGTGTATTAGAACAACAACAAAATGATGATGATCTAAAACGTATGCAGGCTGAAAAAGTCGAAATGATTAAGATGAAAATTGACTTATTCAATCAAAACTACGCACTAGATACACCAATTCAATATGAAGAAATTCAACATCGTGTAAATAATGTTCCGTTTGGTGAACTTGATAGTGTTATTGCTGCTGAGTTTGAAAAGCGTTTAGAAATTGAACTTAAAGCAAAAGAACCGCAAGAAACAACAAAGCCAGTTTTAGAACACGATGTAGTGACAGAAACTACACCAATTTTAGAAGAAACACAAACAGTAACATATGTTGTCAAAAATATTAACGAAAGACAACGAAAGGTAATCAATGATTTGTTGATTAAATTAGGTATTGAATGGAGCGAAATTTAATGAATAAGAGCGAAACAATAACAGAGATAGCTAAAGCGTTAGCTAAATTCCAATCGGAAGTATCAGACCCAGAGCGTACAAAAGAAAACTCATACCTAAAAGCTAAATATGTAACGCTTGATAGTTTACTACAAGCCATTAGACCTGTATTAGCAAGTAATGGATTGTCATTTATGCAAATACCATCAACTACAGATGAAGCTGTAACAGTAACTACATTGTTATTACATGAAAGTGGTGAATGGTTTGAAAGTCATCCTTTCACGTTACCTTTAATGAAGAAAGACCCTCAAGGTGTAGGCAGCGTTGTAACATACGCACGAAGATATTCTTTGTCATCTATTCTTGGTGTTGCTTGGGATGAAGATGATGATGCACAAAGCAATAACGAAACGGAATTAACAAAGCAATTGGCACAAGAAGTGTTTAAATTAGCAGAAGTTAAAAACATAGACAATAACACAGTTGCATCATATATCAAAACAACTTTCAATAAAGCATCATCAAAGATGTTAGATCTAAGCGAACTAAAGCAAGTTAAATCTTGGTTGACATCATTATGAAATGGACAACAAATAACATCGAATTATTAAGAAGTCCATTGGGTGTAATGGTAGTCATACCAGCACCACATGACAATGACCTAGCAAAATTAGACAAAGATAAAGAATATGTGATTGAGATTAAGAAAAAATCAAAATCACGCAGCATGAATGCTAACGCTTATTGTTGGGTTCTTTGTCAAAAGATAGCAGAAGTCATGAGCAGTCATTCATATATGTCTAAAGAAGATGTATATAGAAAAGCAATTAAAGACTGTAGTCATTTTAGTTATGTTCCGGTACGTGAGGATGCCATAGAAAGATATATTCAAATTTGGCAAGCACACGGAATAGGGTGGATAGCCGAAGATGCTGGCGAATGTAAAAGCATCAAAGGTTATCACAACATAATGTGCTACCACGGCAGCAGCGTATACAACACAAAAGAAATGGCAAGATTAATTGATTGTCTAACAGATGAATGTGAACAACTAGGTATCAAGTTAGAACCTAGTGAGTACATTCAATCTCTTATAGAGGGGTGGGAGAGTGAACAAAAGAAAACGTGAAGATGAAAAACTACTAAAACAAAATAGACCTAAAGTGCTTGAACGTGATAACTATTCATGTGTGTTATGTGGCGGTCATGAGGGTATAGCGATACATCACATTGTATTCCGTTCACAGTTAGGTAAAAGCACAATGGATAACTTAGCTTGTTTATGTATACATTGCCACGTGCCAATAGCACATGGTGTGTTTGCTAAAGAGGTTAGAAAGCGATTACAAGAAATAGTTAAGGAAAGGAATGATGAATATGAAAAGAATTGAAGTAGTTGAATTATATGTTAAGAAACGTATTGAAAAGCTAGAACAAAGTCAAAACGAATACAAACTAAATGCAGCTGAAATTACAGAATTAAAAGATGTGCTTGATGTAATTGAACAAACACAAGCAAAAGCCAAATGTATAAACGCTGGTGCAGTTATGGAAGGAGAACCACGATATAAAGAAACTGCTTGCGACCACGTTTATGGTAGATAGTGCCTATGAGCGATAACAAAAAATATTACTATCTCAGATTAAAAGATAATTTCTTTGATAGTGATGAGTTGAAGATATTAGAAAGCATGAAAGATGGCTACTTGTACAGTAACATTCTTTTAAAACTCTATCTACGAAGTCTAAAGAATGATGGAAAGTTGGTGGTTAATGATCGCATTCCTTACAATGCAGAAATGCTGGCAAGTGTAACTGGACACCAAATAGGAACAGTTAAACAAGCACTATCAATCTTTAAAGATTTAGGACTAATCGATGTGCTAGAAAATGGTGCAATCTATATGTTGGATATTCAAAACTTCATTGGTAGAGGCAGTAGTGAGGCTGATAGAAAGAGAGAATATAGACAACGAATAGAAAGCGATAGGACAAATGTCCTGACAAACGTCCGACAAATCTCCGACAAAACTCCACCAGAGATAGAGATAGAGATAGAGATAGAGAAAGAGTTAGAGATAGAGAAAGATAGTAGTGCAAAAAGCACTACAACAAAACGCAAGCGTTTTGAAAAACCAACTATCTTTGATGTTGAACAATACTGCATTGAAAGAAATAACAATGTAGACCCTCAACATTTTGTAGATTATTACGAAAGTAATGGTTGGAAAGTTGGCAAGAACTCCATGAAAGATTGGAAAGCGGCGGTTAGAACGTGGGAACGTAACGGATATAATCAATCCGCTAAATCAAAAAGCAATAAAATTGATGCAATGAACGTAGTAAAGGAGTTGATGGAAGAATATGAACAATCAGCAACAGATAGTGAAAGCGCTATCGATGTTACAGATAGCGTACAGTACTGATGTGTCAAAGGAACGCATGAAACTATATGTGTCAATGCTTTCAAACGTCAACCCAATCACGTTAGAACAATCTGTAGCGAATTTAATTAATCGTTGTAAGTTTCTGCCGACTATCGCAGAAATCAGAGAGGAATGTTCCTCATTAAGTGCTTATGTAAATGCACATGAGGAACTTCCAACCGCACAAGATGCATGGGAAAGGGTATATCAAGTAGCACGATCATATGGCTACGAAAAAGGGTTAGACAAATTAGAGGGTTTGACAAAACAATGTGCCAAAGCAATATGGAAATCGTTTGACCCTCAAAACGGCGATAACTTCAACGAAATGTCTTGTCGTTCGCAGTTCGTTAGAAATTATGAGGCGCAAGAAATAAGGGAACGTGAACGATTGAGATTGTCTAACTCAATAAAGGATAATCACTTGTTGTTAAAGGCAAGGGAGAAAGCAGAAAAGGAACGAGCGTTACTAAACGCTGGGCAAAAGAAAATCGAAATGACTGCTACTGGTAACTTGGTAGAGGTAGCGAAAGAACCGGTCGATGTAGCAAAAATAATCGATAATAGCCAAATATCTGATAAAGGAAAAGAGTTATTAAAACAGGTAATAGGAGGATAAATGAACACAGTACAAATTTTAGGTAATTTAGCACGTGATCCAGAAGTGCGTTATACCCAAAGTGGTCGAGCGGTGGCAACTTTCACGGTAGCGGCAAGCAATACTTATGTTGATAGCGCAACAAATGAAACAAAAGAACAAACTGCTTTCATTAATTGTGTTGCATGGGGCAAGCTAGGCGAAGCAGTAGGCAACTACCGAAAGGGAAACCGTTTATTTGTGGAAGGTCGAATTCAAACAAGAAGCTACGAAACACAGGACGGCCAAAAGAAATATGTTACGGAAGTAATAGCAGGTTTTGTTGGATTGTCCGCATTGAATGATACGGCAACCGAAAGTAATTTTGACAATTTTGCAGATGATAAAGGGAACGATGAAAATCTTCCGTTCTAATAGGATGGGTAAAATGCTAGTAAAAAACGAGAATGAGTGGTGCTGGTGCCTTGGTGAATATGTAGGGTATCCACAAAAAAGTATTGAAGATGCTGTAAAAGATTTTGCAGATGCTTATCCAGCCGATGAAGTACCGCAGATTAGGGTTGGAAATCCATATTATTATGTCCCTACTGTTAATGCTGACAAAGTTATTGAAGAGATTGTATATGGTGATTTAGACGATGAAATTGAGGAATGGTCGGAAGATTACCTTTTAGATGCAAAACAAGAACATATAGATGAATTACAAAAAGAATTAACCGATGTATTTCGTAAATGGGAAAAACGCCACGGGTACAATAATACTTCTTTTGTGGTGTTTGAAACTATAAACCCTTTTGAAAGCAAGGCGTAAAAGATGAAAATACTAGATGCATGTTGTGGCTCTAAAATGTTCTGGTTTGATAGAGAACATAAAGAAACTGTTTACATGGATAACCGAACAGAAAACACAACACTATGCGACGGTAGGAAGTTAATCGTAAAACCGGATATAGTTGCAGATTTTAGAGAAATGCCATTTGAAAATGAAACATTTTATTTAGTTGTGTTTGATCCACCGCATTTAGTGAGTGCTGGTGATACATCATTTTTAAAATTAAAATACGGTAAATTAGGGCCGGACTGGAAAAAGGATATTAAACAAGGTTTATCTGAGTGTTGGCGGGTACTCAAACAAAACGGAACGTTGATTTTTAAGTGGAATGAAGAACAAATAACATTACCAAAAGTGCGACCATTATTGCCGGTTGAGCCAATTTTAGGGCAACGACGCGGCAAAACAGTTTGGTTAGTGTTTTTTAAAGGTTAGGAGTAAATATGTTACAGATAACAGTATTTATAAATGGGGCAACTAGAAGATATTTTACAAATTCATTCAAAGAAGGCGAAGGAATGAAAAGTGAATTGCATAATTTTTTAGTTGCTATAACAAATGTTGATTTGGGGAATAGAAAAAATATTGGTTTTGTAGATGTGGTAACCGGTACAAATGTTTTTGTATCACCTACAACGTGTTTAATCGAAGTCGAGGAAGTGGCGGAAGAATGAAATTAGTACAAAGAAAGCGTAAACAACAATACATAAAAGCTTATTGTCTAATGTATCCATGGTATATATACGAAGCGGATTGTGAGTTTGCTGAAGCGGTAATCGGTGCAGGTATAGGAGCTAGAAATAAGCCTGATAAATTTAAACACGGGCGGCATTGTTTGAAGTGGCTGCTTGAATATGATGCGCACTCGATGAGCGGTGAGACGAACATATGGGGCATAGTAAAAGGTTAATAATGAAACAAGCATTAATAAAAGGCGCTAAAAGCGATGAATGGTATACGCCTATAGAAACAGTTCAAATGATGCTTAGTGTATTCCCGCCGAAAGTTGGCGATAAAATCTTATTGCCGTTTGATACAGATAAAAGCAATTTTACAAAAATTGTTACACGCGATTATGATCCATTAGCTATATACGGCATTAGTGATTTTTTAACTAAAGAATATGAATTTGATTATTTAATCACTAACCCGCCATATAGCAATAAAGATGAAATTATAGCGCGCTGCATCAAAACGGGGCGCCCGTGTGTACTGGTATTGCCTATAGATACACTGGGGGGGGTACAACGGCATAAATTATTTAGCAAAACCAATATAAGCGTATACGTACCAACTAAGCGCATTAAGTTTATAAGTGAAACGGGCGAGCATACGAAATCGCCAGCGCATCATAGCGTTATCATGATGATTAATGCGCCGAAAACGGAAATATTATTTGAATATCAGTTGAAAGGCGAAGCATGAAGAAACTTGTAAAAACAAACGATCAAACATATACATGCGAACAATTTGCAAGTGCTTTAACCGTGGTTATTGGAAATAGAATTTTAAAACCAAAAGTAACGGCGAACTCTTATTGTATTATGCTTGAATACAATGTTAAAAATGGCAGAAAGCCGGGGCGGTTACGGCAAGTAATTTCAAAAATGAACATGCAACATTTTAACGGAACAATGGAAACCTATTTATATCATGTTAGGGAACAGATTAAACACTTGTTAATAAAGGGGGAATTAAATTATGACGAATGAGCAAAAATGGTTATTAGAACAAATGCACCAAGAAGGATATAGAGATATTAAAATCATCGGGGTATATGCCTATTTTGTAAACCCGGATTTTATCGAAAACGGCGGTAATTTTAAAGTACGTGATCATACCCCACGTATTCCATGTCGTGTACTGGGATTAAGTCCTAAAACTGAAAAATATTCTATTGCATCGCTATTGGGTTTTGTGGAATGGGAAAGGGTTCCGGTTGATACGCCTATCGTTGTGAAAACGCCATACGGCAATTATAAGCGGTATTTTGCCGAATATAGCAAAGGGAAGGTTTGGTATTATAACAGCGGAGCAACAAGCTGGAGTAATGGCTTACTGGGGTTAGTTACAGGCGCAGAACCATGCGATGTGAGGTTAGCAGAAAATGCCGGTAATTGACATAGTATTCAAAGGTCGCCCGATTACTAAAAAGAACCACGGGCAAATTGTAAAATGGGGCAACAAACGGGGCCATATTCAATCAGAAGTGTATAGAAATTATGAAGATGCTTGCTTATGGCAATTAGCCGGCAAGAAACTGCATATATCTGGCATTGTGGTTGTTGAGTGTAAATACTACTTGCCAAATAAAAGGAGTTGGCCGGACTTAATCGGGCTATTGCAGTCAACAAGCGATATATTAACCAAAGCCGGCGTTATAGACGATGACAAGTGGATATGTTCCTATGGCGAAAGCTGCATAGCGGGAATTGATAAAGAAAACCCGCGGGCAGAAATTCGCGTTATGGATAGGCGAAACGCCGTATTAGAACAACTTTTGAAATAAGGGGAATTAAAATGGGTATAATAAACAAAATCAAACGGTTCCTATTTGGTGATAAGCGATATAATGCGGATATCATTAAAGTTAAACGATGCTTACCCGGTGTATTGATGCCGAAAGTTGGCAGCGAAGATGCCGCCGGAATGGACTTTTACCAACCGGAAAGCGTTGTTATCGAACCGCATCAAACACAATATGTAACGCTAGGTCTAGCAATGGAAATTCCAAAAGGTTTTATGTTAATGCTGGCGCCGCGATCTAGTATGAGTAAAACTCCGCTAGTTATTCCAAATTCATTCGGTGTCATTGATGCAGATTACCGCGGGGAAATTAAAGGCATATTTAAAAATACCGGCGATGATGCATATCTAATTCAAAAGGGTGATAGATTATTGCAAGGTATTCTTGTACCGGTTGGTGCATTGAATTTGTTAGAAGTTGATGAACTAGCAGAAACGGTGCGTGGTGCTGGTGGTATTGGTAGCACTGGAAAGTAATTAAATAAAGGGGTAAAAAAGATGATTACTGAAAACAAAAAAAGCAAAATTGCATGTGTTGCTGAACTGGAATGGCAAACACGATTTAAAAAAGAATATTGCGAATTAAAAGGACGATATATGAAATTGCATAAAATGCTGGTTAAATATGATGCTGGAACATTAGAATTTAAACCTACTTGCCCTATTGAATTGTTGCGTAAACAGAAGTCTACTATGGGCGAATATCTAAACATTCTTGAAATTAGGGCGGAGATTGAAAAAGTAACGTTGTAGGCGAAAGGGGAAATGTATAATGCCTATTATTGATCCGATGTATTTGTACTTGATTGAGGTACTGCATAATATTGATGTGCTTAATCAAGGTTTGTTTGGGATACTAAGTATTGCAATGTTTATATTGGTTGTTTGTTATGTTGGTGTAAACGAAATGCCAGAAGAAGATATAGCGGCGTTAAAGTGGTGGGCAAAGATTATTGGTGCGGCGTGGCTGGTATCGCTAGTAATTTGTATATTTGTACCTACAAAAGACATGATGTATAAAATGTTATTGGCTCACTACGTAACAACAGACAATATCCAATTAGTGAATGATGCTATCAAAGGTAACTTACAGAACTATTTAAATATGTTAGGGGAAACAGTTAAGAACATGAAATAAAGGGGAATATATGACGGATAAAGAATATAGAGAGTTAGCCAAAGAGTACCTAGAACCGATTAAATTAATCACAATGAAAATTAAATCATTGAAAGAAGATCTAAAGCATTTGCAATCCGATATAACAACAATCGGGGCAATTGATTATAGTAAGGAACGTTTAAGCGGTGGCGGAACACCGGGCGGGTTAGACCGTCAAATAGTACGTCTTGAAAGTAAGCGCGATGCAGCACAAAAGGAAATAGGGGCATTGATTGATGAGCGGGAAACCGCAGCAGATATTATCAACACATGCACCAGTGGGAAAGAAAATATACTATTGATGCGTGAATATGTTGACGGCAAAAGCGCTAAACACGCCAGATACTTTACAGATTTAGAAAAGTCGCAAGCTAGCGAACTAAAGACGGCTGGACTCGTCAAGGTAGGGTATTATTTGCACCATACATATTACCCAAGTATGCATACCGCTAAAACGGTAAAAGTCGGAATACATCGGACTATATCGGAAACATACGGAAAAGCATAATATAGTATAATTATAGTGTCATATGTAGCTTTTAAAGGCATTGACTAAATTCTCCCAATAAACATGCAACACAACGGGGAACATTGGGCCGTTCCCCTTGCGTGTTGTATACAGGCGCTGGCGTTAAATTCCTTTCACGAACACATGCCATTTGAGATACGATCCTTGTTAAAATATGTACTTCCTAATATCATAACTATTTGTACGATTTCATAGATTGTCAGCGCTTGTATAGAACATACAAACAAACTGAATAAAACTAAAATAAAATGGGGTATATCCGCGGCGATATATCCCATTTCTTGTATAAAAGCAATATTTAATTATTAAAAACTGAACATGCTGCATTTATTATGTAAAGGTTTTAGACCAAATTAACCCAAATTGTTTTGATGTCAGATCGCATTAAGTTGTGGTGTGTTCGGTTTTGAGTAATTAAAAAAGCCGCTATTATCTAGCGGCTTTGGTGTTGACTGGCGTCCAGCCTTCGCCCCAACTGTATGGGGTATCTCCTTGTGCATCTGTAACGACATGTGTTATGGACGTTACAATATAGGAACCTTGAATTCGGTCGCCTATACGAATATCACGCATGCGGGAATACCCACACACACCGGCGATGTATACCCTAGTAAGTGAATTGCCTATACAATCACCTTTTTGAGTTTTTGCAATTATTTTGTGAGCCATGATAAAATCCTTTCTAGTTAGTTATTGGCGGTAGTGGTTATCTACCGCCTTTGTTTGTTATTCAAATAAGAAGGCTATAGAGTTTCTAGTTAGGTTGCTGGAGGTAAGAACAACTTCATCATTTACCATAAAAGCCTTTAAAGGTGGTTGAGATTTTAAGAAGTTGTAAACCTCTTCTTCTGTAATGTTGCGTTTAAGAATTTCACATGTGATGTAATCTTCAACTTCATAAAGCTTTTGAGTCATTTGCATTGTTTTATTCTCCTATTTATTCTTTTGAATTGCATTTAACATTTTAACCGCCATATTGATTACATATTTAGGGGCGTTAGAACCGTATTCCCAATCTTGAAAGGTGCGGAGCGGCATTTCTAAATATTCAGCCGCAGCCTTTTGAGTGAGACCCGCCTTTAAACGGGCCTCTTTTATTTTGTTGTTTGAAGCGGGCATTATTTAGTCTCCTTATTCGTAAAAGTGAGTTGCAATAACTTGATTGTTATTATCTAGTAATTGCCATTCAAAACCAAATGACATAGTTGAAATAAATTCAGATGCTTGTGATTGGTTATCAAAGTTCCAAGTTTGATTTGAGTTCAAGTCTTTTAATGTGTACATTTTTTATTTCTCCTTGTGATTAACTATTGGGGTTCGTTTCCCTTACCTTGATTAGAGTATAACACGGTTATCGCGACACGTCAACCGTATTTTTAAAATTACACGAAATGTGTAATGTGATTATTGGAAAGGAAAGCAATATGACGCAAATTCATTGCGATAGAAAGCATTGCTTAAACAATGATAAGCACGGCATATGTACGGCTGAAACAATCGAATATAACGGACGATGCCAAACATATTGCACTAGCCAACACGCAGCCAAGCAACATGCCGGAATATGTCAACAATCACATAGAAGAATAAAGAACAAAGATAACAACATACTACGATAGGGGGTGAATATCAATGAACTACATGCCTAAAATAAAAAAAGTAATTACGGCGTTAAAAGTCAAAAAAGGTTTAAGGTATGTTATTGATACTCGCCAATCATGGAGCAAGTGGGATAAGCCATTTAAAGTATTCATCGTAAGTCGTATGTATAACGAAGCGGAATATGCAGAAGCGTTTCCGGAAAAGTATAAACGAAACCCGTTTAAAGAAGGGCAATTATTTAAAAAGGTTGCTGAATACGATACATTAAAGCAACATGAGTTGTTAATATATTTAGTTAATGTGTTGAAAGGTGGTGAGCGTAGTGAGTGATATTAAATTAAAGCCTAAAGAGTTAACGTTTGCTGAAGAATGGCTAAAGACTACGAACGCCACACAATCAGCGATAAAGGCTGGTTATAGCGCACGAACGGCGTATTCGGCTGGAAATCGACTGTTGAAAAAAGTTGACGTTAAACAATATATTGATGAGCGACTAGCAGAAATGCAAGAAAGCAGCATTGCCGATACTAACGAGGTGATGCAGTTTTTATCTAGTACGATGCGTGGTGATATTCCCGACCAGTTCGGTTTAGATCCGGCGTTAAATGATAGGCTAAAAGCGGCCGAGTTACTTGGTAAGCGTTATAAGTTGTTTACTGATAAGCAAGAAATCAGCGGAGCGGACGGTGAACCGATTAAGGTTATATTTAGTAATATGAATAAAGAATAATAGGTAATTGCATAAATCTATCATTAAATGAGGTATATCCACGGCGATATATCTCATTTTTTGTATAAATCTATCAAATATGGAAATAACAATCGACTATAAACCTAATGAAAAACAAAATATATTCCACAACACAAAAGCACCTTATGCTGTATATGGTGGCGCTCGTGGTGGTGGTAAAACGAAATCATTGATTATGGATGTGTTTATTTACGCCTTAACGTATCCGGGCAGTCATTGTTATATATTTCGTGAAACATACCCAAATTTAGAAGCCAATGTGATTAGGGAATGGATCAGAAGTGTGCCAGCTGAATTATACAAGTATTCAGACCAGAAACACATAGCAACATTAAAGAATGGCAGTCAAGTACTGTTCCGTTATGTGAAGAATGATAAAGATGCTGAGGGTTATCAAGGGCAAGAATTTGACTACTTAGGCATTGATGAATTAACCAAGCATACAGAACGCACGGCCGAATTATTAACGGCTTGCCTTCGTAGTGCTAAAGGGTTTCCTGTTCGTTTTCGTGGCAGTTGTAACCCCGGTGGTCGTGGTCATGGTTGGGTGAAACGTAGATACGTAGAAGCGACAGATTACGGTGAGAAAACCGTGATAGATCAGACCACAGGACTTGAAAAAGTATTTATTCCGGCTCAGGTATACGACAATTATGTATTAATGAAAAATGACCCTAACTATGTAAAGCGTTTGGAAGCATTACCAGAACAAGAAAAGAAAGCGTTCTTGTATGGTGATTGGGATGTATTCATTGGGCAAGTATTCACCGAATTCAATCGAAGTGTACATGTAGAAGAACCTTTTGAAATTCCGAAAGGCTGGATACGAGTTCGTTCTATGGACTGGGGTTTTAGTAAACCGTTTAGCATTCATTGGTACGCTATTGATTATGAAGGTGTTGCGCATTGTTACCGTGAATATTACGGCTGCACAGGTGAGCCGGATGTAGGGTTAAAACTAACACCCGATGAAGTGGCTGCCGAAATGGCTAGATTAAGTAAGGGTGAAACATACGCATATGACATAGCTGATAGAGCAATATGGCAGAAAGACGACCGTATGAAGTGGAGTATTCAAGGTGAGTCTATTGCGGAGATATTTGCACGTCATGGCATTAACTTTACAAGGTCGAATTCTGAACGCATTCCGGGTAAGATGATGGTTCATACCTATCTAAGGGAGAAGAAAATCAAATTCTTCTCTACATGTAAGCATATTTTGAGAACGTTACCAGAATTAGTGTATGACGAAAGCAAGCCGGAAGATGTGGATACAACGCAAGAGGATCATGCATATGATGAGTTTAGATATTTTTGTATGAGTAGACCTATCACACCTAAGAAAGCGGAGAAACCATTTAATGACGGTTATAGATATGATGATGAAACAGAAGGGGAAGTAACTGCATGGGGCGTATGAGTGAAAGGGCGTTGCGTGATTACGCCTATAAGGTGCTAAAGTCGGAATACGGCGAACGTGAAGAAAAGGGCGTTATTATTCCGGCAAAATACACCGATGCACAACTGGCGGAATTTGCGCAAGCTATGCCACAATGGCAAATAGAACAAATGTACGATATGATATATGGTTCTGAAATGGTGGAGTAATGAATATAGAACAACAAACATTCGATATATACGAAGCAAAGGCGAACGTTAAAAGCGCATTGAGTGCTACGTCAAATTGGCGACAAAGTGCTGCCGAAGATTATGCATTCATGCAAGGCAAGCAATGGGAAGATGCTGATTTAAAAAAGATGCGTGAAGCTGGTCGCCCTGTGATTACAATCAATAGAATACGGGCAACCGTTAATTTGTTGTGCGGTTATGCATCACAGAATGAAACAGAACCGGACTTCTTACCGCGCAGCGAAGAAGATGATAGAATAAGCCGGGTTGCGAAAGGTATTACAAAATACTGTTTAGACCGCGCGCACTATCAACGAAATAAAGGCAAATGCTTCCGTGATAAAATCATATGCGGTTTAGCTAATTACTGGGTATCTTATGAATTTGACTACACTAAGTTAGACGGAGCAATTAAAATTGACCGTGTTTCTCCGTTTGATGTTTTTGTTGATCCAGAAAGCACAGAAGAAAACCTAAGTGATGCTCAATTCGTTGGTCGGTATAGTTGGGAAAGCACAAGAAAGCTAAAACAGGTATACCCAGATAAAGCTAATGAGATTGACTTGTTGAGCCATAAATATGACGATACAGAACTAGAAGCCGGCACAGTTGAAACCATTAACGGTGAGTCGCTATGGTATAACAATAAATATAAAAAAGTTCGTGTAGTCCAATACTGGTATAAGGAATACGGCAAAAAGAATGTATTCATGACAAAAGAAGGGTTGATTAATGAAAGCAACCCGCTATTTGTTGTGTTAATGGCGATGGGTAAGAAACCTATTAGCATACCAGATACTAAAATCAGATATGCGACATTTGCCGATGATGTACTACTAGAAGAAGGCGAAAGTCCGTATAAGCACGGTAAATTCCCGCTAGTGCGTGAATATTGCTATTATACCGGCGAATTGATAGACGATGAACTAGAACCAGCCGGCGTAGTGCGTGATCTTAAAGATGCGCAACGCGAAAAGAATAAAAACCGAAGTCAACGTATGCATGTTGTTAATCAACAGTCTTTAGGTGTGAAATTCTGGCAAGGCCAAATAGATGAACACGATAAAAAAATAATCGAAAAGAAAAGCACAACACCGGGAGCAAATATATTCTTGAAGCCGGGTGTAACATACCAAGACGGTACGCCGTCAATGGATAGCGCTATTAGTTTAACATTAGAACAACAAGCGGATAACGACTTTTATTCAATTAGCGGTATCACTCCGGAAAGTCTTTCCGGTAGCATCGGTTCTATGAGCGGTAAGGCGATTGATTTACGCCAGTCAGTAACAACCGTACAAACGGCGGATATATTTGCACAGACAAAAGAAGCAGAATTGCAGATTGTCAAATTACTGTGGGGTGAAAAGAACGCACCGGGGTTAATTCCTCAATTCTACAACCAAGAAAAAGCAATGCGGATTTTAGGCGACGACGGCAAGAAGGAGTTTGTACAAATTCAACCGGAATTAGGCCAGCCGATGCAAGAACAAATTATCACGGATCCGTTTGGACAACCTAAAGTAGATGAAGAAGGCAACCCAATCAAACAAGTATTGTATGATTTGAGTTGTTTTGATTTCGATATTGTGATTAGTACCAGCCAAGCAAGCGCAACGGCTCGTAAGGCTAACCTATATCAATTATTGGAAGCTAAGAAATCCGGCGTTGATATTCCTATGGATATTATCCTTGATTTTATGGATTTTCCAGAAAAAGAAGCCGTCAAGAAGCGTATTCAAGAAGCAAGCGAAAAGCCAGCTATGCCAGAATTGCGTGTTAGTGGCAGCCTAGATGATATGCCGGCGGAAGCATTGAGCATGTACTTGCAAACGCTAGGTGTACAGATTTCACCGCAACAAATTATGGCGGAACGGTTAGCTTTGAAAGGTAAGCAACCAAACATTCAAAATGCACCGCCAATTTTGCCACCTATGAACGATTTAGGCGGTATGTAATATAAACTATCAACACAATAATAAAACGCTCCTATATGGGGCGTTTTTTATATTTCGCCCTAAGTAATGGCGTTAAACTACTTGCACTTATATACTCGCCCGGCAACGGCGTTAAACTGCCATATTCTTATATTCGTCCGGCAATGACGTTAAAAGGCAAAAGGGGTATTTGATATGAAAGACGAATTAGTAAACATCGAAGAAGCTGGTTTCACTCCGGAAGATTTAGAAAACGCGGGCGTAGAACTGGAAGAAACAACCGAAGAAACGAATACACAGGAAGGTGCGAATGATGTTCCCTCTACTGAAACGCCGGAAAGTGATGCGAATGATGCGGAAGTAGAACCGGAAGCGCCAGAAACAACCGAAGAAACGGAAGAAACGCATGCGAACGATCAGAACTTAAAAGCGGCACTTGCACAGGAACGCGCAAGACGTAAAGCGGCGGAAGAACGTGCTAGACAATTTGAAGCGCAACAAAAGCCTATTGAATTACCGCAAGAAGAAGTATCAAATATTCGTGATTTTGTACGTCGTGAAGCGCTGAAACGTTTCAATATGACGGCGGAAGATTTAGAAGGTTTGATGTATGAAGATGCTGAAAAGTACAATGAATTCATTCGCTTTGAAGCTAACGCAGAATATGCGATTACTAATCAGCAAATCGCAGTACATCAACAACGACAAACAAACTTAAATTTCGTAAATGAAATTAAATCGTTACCAAACTTTGGTGAATTATATCAGCGCGGTTTGGATAAGTTAAACGGAATGATGATGCGTGATGCACAACCGATTAATGACGCCTTTTATCGCGTTGACATTGGCGAAGGTACGGAAGCCGATTTTGAAACAATTAGGAAGTTTGTTAAAGAAGTTCAAAATGAACTGGCAACAAGTACCGAAGTACCAAACAACCCACTAGAAGTAGCGGCAACATTGCCAAAGGCTGGTGCGTTAAATGGTGGCGTTCCTACACCTAATAAATTAACGGAAGAAGATATTTTGAAAGCGTACGACACAGGCAATTTAGATGCATTGCCTAAGGAGGTACGCGATTATTTAGACGAATTATAAGAGGTAAAATATGGCAGATCAAAAAAATCAAGTAAATATTCCGGCGGCGTTAGTTCCTAAGATTTGGACTAAAAAAGTGTGGCATGAAGGCTTAAAAGAGTCTTTCTTCGATAAATTCACCGCACTTGACGGATCTAACGTTGTGCATAAAAACAAAGACTTAGAAGGCGTAAAAGGCGATGCGGTAACATTCGGCTTGATGATGAATTTAAGCGGTGCTGGTGTTGAAGGTAATCGTGCGACTTTAACAGGCAACGAAGAAACATTGAACATCTATGACTTCACCGTACAAACTCAATTAGTACGTAATGCGGTATCTCGCTTTGAAGCGGACGACCAAAAAACACAATACGATATGTTAAAAGAAATCAAAGGTGCGTTAAAACAATGGTTAGCGGATTGGCAAGACAACAAGTTAATCGCTAAGCTTTCCGCATCTCCTACCGCTGGTGAAACATTGTATGCTTCCGCGGCTGGTACACAAGCATCTATTACGGCGAATGATAAGCTAACAACTACGCTTATCTCTCGTGCGAAACGTAAAGCGAAAATGCACGGGCCAAAAGTTGCCCCAATCAAGGTTGACGGCATGGACAAATACATCATGTTAGTATCTACGTGGGCGGCTCGTGATTTGAAAGATGATGCGAAATGGTTGGCAGCACAACAAAACGCTAATATTCGTGGCTCTAAAAACCCTATCTTCACAGGTGCATTAGGCGAATATGACGGTGTTATTTTGTACGAATACGAACGCGTATTGAACGACAAAACAGGTGCATCTAACGCTAACGTATGCCATAACTTATTGCTTGGTAAACAAGCGGCATGCTTTGCGGTGTCTCGCCCAGCGAAACACATTAAACAAGTGGACGACTACGGCAACGTAGAAGGTAACGGCATTGCTTTCTACGGTGCGATTGAAAAATCCAAGTTTGATAGCAAAGATTACGGCGTAATCAACGTTATGACTGGTGGCGTAGTAGAAGCGTAAGTATTATGGGCGGGGTAACACCCGCCTTTATTCTTATATGGGGTGAATATGAACGTAAAATACATAATCAATAGGGCGTTCATGCAAATAGGAGATACATCACAAGAACAATATACTCCGTATTATTTATTGGAGTATTACAACGAAGGTAATCACTTATTAAATGCCCTGATAGGCCAATATTGCCCAAGCCTTGCAAGAGGTACTTTTGAAGGTAAGGGGCGCGGACGAATTGTATTACCGTTTCAATGCATCAGCATATTAAGTGTCAAGGCAGATGATGCGGAAGTGCAAGGGTATCAAGTATTGAATTTGCAAACGGTGGTATTTGATGCGGATCATGAGCAAAAAATCACCGTTGATTATATAAAGACTGCTGGATATAAGATGCTCGAAGATGAAAGCGACTTGCCAGCGGAACTAGAGACATTGTTAGTTGATTATATCGTATATCGTGTAATGAACCTTGATATTTCTGGAATTTCAGCAAATATGGTTAATGCGTTGCAATCAATTAATAATGGTTTAGGTGGTAATGATTGCGTAATTGCGGAAGGGTACTGGAACTATGGTCGTAAGCGAATTGATTACTCTTGTTAATGTAGAGTCAAACGAAATTCTTGATGAACAACTAGAATATATCCAGTACATCAACGCTGCTATTGACTGGTTAACTACTATATTGGTTAGCATTAAAGATCGTGAAGTAGTTAAAAATATGGATATACCGGATAAAAGGGCGGTTCCTTCTGATTTCATGGGGTTCGTACCTAAAACAGGGTATCCTATCCGCATCATCAATGGAACATTTGAAACGTATGACGGTGAAACGGTCAATCAAGTATTTTATAGCGTACGTAAAAATCACGTTGATGAATTGGACGATACTATTCCGTTTTCTGAATTCTTTTATAGCTATCTAGTGCAGCTTGTATCTTTCATGGTTAAGAAAAAATCACTTATGACTGATTATGCTGCCTATGATAAGACCTTCATAGACTACATCACGGAACAAATTAAGGTGGCACGGGGTATAACATAATGGGCGTAAAACAAGTAGCCATGACAAATGGTTTTAGATTGGGCCTTGATTGGAGTAACCCACCGGAAAATATCGATGTGCAAGCCTTAACACAGGCTAGACAATGCGAATTTGATAGAACGGATAATGCACTCCGTACTGTTCCGGGCGTTCGTGTATTGTATGATTTTGGGTTGCCAGTCGAAACCTTGTATTATGATGTGTACCGTAATAAATGGTACTTTTCTAGCGGACGTAATCTTTACGAAACCGATTTCAACACCAATAAATTACTGGGCGCGTTAAATGGCACAGGAAAGCCTAAATATCATGCGTTTGGCGGTGATATTCTTATCGCGAGTGGTGATAAACTGCAAGTTATTTCTGGTGCTGGCAAATTGGCAACGCTAGAAAGTCCGGTATGCGATATAGTATCAAGTCATTCTGGGCGTGTACTTGTTGCATCTACCCATTCGCACCGGTTGAATTGGTCAGCCGTAGGCGACTATAACGCATGGACTCACAACTCAAATGATGCATCTAGTGCGCAATATGTAGATGTAGGGTATAAAGACCAAGGCAGCATTATTGCCGTTGATTTCTTATCACGTGCAATTATCGTATATAAGGAATATGGACGTGTGTATCAAGTCATTGGCACGCCAGATGCACGAAATTTAACGGTATACCCGCTTTCTTCTACTGGTTATTGTAGCGGTGCAACGATAAGCATTGATGATCGTAGCTATTATTTAGGCAATCAAGGTTTCATGTCTTTTATGCCTACTAACACCTACGCAGAAATTCAACCGTTTGAAACTGGGTTGAACATCAATTCCTATCTATTGAAATACATTACGAAAGATTGCGAAGTGTGGCATATACCTAGTCGTAAGCAACTTTGGATACGACCATATAACGGCGATACAGTATTCATCTATCACTATTTGCCAAGATATGAGGACGGGCGCGGCGTGTTCACATCGCGTAAATTCACACATAACATCAATGATGCGGTAAATGTTGATAAAGAAGTATATATAGCCTATGGCAATAAAATCGGCATTCTTGACGAAACCATAGATACAGATGATAGCGTACAAATTCAAACATCAATAGTAAGCGGTAATAGGCTTGCAACAAGACAATTCATATTAATCATGAATTATAACTTTGTAACGCATAACCTAATATCTGGCTATGGTACTATTGGCATCTCAAACAAGAAGCCTAAACCGATTGAATTCGCTAGTAAAGCGGTTAAAACCTACTATGCGAACTTTAAGACACATGATTACAAAGTGCCGATGAATGTTAATGAATACACGAAGGCTTATAAAATTGGTGGCGGTGCTAACCGTAATGTGCAGTTTAAAATAAACGTTCAAAAGGGCGCTATTTCATTACGCCAGTTAGATTATACATATGAAGAGGTTTAATAATGGCATATAAAGAAAAATACCCTTTGGATATAACACCACAGGGCGATACAGTACCGGAAAGTATAGAGAAAAACCGGAACGAATTATTAAATATTGCGAAAGAAATGGACTTAAAAGCCGGTGGCGGTGGTACTGGCGGCGGTGGTGGAGGCTTACGTAATAGGGTTTTAAGCGGCAAGGTTAGTAATGGTGAGTTCTCCTTTTTGACTGGCGATAATTTAAGCGTGATGATTGACGGTAGCCAAACACCAGTTCTTTTGTCATTCGCTGACGGGTTCAATGATTATGGCGCAGTTGATTACGTGCAAACGGTAACGCGTAAGCAAAGCGCATGGAGTCTACCGGCCAATAGTACATCGTATTTGTACGTCGAACGATCCGCATCTGGGGGCCTAAGTTATGGCAGTACAATACTTGAACCATTGCGACAACCAAACGCACCGGAAGCGGCAACAGATAAAATGTACTACAACACCACAAGCGAAAAAATGAATGTGTATACAGGTACATATTGGAAAAGCATTTTACGTGTTGTGGTAGCGATTGCCGTTACAGATGCAACACGTGTAAAGTCAATTAAATATTATGATCCGGCTGCTAACACGGCAACCGATGCGGTAATTGGTAAACGTAGGGTAGATGGTAAAGACTACTTAATTACAGATATTCTTAATCAAATGGCAGAAGCTATTAAAAAGATAGCTGGTGATGAAAACTTTACCAACAATCCAACACGTACACTAAAAACAATCACTGATACTATAAATGGATTAGGCGAAACCTATTACAAAAAAACGGATACTGTAAACGAAGCTAAGCATGCAACTAATGCAGACGAAGCAAAACATGCAAAAAATGCCGATACCGCAACCAATGCAGAAGCTTGTGTCAAAAAAACAGGCGATACCATGACCGGTGATTTAATCATTACAGGGCTTAGGTACGGCAAGAACCTTGATTTAGATTACTACGGAAATACAAAAACTAATTATTCTGGCTTTTTTATTGGTGAAATTAGTGGATATAAAATTGGAAGCAATTCGTATTGGGGAACCGGAATTGCACTTCCTTGGAGTGTTCGTGATGAACGAGTGCTAGGGTACGAGGTATTGTTTGCGAATTCGGATAGAATTTTTGTTCGAGCTATGGAACGCGTAAATAATCCGGGGGCGTGGAGATCATTGGCAACTTTTGATTTGGACGGAAATTTAGAGTTTCCTAACGGCGCTAAATTGAGGGTAGAATAATGCCTAATCTAGTACTTGAAAAAGGCGGTCAAACATTTCGTTTTGGACTGCATGAAGAAAAAAGCGTTACTCGTGGCAAGTTTATTTCTGTTCCGTTTAACGGTAAAGAATATTATGCACGATATGGCGACACATCAACACCGCTTAAAACGGAAATTAACGGGCGCGAGTATTCTGTACAATATGATCCGGTTGATTTCCAAACGATTAATTGGCAAGGCACAACAAGCAATACTAAAACGGTGTTTTTCCCCAAGGGTCGCTATGTTGTCAATATGTTGTTGCATCAATATAAACGGATTGAGGTATATGTTAATAATAGTGAAGAAAAAACAATAACCGTAGAGATTACTAGATTGGGGAGTTCTAACGGAAAATATCGGTTAATCATTCCGGGGTTATTTAACGAATTAATCTATAACAACTATACCAATCCTAGCTATTGGATTGAACGGATAGGAGATTAGTCATGAAACTTGAAAGCCTTGAAAGCATGATTAAAGACTATGAACGGCGCACAGATGAACGTATTAGTCTAAGTGGTTTTTATTTCGATGAAAATAATAACTACAAGGATAAATACAATTATTATTTCAAATTCTTCCCAAATGCTGGTTTTCTATTCTGGAGTATCAACGAATATGAAGGCGAACGGTATTTTACTATCTGGCAGACATACGGTGATATGAAAGTGATAGGTAAATACATTGTTGAAGTGATGAAGTTGAATGATCTTGATGTAATTGTAACGGCTACACATCGAAGCGTGCGCGGTTTTATTAAAAAGTGGAACATGGAACGTGTTCCAACTATGGACTATACCTATAATGGTTTTAATTACAAAGTGTTGAAAACGGTGCGTAAACACCTTGAAGCTACTTTGTAGAAAGGAAAAGCATGTTCACTTTTGACTTGCAATTATTTGGGGGCGGCAAAAAATCGAAGGTACAAAGCATAGGTGCTAACTTACCACCGGCCGGCCCCGAAGAAAAGCAACTACTACAAGGCCAAATGAATTGGATTAATAGAACCAATCAAAGCGCAAACACCTTGCAAGGTATGGGCGATAGAGCCTTAAATAATGTAGTTAGTCCGCAATATCAGCAAATGTACAATGCATATTTGGGGACTAACAAAGACAACCAAAATGCACTAGCAGCATTGCAAAATCAAGTGTCAACGGCCGGCGCCAAGAACTTAACGGATAACACACGTTATGCGAACCAACTAGGGGCCAGCGTTAATGCTATGAACAATGGAGCGGGGCAACTAGCGAATGAATACAACGGCGCATTATTGAAAAATCAAAACGCAATGGATAGTATTACCAATGGCCAACTTCCTACGGCTTATGCAGATGCTAGACGACAAGCGTTAAATAATGATTTACAGGCTACGGTAGGTAATGCGGTTTCTGGCTTAGCAAGTCGCGGTATTGTTAATTCTTCAATCACAGATAATGCATTGAACGATATTAGCAAGAACGCATCGAATACACTTGCGGCACAATATGCAAATGATTTGAACCAAGCGGCGGCGCTTAATTCGCAAGCATTTAACAATAGTTTGAGTGGCATCGGTGCTAAAATGGGCCTTTGGGGTAACACCTATAACAACCAACAAAACGGCATCGTAAATCAAGCTAACTTGTTAAATCAAGGGTACACAAATCAAATGAATAACGCCGGCACCGCAGCAGGGTTAGTAGGTCAGCGCGAAGGGTTAGCACAAAACCCAATCAATACAGGCGCAGCGACACAAAGTGCATCTACTCAACCGGCTAAGGATTATTATTCTATGAGCCAGTTGAATAATGCGGATCAAGAAGATTTATTGAACAGATATATGACATTACGCTACGGCCTAGCACAACCGGCACAAACAATGGTTAAGCAAGGTGGCGGCGGATTCTTAGGAGGTTTCATGAAAGGTTTTTGTTTCGTAAAGGGTACGGAAATTTCAACACCGGAAGGTGGCAAAGTTATTGAAATGTTCGTAAATGGTGATAAAGTAATCACGATTGGTGCGGTCAATGATGTAATTGAATTACACGATATGGGCGAAAAAGAAACACATCGCCTTGAAACGATTGATTGTCAAGTTACAACCACAGGTAGCGAAAAAGTACTCACTCCGGAAGGTTTGAAACTGGTTGAAGCACTAGAAATCGGTGAACCAATTATGACGGTTCACGGCTATCAAGTTGTTACAGTTAGTGAACCAACTGGCAATACTGAACAAGTATTTGAATTGCAATGTACTGGTGACAATCTCTTCTATGCTAACGGCATTATGGCGGAAGGCATTAATGAAGCAGAATTGAAAGCTATTACAGATGCAAAGGAAAAACCTAAAAAAACCGGTAAAAAAGACGATAAAGAGTCCGGTGATGAAACAAACGATCCAACAGATAAAAACCCGGAAGATACTGACGAAGTAACAGATGAAAAAGCAACAAAGAAAACTTCCAAAGGTAAGAAATCGGAGAAAGTAGAGGAATAACACAATGGGCGTTATTTATTTACAAGATTATAACCCGTGGGAAAGCATCGGTGAATTGGCTGGCCGATACGGCGGGTATCGTTTAGGTCAAATTCAGAATAACCGCATGGCGCATGGATACCAAGATATGCTAAACGGTGGCGAACAGGCGACACCGGCACAACAAATGCCAACGCAAGGACAATTTAACGCTGGACAGTTTATTAATAACGCTATGCGTAATAATTCCTTCGGTGCGCAAGCGGTGGCGAATAATCAAGGATTATGGGGCGGTCAAAATCCGGCAGCACCGGCACAACCGATGCAAGCTAACACAGATGCACCAGCCGCACCAGTTCAACCACCACAACAAAATACAGGGTTATGGAACTTTGAAAATCTAAACAATACCGGTATTGGTAATGGTGTACCGCAATCATATCAAGAAATGATGCAACAAAGGGCGAACAACCCTTTTCATGGGGCGCCCAAATTGGTAGAAAATGGTAGTACCAACGAGGATAAAGCGCCGGGCCAATATTCCATACCAGATAAAGCAACTATAACCAGTGAAGCACGCAAACGACTAGGGGCGAATACACTCGCCCTTGTCAAAGCTGGTTTTGATTTCAAGACGGCGCAAGGCTTAGCCAACGAACAATATCAAACCGACGTGAATAATATGTATACGCAACAAGTCAACGAATATCAAGAAAAAGTGCTTGAACCAATGCGCCAGCAAATCATGAACAACCTTGTATTTACTAAAGACAAGGACGGGAATCCGGTTGTAGATACCTATAACACAAAACGGGTTAAAGGGTTGGCGCCGGCCGTTGCAAGATATAACTATCTAGCCGGTAAAGTTGGCGCTGGCACCATTGATATGAATAACTTGAATTCTATTGCGGCGTTGGATAAACCAGATTACAAATTTAGTAGTGCGCAAAACGGCCATATTGTACGTTACAACATGGGCGACGGTACTATTCAAGATATGGGCGGTTATGGCAAGGTTGAAACAAAACAATTTGCGAACGGCCAAGTTATCGTAATGACACCAGACGGCCAAATGAAAAATATTGGTAATTTCGGTGCGAAGAATATCAAGGTTATGCCGGACGGTAAAACGTATATTGTTGGCACAGACGGCAGCATGAAATATGTAGGTACGCACGTTAAACCGCCAACGGCCACACAAACAGGTACAAGCGGATACAATGCGCAAGTATTGAGAACTTTATCCGCGCAGCATACCGCATGGGTAAAAGCTAACCCGGATAAGGCAGAAACAGAAAGTCCTTATTACGGACAGTTACAAAGCGCGTTAAGTGGTGCGCCTACTGGTGGTGGTGCTGGAACGCCAACGGTTAAACGGCAACCGACATATTCAAGCGAAGAACAGGCAGCAGTAGCCAAGCGAATGAACGAACTATCAGCGCAAGGCTGGAGCGATGATCAGATAGCGGCTGAACTTGATGCGGCCGGATACGGCAATTATAAATCGTGGTTAAAATCTTATTAATAAAAGGGGTAGACTATGGGTGCGTTTGATGATATTACGAACCAATACGGTAAGGCAGCTGGAAACGGTAACGCCTTTGAAGATATAACAACCGAGTACGGTTATGACGTAGGCAACGCGCCCAAGCCTACGTTTTGGGATAGCGTTAAAAATAATGCCGAATACGTTGCTAATGGCGTTAAAAACAATATTGAATGGATTGATAAAACCGGTAAAGAGATTAACGACAATGTAGGTAATACATTAACAAATTGGAAAGATGATGTATTAAATAAAACAAACAATCTAGGTAGGGAGTATTCAAAAAGTGCTGCTAATGCCATTGAAGCTAATGGAGATAATTTTTCAGCGTTTGACGATAACGGCGACTTTATAGAAGAACATGCAACACCGGGCCTAAACAAAGCAAGAGCAGAAGCATACAATGCCGCAGTTGGCAAGCCGGCTGGATATCTAGCAATTACTCCGTATGTTCCACCACAGGTGCGAATAGCTGCGGGCGTCCTTGCTGCGCCTACGATTGCAAGTGATACGGCGGAAATGTATAACGCCAACGCAACAGCCGAAAACGAAGGAACGGCACCGGACGGTGTGTTAGGGAATAAATATGTTGCTACGGCAAAAAATGTTTTAGTAGATCCGATTGCGGAACCGGTTGGGCGTTTAGTTGATGATCCGGGAGAGTTCGCAAAAAATATAGCCATGAACCCTACTAATTTATGGGATGATGTGTTTTTACCGGTTGGTATGATTAAAGGCGCAACACCTAAAAAGGTATCTGGCGCCATTGGCGAACGTGTGGGGCGTGTTGGTGAACATATCAAAGAAAAGGCATCTAATGCATTTGAAGATATAGGGGAACGTTTCTCTAAAGAAGAACCGCATATGCAAGAAGGGGTTATGTACAATGCGTTTGATGATATTCCAGTACCGGAAGAATCAGCCGTTGAACCGCGTGCATACTCCGAAGATGCATTGAACGGTCAAGCCTTTGAAGGTGAAACAGGCAATATCCAAGCGGATATATACAACCGATACCGTCAAAACGGATTAAGTGATGTTGAAGCAGCTGGCATGACCGGGAATATCGGTGCGGAAAGTAGTTTCAACACCACTGTAACAAGTGGCGATGGTTACGGATCCCGTGGGTTAGTTCAATTTACTGGAGATAGATTAAACGGCGAAAAAGGTTTGTTAAAATTTGCGGAAAGTCGTGGGTTAGACCCGTGGGACTGGAGAACGCAAGTTGATTTCAGCGTATGGGAATTACACAATACCGAAAGCGCTGCACTTAAAGCGATGCGCGCGCACCCAGATGCTACACCGGCGGAAATGGCCCGTATCATTCGCGAGAAATACGAAAGACCAGATCCAGCGGAAGCACGCGACAATGTGCGTATGGAAATTGCAGAAGATACATTCAAAGGCAATTATGGCAAATACGAAAACGGCCCGCGTGATGTATCGTATAAGGATAGCACGCTAGATCCTAACCGCCGAAGTTATGAAGAACCATTCAAAGATGAATTTGTAGAACGTGAAACCGTAAAAGGTGAAGAACCGCACACAGATTTGAATAGTTTTGTTGAAAATAAATCAGTTAAAAACGATGATTTAGGTATAAATTATCAAGGCGAAGGCGAAAAGGCCCGTACAGGCGAAATAAACGAATTTAAACCAGAAAACCGCATGAATACTGAATTTGTAGAGGGTGAGAAATCTCGAGTTCAAGAAAATGCGGTTGAAAACGATGCAAATAGTCAATTTAGATACGAGGAAGATGCGCCAAACGTAAGTTTGAAAAATGCGATTGATGAATTACCACTAAAAGCACGTGAAACAATCATCAACGAATTAAAAGACGTTGTTAAAAATGATGCATCTGAAACACGGTTGACTGAATTAGAAAATAAGGTTCATTCTAATACAGAAATCTTGAAAGATTTAAACAAAGCAACTAAGCCGGATATTCCTAAAACGGAACTTGATGCGGTTAAGGTTCGATTATCTGAAAGCCTAGATGTACCGGTTGAAAGTTTGAACCATGAATATATGGAAACGGTTCGCCGTGATCGCGCTGCTGAATTAATCACCGATACGCAAGAACTTAAAACGTTACAAGCGGAATCGGTAGAAGGTGGCGTGAGCAAATACGCACAACAACCAAGCCGGCTTTTAGACAATGCAACACATGAGCAAGTACACAATGCAGTTGTAAAAGCCTTTGACGGTAACGAAGCAATGGCAAATCGCTATTTAGAAAGTAAAGGCGTTAAAAAATCTAATGTTGTAGATAGTGATTTACAATACAGCATGAACCCATTAGAACAAGCTGAGGGAAGAGGGGCCGGTGAAGTAAAAGAACTTGGGCGCAATGTATCACGAAAAGAAATTATTGATACTATTAATAATTTATTCGACCAAAGAGTGAAATCCGGACGATTAGGCAAAAAAGGTGCTATGGGTTGGTATAATACAAAAACTCAGGTTATCCGTTCTGGGAATTGGGGTGATATTCGCACACTATCCCATGAATTAGGGCATCACATTGATAATTTATATGGGTTTAGCGATGAACATAGTTCGATAGGATTACAAGCCGCTATCGATAAAGATTTATTAGGACAGGTGCGACAACGATTCGGTAATGCGTACAATCATTTGAATAGACAAGGTGTACGACAAGAGGGATTTGCCGAATTTTTCAATGATTACATTGGAGATAGAGCGAGAGCTAAAAAGTTATTTCCTACTTTCTATAATTATTTCAAAGAAACCGTAAAAAATGATAAGGAACTCAATGCAGCTGTTGATAAATTATCTGATGTTACTCATAAATGGTTTAACCAATCTAGCGCAGACCGTATCAAAGGTTCTATTTCCTTTGAACGAACCTCTAAAGCTGAACGTATCATTACGGATGCTAAAGATGGAAATATTAAAGATACCATTAAACGTGTAGCGAGTGATGTCTATACAAAAGCTATTGATGAACTCAATCCATTGCGTGAAATGGTTGAGGAAGTGGAACATATCACAGGTGAAAAAGTAGCATTTAAAGATAATCCGTTTATGCAAGCGTGGTTATCTCGTGGCTGGGTAGGCAAAGCGGAAGAATTTATAAAGCGTGGGAGACCAGAAAAGGGCGTTCGTTCGTTTGAGGATATTATTAAGGATATACCTCAAAAAGAACATAAAGACTTTAGCGCCTACCTTGTAGCGTTGCATGATTTAGACCTACACCGTAACGGCCAAATGCCTACATTTACACTAAAAGAGGATTTAGCGGCCGTTAAGCAGTATGAAAAAAACCCTACATTCAAAAGCGCTGCTAAAGATATTCACCGTTTTCAAGATTATATGCTTGCAGAACTTGTGAATAACGGAATATTAAAACCAGAAACATACCATTTATTGAGAAATAAATACCCTAACTATGTTCCGTTTTTCCGTGATTTTTCTGCAGAAAGTATGGACGGGTTCTTTTCTAGCTCTAAAGGGTTCGTTAATGTAGCTAATCCTATTAAGCGGTTCAAAGGTAGTACACGTGATATTATTGATCCATTAGAAAGTATCGTAAAAAATACATACCAATTCTACAATGCAATCGAACGAAACCACGTGGGCGTTACCTTTGCCAAATTAGCGAAGAAACCGGGGATAGGAACTATTGTTGAAGAGGTTAGGGGAGATAGACCGGCAAAATCCACTGACAATACATTTTCTGTTTGGGTTAAAGGGAAAAAAGTTGTATATGAAACAACTCCGGAATTAGCGCAAGCAATGAAAATGATGAACAAGGATACAAGCAATTTTATAACAAAAATATTGCAGTATCCGGCTAGTTGGTTACGTGTTGGTTCTACTGTAACTGCTGGATTTGCTATCACAAACGCTTTGCGTGATACTATTTCAGCTGGCGTATTCTCTAAACATGGTTTTTTGCCTGTAGTTGATACATTTAGAGGTCTAGCACATTTCTTAAAGAAAGACCAGTTATATTGGGATTACATAAAAAGTGGTGGCGCTCACGCTGCTATGGTAAGCCTTGATAGAGACTATTTGAGCGGACATTTAAGAGAATTATTTTCTCGTAAGTCCACATTGTCAAAAGTTGCAAGAAATCCTATGGAAGTGTTGCGCGCTATATCGGAAGCAACGGAAGTGGCTACCCGTTTAGGCGAATTTAGCAATGCTAGAAAAGGATATACAGGGTTATACAGTCGTTTAACAAAAACCAATTTAAAACCTAAATCACTAGGTGAAGCATCTATTGCTAGTCGTGATATTACGATTGATTTCAGCCGTACCGGTACGCATACCAAAACTGCAAATAAAGTTGTAGCGTTCTTTAATGCAACCATTCAAGGCGGCGACAAATTAGTACGTGCATGGCGTGATGATCCGAAAGATATGACGATTAAATCTACTTTGTTTATCACGTTGCCTACAATCGCATTATGGTATTTAAACAAAGATAATTCAGCATATCAAGAGTTGCCACAATGGGAAAAGGACACATTCTTCCATATTCCGGCTGGGGATAAATTTGTAAAGATACCTAAGCCGTTTGAATTAGGGTTGTTATACGGCACTACATTTGAACGTATGTTACAGTATTTCGACGATAAATCAACAGGAAGAAACGGAGTCGGCTTTAAAGGTTTAGGTGATAGGGCAATTGATACATTATTGCCGGACGTACTGCCTACGGCCTTATCTCCTATTTGGGAATGGTGGAGTAATTATTCTAAATTCAGACAAAGAAACATTGTCCCTCAATCCCAAGAAAAATTACCGGATAAACTACAGTACGGATCTAATACGTCTATGGTGGCTCGTAAAATTGGCGACACATTCAACGTATCGCCATATAAGGTAGATAATACAATTATGGGTTATGGTGGCAACCTTGCACGATTAGGGTTAGACATAACGGATGCTATTGGTGGTGCGAATGAAAAACGCCCTACTAAAGGTGTAACGGAGTTACCGGAAATACGCCGTTTCTTTGCTAAACCATATCAAAGTAGCGATAGCGTGCAACGTGTATATGATGATTTTAAGGAACAAGAAAAACTACATAACGAACTAAAACTCACAGGGCAGAGACCGGAAGGCTATGACCCTAAGTTATACAATAGGCTGAAAAATGCACAAAATTCATTTAAGGCTATTAATAAAGCATCGAAGAAAATTATTGATAGCGAAACCATGTCTAGTGATGCGAAGAGGGAAAAGTTAGACAAACTAAATATTCAAAAAGCCAATGTAGCAAGAGGGGTATATGGCTTAGGGATTATAAAGGAGTAATAATGCAAATAGTGTTAGATTTCTTAATCGATAGTTGGAATTCTCTTACAACTAGCTTTATCTTAAAAACAATATTGAGCAGCGTTGCTGCGTTGGCTATATGGGTGATTGGCTTAAAACACGTTCAAATATTGGGCGTGTTTATTTTATTGGTGTTCGTTGATTTGCTTACGAAATGGGCGAGCATCGCTTACAAAATGTTGGTTGATGAATTCGGATATGATCCGGAGAAAATCGCCACATGGGAAAAATACCGGGCCATACCGGTAGCATTTGAAAAGCAGTTAATTGCATCAAAATATATGCGCAAGGGGTTCATAGGTAAGGTTATGACATACGTAGCGGCTACAATAGCCGCTATTTTATTTGATGAAATGAGTGGGCAAAAACAGTTCGCCGTATCGCTAGTATGGCTATATTTAGGCTCGTCCGAATTCCTATCCATTCTTGAAAACCTAAGAGACGGCGGCAACGTTTCTATGGGGAAATTTTTAGATTTGATTAGAACCAAAATTGAAAACAAAGTTAAATTATGAGGTGAAATATGAGGGGCATTGATGTAAGCGAAAATAACGGCGTAGTAGATTGGGGCGCAGTCAAAGCTAACGGCTTTGATTTTGCTATTATCCGCATCGGATATGGGCGCGGTAATTTAGATAGTGAATTTTATAACAACGTAAACGGCGCAATTAATGCCGGTTTGGCAATTGGTGTATATCATTATTCCTACGCTATGAATGAAGAACATGCGGCAGATGAAGCGGAATTCGTAATTAATACATTGAACGATGCCGGATTGACTATTGATAAGCTGCCTATGGGTGTGTGGTTCGATATGGAAGATGCGGACGACTACAAGGCGGAACGCGGCATGCCAACGGGCCAACAACTAACAAATATTTGCAGCGTGTTCATCAATAAGTTGTGGCAAGCTGGATACGGAAACATAGGCCTATACGCTAGTTATGATTGGCTAGTGAATGTATTAGACGTTAGCCAGTTAGGCGGTTGCGCTATTTGGTGCGCACAACTTAATAGCCAATGTGATTATGACGGTGCTAATCTATGGCAATATACATTTACTGAAAACATTGAAGGCAAAGAATTTGATGCTGATTTGGTATTGAACTGGCCTATTTAGGGGGTATTTATGGATACTATCATTCAACTATTAAGGCGATATGCGCCAGCAATCACCGTAGCAGCACTTATGCTATTAGTGGTAGTCGTTGGTTTATTCTCCTATAACGTGATGCATACTAAGAAACTACAAGAACCGGTTATTATCAATCAGACTACGGCTAAGAATCCGGTTAAATTAGGGGAAGCGTTAAACGTATCCCCTAAAGTAGCGAAGGAAGTTATTGCGTATAGGGAAACGGCACAACCTGTAGTAACATATTACACGCAAGCGCCAACGCTACATGATGCGGCAGTAGTTACAAAAAACGCTATCAAAGATAAATCGCCGAATATTCCACCGGAAGCTATTGAAAAAAGCGATAGAACCGCAGTTGTAGAAAATACAGATGAACAAAAGGTTGATGTATATAAAATCAACCTTAATAAAGCACATCGCATAATGGGCGGCATTACAGTATTAGAAACAGGTAAGGTATACGAAACGGTTGGTTATCAAGCTGGTGACTTTCAAAGTTTAGCGCATTTTGACGGAAAGCATTTTAAAGGGGCCAGCGCACTTTATACATTCGCGAAATGGTAGGTGATCCGATTATCTCCGCGCCGTGCGGTTCACGGCATACCGTTTTTAATTAAAAGGAGTAAACTATATGAAAACATTTACATTTGAAGGTAAAAAACACGAATTTGCAGAAGATATTGTGCCAAAGCAAGACGGCTTATACACCGCAACACTCACAGACCATAACAACGTGCGTTGTGAAATGTGGTTTGTAAACGGCGAATTAAAACGCCTTGTTGAATTAGATTAATAGTAAAAGGGGTACCATAGCGGTACCCCTCTTTTTTTATTTGCCGTCAAAAAATCGTCAAAAATTCATTTTGAAATATAATATTTTCTGTAATTTGTTTAGAGTGGCCACAATGAAAAACTTTGATTATTACAACGTATTTTGAAATTTGAAATAAAATTAAGCGATATAACCTTTTATGATTGATAAGAATGTCGACACACCTCCAACAGTAGAAAATCTATATAAGGAAGGATATCTTACTGAACATGTTAAGACTGCAAAAGGAAAAGAATACACTATTACTTATGAAGTTGTCAGTGGTGGGACTTCAAAATCTGTTGTTGTTAAAGCACCTAATGAGCCTTAATTAACTTGTATAGATTATGAATTATATACATTAGTTATATGAAAGGATAAGGTATGAAAGGGACTAATTATGTAATAGGACTTTTTGTATATATAGCATCTATATTGTTACCTATTATAGTTTCATCAAAAGCAATATCTTATACTCACATTGCTTTGTATGCTGTGTTTTCACTCATCATCATAGCAGGTGCTACCATCGATATGCATTACTATATATTGCCTGATGAAGGGGCATTGGCTCTTGTAATAGGTGGCATTATATATAGCTATATAAATGATCAATCTATGTTAGTAACCTTATTAAGTGTTATCAGCGTAGGTACTATTACATATGGACTTCGTTTGATTAGCCATAAAGGCTTTGGCATAGGCGATATTAAATGGTTTTCTGCTATTGCAATATGGCTTACTCCATGGGAAATTATATGTTTCTTTTACGTAACTTTTTGTGTTGGTTCTCTCTATCTCTTACTCACCGGTTATCGTAATCGATATATCCCATTTGGTCCCTTTCTATGCTTTGGCGGATGGTGTGCCTTACATGGTGGTTCCTATATGGAGGTGCTTTATCAATGGTTAAGGTGCAACTTATAAATCGTCAAAGTGGATCTTTATTGGCGGAATGGATTATTACTATTGGTTTAATCTTATTGCTCATTTCTATTGCCTTACCTATTGTGACAACACCTAGTCGTTATACTTTAAATGGTGCTACGCAAGAGGTGGCGTATATGCTCAAGAAAGTTCAACTGTGGTCTATGTTAGGGCATAAATCTAATGGTAAAGGGAGAATGCTTTTTATTTTAAATAAGGACAGTTATACCTTAGAGGAAGATGTTAATCATCATACGGTAAACATATCATTACCGCAAAATATTGAGAATGAACGGTCTATGACAATTATTTCTTTTTCAGCCTTGGGCTTACCCTATGATGGGACAGAAATTATTTTGAAAGATCGTGAAAGTGGTGAGAAAAATCGTATATGGATATCTGTACAAACGGGGCGAATTAGATGGGAAGAAGTGCACTGAAGGATTTATGTATGGTGACGCTTTAATATCAGCCGCTATAATCATGTTCATTTTACCGGTTGTATTATCTATTTTTTGGATGGCTACTCTTACGGTATATAGGGCGTATTATTGGGATCATATATTGCAAGATACCATAACGTATTTAGAAGTGGCTAAAGCTTCTTATTATAAGAATGGAACAATAGAAACTGGTGTATATAATTCTCAATTTACAATGAGTCCCAGTGAAAAAATTACCTATAAAATACATATAAAGCCTGTAGTGATAGAAGGTGTATCTTTACAACGATTAACAGTAGATGCCATCGACAATCAATCTGTTGTCTATTCTCTATCAGTTGATTTGGAGGGGATACATTGAAGGGCGAGGATATAGAAACGGTAATTGGGAAGAATAAAGAATACAAGCAGAATCCCATAACAGATAGAAATAAAAATAGAAATGATATGGGTTTTATTTTGTATTCTACGCTTATTAGTATGATGATTTCTATCATAGTCCTTACCTTATTGTTAGGTATCGTATTCTATGCAGTTATGTGGGATGCTAAATTACTTGATAGTGTAGCTATGATGGAGGATGGTCGATATACACGGCGTATGGTTGTGGCTCATATGATATGGAATCCTGTGAAGGTTACTGTAGAAGATCGTAATACAAGTTTATATATTCACGATACAAAGCGCACAACCTTAACTGTACAACGTCATGCATTATACAGAAAATTAACGGATGGTAGCTTGCAACCTGTTAGTGGTAGTCGAATTGTAGGAACTACAGATAAAAGAAATGTGGGCTATACCCAAGAATACCCTTTTAGTGTAGATACTAATGGGACCGTGTATTTACGTTGGTATATTAATAATCGTTTTGTTAATGATAGAAAATACACAAGTGGTTATGGAGGATTATCTATATATGAGGTCTCTGTTGGACAGAGTGCTATTTATGATTGGTATACAAGTAAAGAGGAGACAGATTATGAACGTAGGAGTCCATAACGCGGGCTTTATTACATATATAGCGATACTTACAATGTCCTTTTTATTATTATTAGCTTTTATGGGGCTGCGTATAGGACAAATATGTGAAAGTAATGTGGTAGACGAATTGCATTTGGAAGAGGCTCATTACGCGGCACAGAAAGGTGTTCATTGGTTTGTGGGCTATTGTAAATTAGGAAATGTATGGGACTTTCAAAATAAATTAGTTGTGATAGATGATGAAAATGTAGAGATTACTATTGAAGCAGACCAATCAACAGATAATCCGCGACATATTATGAGTTATGGAAAATTGAAAAATAGTGAAATCGTGAGTCGTGTACATATGTATGTGACCGTAGATAAAGAAAAACATATGCATGTTATAAAGGTAAAACCTTATTGAGGTGATTCTATGAAACGAAAAAAGAGAATACATTCTGGAGTATGTATAACTGACGAACATATTGTATGTGTTACCGCTCATATAGAAAATAAAACAATGGTCATTACTGATGCGTTAGAAATGAAGCGTACAGGACCTATTGATGAAGACGTTACAAAATTTATAGAAACGTATGATTTAGATGAAGGGGCTTATAGTATTGTTGCTAATATTGATACACAAATGCATGTAGCACCTTATGATCCTCATGATTTTGATATGAAGGAGTTTATAAAGTGGAATATAGAGGACTACTTTAGTTTTGAGGGGGATAGTTTCCAAATGGATGCTTGTCGCCGGGAATATCCACGACACAATTATCATATGTTTATGGTGGCTGTAGATCGGCATTCACTAGAGCTTTTGAAGCAAGGTATACGAGATACTTATGCACCTGTTGATGTTATTGATTTTTGGCCTATTCCTATTTGTTATTGCTTGATGCGGCGCAGCGGTACTGTAACAGGTGTTGTGGAAGAAGGCGCCATGCATTTATGGCTTTGGTGGAATGATATATGCATTCAAGAGTGTATTGTACCTATTACTAGTAGCGATGTAGCTGAAGCTATGGATAAGTTAGGAGTGAGATTACAAGACTTTGGTATAGATGAGATACAGGGAATTCGGATGTATGGGTTAGAATCTATAACAAATGAAGAACGGACAGATATGGAAGGTATAATTTCCATGTATGGAGAAACTGAATATATTCCATTATTATT